>Ga0209025_1000646_pt1 | contig 61033 bp, 52 predicted proteins | sample AraplaMF_Col_mLB_FD_184256 | JGI IMG/M metagenome (GOLD analysis project Ga0209025, IMG submission 184256) | Arabidopsis root microbial communities from the University of North Carolina, USA - plate scrape MF_Col_mLB (SPAdes) (version 2) | ecosystem: Host-associated > Plants > Roots > Endosphere... | reverse complement strand
CTAACATATCAGATTTTAAAAGTTTTTATATTTCGAATAGTGTAAATATAAAGAACTTTATTTTTAAGGGGTTTTCTCCTATTCCGTTTATCTATTACTCTCTTTTTATTATAACCTTTGTAATTCAGCGTTAACCTTTTATTATTTGACAATAATATAACAATGCAAAAATCCAACACAAATCGCATACATATGCACTTCGAGTTCCCTGTAACATTTTAGAAGTATATTCTTTTTATGGAAAGTGAAACTTCCATCAGTGGAGGTTTTTTTCATCCTCCACTAATAGAAAACCCTCACCAATCGGGTTTTTACAGGCAATTTCTTCCCATCTATCCTCTTCGCTTTTCGTATTGCTGTTTTTCACTATATACCTCAAAGAAAAATGCTGTTCTCACGTTTATTTATAATAATATAACAATGTAAAATCAACACTCCCGCATACATTTACACTTTATAGTCCCTGTAATATTTTAAAGATGTATCCTTTTACAAAAAAAGCTACTGGTATTTAACCAGCAGCTGGATAACTCATAAATAACTTTGAAAATAAATCTTCTGTTGTTTCTATAATCTTATCAATCATATCCGTTTCATTCTCTTCTTGCTCTTTCATCATCTTAATCGTTTCTTGGGCATCTTTAGGGTAATCTGTAATAATTCCATCTACATTGAGCTTATAATATTCGCTTAAATTCTCCATATCGTTCACAGTCCATACATAGATCGGTTTATTTAATTTGCGGGCTGATTTTACTAGACTCTTGTTTAGCATATATTCTTCTGCTACGTAAAAGTCTGCTTGAACGTATTTTAAATTCGCTCTACTTGCATATAATACATATCCTACTTTTATGTCTGGATTTGCACGTTTAAATTCTTTAATGAGCGGATAGTGCAATGTTTGAATGACACATTGTTTTTCAAAGTCATTATCCTTAATTGTTTTTAATACCTTCTTTACAAAATCTTTTTCATTCTCATTCCCATGCAGCTTCACTTCTATATTAAGTTTTATTTTGTTTTTCGCAAGCTTAATCATCTCATCAAGTGTACTAATTTTCCCCGTGAACCCATCTTGACTAAGAGTAAGTTTCCGTAGTTCATCCATCGTTAAGTCTGACACTTGTACATTCGCATTGGCAAGACGCTTTAATTTCAAATCATGTATCACTGCCAATTCACCATCTTTTGTCTGCAATACATCAATTTCAGCATAATCTGCCTTTGCATCAATCGCACCTTGCACTGCCTCTTTCGTATTCTCTACTCCTTTTGAACCATATCCACGATGAGCCATAATCACTGGATCTTTATAAGAATTCGAAATAAACGTTGCAATGAATGCAACTACCATACCAACTGTGAAAACTCCAACAATATATACACCGATAAACTTCAAACGATGCTTTTTAAAAAAGCATTTATCTGCTTTTGTTTTGGAATAATCTAAGCCCTCTTCTAATAAAACATCTTCAATTGAAACCTTTTGTAAATATAACCTTGTCAATGCCATAATATAAAACGGTGTGACAATAAAACCAAGTAAATACAATGTACTCGTTAAAAATACCGATAGCGTTGATTCTGCTAATAAGGCAAATGTTCCTTTTGGGTTTGTAAATTCATATACACCCCATAAAAATAGCAAGTATATACCCGTAAATAAAACAAATACGATTCCGATTGAAACCAAAAAGACAACTAAAAAGAACAACACTTTAAAGAAACTTTCTTTTACTAAATTTGCACTTTTACGTGCGGCTGTGCGAAATGGCTTTTCTTCTAAAACAATGATAGGTAAAACGAAGATCCACCGAAGATTCAAGTATGTAACTACAGCAAAGAAAGTGTAGTAACCTACTTGTCCCATTGTCGTTTTAAACAATTCACCTGTAATAAAATTTGGAATTTGAATTTCTGGAATTAGTGCAGATTTAAATCCCAAATTTAACAGAGGTAACAATACAACGGCATACAAGATAAACCCTGGCAAACAATATGTGAAAAGAGATGGTAAATACGTTACCGTTTTATACAAAATTGGACGCAGTTTCACCTTTTGCCTTTTATGTGCAAAATACGAAATAATAATAAGCACTGCAAACTCCGTAAAAATGAGAAAAAGTGCCAATAACGATACAATTAATATAGCTGCGATACCATATGGAGTTTTCAAAAAAGCAAGCAATTCATCATTTGTCGCATTTGCATAGCCGCCCCAATACAACAACTTATTAATAATCATACCGAATAGAGGTATAAATACAATAGCTGCTAATAATTTATAAACAAGTTGAAACGTCAATACATTCCAAAAAGCAAATTGTACCGTTTGAAAGGAATGTTTCATGACCCCTGGTATAGATAGTCTTTTACGATGTAGCATAAATTCCTCCACATTCTAAAATTATATTTGAGATGGATTCCATATTTCCATTTAAAATCCATCTTCTTATAATAATATATTCCGCTTAACATGAACACTGTTATACATCCACAAAAAAGAGTGATGGCTACCTTTCCATCACTCTTTCCCTCTTTTATTTTTTCTCTAATCCTTGTCCAAACGCTTTTAAAAAACTAAACCCAAAAGTAATGGCTCTATTAATATCGGGATCTTTTAGCACTTTAAAGAAGTCCATAACTTTTGTTTTCTTACCTTTTTGTAACTCTTCTGTTGCAAACTGTAACCCTGTAACTAAACTAGATGTAATCTGTTTTGTTATTTCTGGATCGACAGAAGATAATGCTTCTCCTGCTCCCATCATATTATTTAATGCATTTTTTACTGGTTCACGATTTAATTGCTCAACTGCAATTTTAGAAACGTCTTCTTTCGCGGCCAGCAGACTGATTGCTGCATCTAATATACCTGCTTGCTGCAGCTGTGATAACAACTGCATTGTTTCTTCTACCGCCTCACGGTTCTCCGCTAATTGTGTTAACAGTTCATCTGATAACTGTTGTTTCTTTTCTTCTTCTGTAATGACCTTTTTCTGAATCAATGTAATCTCTTTTGCCACGTCCTTCGCCCCCTAGTTGTGATCCACAAGTGATACGTATTGTTTTCGTTGCCATTTCTGCTGAATTTCAACACCATTTTGCGGATGACGTTTTTTACCTCTTGGGTTTGAATCAGGAAGTGGACGATTACCTTTTTCACGTAATACGCGCATTTTCACCATCGTTTGTTTATAAGCTGGTGTACAAGTATATAGGTCCGTCGCTGTTCCTGTTAAAATATTAATCGCTTCTTCATTTACTGTCGCATGCATCGGTAAATATAACTCGTTTCCAGTTACACGGTCTGTGATAAGTGCCTGTACTTTGATTTTCCCAAACGGTGATGCTAGTTCTACAAGGCCACCATCTTTCACATTCCGCTCTGCAGCAAGCTCTGGTGAAACCTCAACAAACACCTCAGAAATTTTAGATAAAATCCCTACTGATTTATTTGTCATGTTTCCTTCATGGAAATGTTCTAACATACGACCATTATTTAATAATAAATCGTATTCTTCCGGTGCCACAACTGGTGGTATCCATTCATCTAGTGATAGACGCGCTTTTTTGTCAGGGAAATTAAAGCCATCAACATATAATAATGGTGTGTCACTACCATCATGGCTACCCCAACATAAACTATTCCATCCTTCTAAACGATCATATGTTGCTTGTGAATAATACGGCGCGAGTGATGCGATTTCATCCATAATTTCACTTGGGCTTTCATAATTCCAATCACCACCGAGGGCACGGGCTACTTTTTGCAGGATCCACCAATCTGGTTTCGAATCACCGAGCGGTTTCATAACTTCATATAAACGCTGAATACGACGCTCTGTATTCGTAAATGTTCCTTCTTTTTCTAGACTTGGTGCTGCTGGTAAAATAACATCAGCAAAACGAGCTGTTTTTGATAAGAATATGTCTTGAACTACAAGGAAATCGAGATTACTTAAAATGTGTTGCACATGATTTGCATTGGAATCGACTAATGCCATTTCTTCTCCCATTACATACATACCACGTAGTTTTCCTTCCTCTGCAGCCGCAAGCATTGCAATGTTATTCAGCCCTGGCTCTTTTGGAATTTTAGTACCATATGCTTTTTCAAATTTCGCACGAAGTGTATCATCTGACACTGCTTGGTAGCCTGGAAGCCAATTTGGTAATGTTGCCATATCACAAGCACCTTGTACGTTATTATGACCACGGAGTGGATATGCACCAGCACCTGGGCGACGGTAGTTACCAGTTACAAGAAGTAAGTTTGAAATTGCCGCAGACGTTGTACTTCCACCTGTATTTTGCGTAACGCCCATACCCCAAAGTACACAAGTACCATCTGCTTCGTATACCATGCGAGCCATTTCTTTTAATGTATCTTTTGAAATACCTGTAATATTCTCCGTATAATCAAGTGTATATTTCTCTAACATTTTGCTGTATTCATCAAAGTTCTTCACATTTTCATCTAAGAATTTCTTATCGTGCCAACCTTGATCAATAATATATTTTGTTATTCCCGCAAGCCATACATAATCAGTTCCTTGGCGCGGATGAACAAATAGGTCCGCACGCTCTGCCATTTCATGCTTACGTAGGTCAGATACAATCAGTTTTTGCTCATGTAATTTGTGGGCACGTTTCACACGAGTAGCAAGTACAGGGTGCCCTTCCGTTGGATTCGCCCCCACAATGATAACAAGACCAGCTTCCGCAATATCTTTCACTGTCCCTGCGTCTCCACCTATACCAACAGTTTTTGTTAAACCATCGCTTGCTGGAGATTGGCAATAACGGGAACAGTTATCTACATTATTTGTTCCATATATTTGACGAGCTAACTTTTGCAGCAAATAGTTTTCTTCATTTGTTACTTTTGAAGAAGAAATAAAGCCAAATGCATCGTTACCATATTCAGATTTAATATGTTGCATATTGGATGCAACAACCTCTAAAGCTTCTTCCCACGATGCTTCAACGAACATATCTCCTTGACGAATCAATGGTTTCGTAATACGGTCTTCACTATTTACAAAGTCCCAACCAAATTTTCCTTTTACACATGTAGAAATCCCGTTTACTGGTGCGTCTGATACAGGTTGAACTTTTAAAATTTGACGGTCTTTCGTCCATACTTCAAACGAGCAACCCACACCGCAGAATGTACAAACTGTTTTTGTCTTGTTAACCTTCGTTTTACGCATTGCAGATTCAACCTCTGAAACTGCTAAAATACTACTGTATCCAGGTTCTACATCCTTTACAAAATCAATCATTGGATCTAACACATCCGGTTTCAATCCAGTCATAAACCCAGCTTCTCCAAGCATAGATTTTTCCATTAATGCATTACAAGGACAAACTGTGACACATTGTCCGCAACTAACGCAAGATGAATCGTTAATACTTACGCCGTTATCCCAAATTACACGAGGACGATCTAAGCTCCAATCAATTGATAACGTTTCGTTAACTTGTAAATTTTGACATACTTCTACACATTGTCCACAAGCAATACATTGGTTTGGATCATAACGGTAAAATGGATGAGTCATGTCCACTTCTTTTGCACTAACTTTCGGTTCATATGGATATTTCTGCTCTTCTATCTCCATCATATGTACCGTATTATGAACTTTACAGTTACCGTTATTATTATCACATACTGTACAATACAATAAATGGTTCTCTAATATTCTATCCATCGCTTCCGTTTGCGCCGATTTTGCACGCACTGATTTTCTTTCAATCTGCATGCCATCTTCCAATTGCGTTGAACAAGCACGCAGCAATTTCCCATCTACTTCCACAATACACGTATCACAAGTTTGAATTGGATCCACCTCTGGTACATGACAAATTTGTGGATGCTCTAAATTACTCTCGTTAAATAGTTGCAGTATCGTTTTTTCACCAGATGAAAGAAATTCTTTTCCATCTACAGTTACACGAACTGTTTGTTCTGCCATAGTTCCCCTCTCCTTACAACTAACTGTACAATATATTTTTGAATCCGTTTTCAAAAATATATCGCTATACATTTTTTTGAAACGCCCTGTTGAAACTCTATCTTAGAAGTCGATTCTTGATGCTATAAGGTATAAAAATGCCACTATTCTACTATTCTATTATATCTCACACATACAATAATAACCAAATAATATAGAGAAACTGAAAACAAACATAAAATCTTTCTTTTTAGCTGAGAGAGAGCATCCACCCATGCATAGAAATAGATAACAGATGCTTTTATTTTTTTTATGTTTTATGATAAATAGTAAGAAAAATACATATGAAGGGGAAAATACTATGGGGCCTGTTCAAGAAACATGTAAAATGGTACGTTATCAAACTGGAACATTCCTCGAACAAGAAGATGAAATTGTCACAGAATATCCTGTAACAATTAAATTGAACGGGGAAGAATACGTAACAGTTGTATGTACTCCAAATTATATTGAAGATATGGTAATAGGTTTTTTAATTTCTGAAGGAATTATTGCTTCTTACGAAGGCATTGATGAGCTGTGGATACAGAAAGACAAAGGTGTTGTCCATGTAAAAACATCACAGATCAATCCGCTCTATCAAACACTATATAACAAACGATATGTCACTTCTTGTTGCGGAAAAAGTAGGCAAGGTTTTGTATTTGTAAATGATGCAGCAAAAGCAAAAACTTTACATGATATCCATGTAACAATGACTCCAGAAGAGTGCTTTCATTTAATGAATACCTTACAGCAATCTTCCACTACGTTTCATCAAACAGGCGGAGTTCATAATACCGCCCTTTGCGATCGAAATACCATTCTCATATCAAGAATGGATATCGGTAGACATAATGCATTAGATAAAATATATGGTCATTGTTTACGTAATGATATCCCAATCGAAGGAAAAATTATTGCATTTAGTGGCCGAATCTCATCTGAAATTTTACTAAAGGTTTCTAAAATCGGTTGCGAAATCGTTCTTTCTAAATCAGCTCCAACAAAATTAGCTTTGCAACTTGCTCATGATTTAGGCATAACAGTGGTCGGTTTTATTCGCAATGATTCTTGTAATATCTATACTCACCCAGAACGAATTGAAGGATATATAACAGAAAAAAATGATTCCTAGCAAAGGAATCATTTTTTAGTTATAAAAATGTAATATATTTAATTGTTGAATAGTTAATAAAGTTAATATATAATTTCATTACATAAAGTACAACTTAAATCCATGGGGTGTTATTGCCCACAAACAGCGGGATAAATTGAATGATTGGAAAAACAGATGAAGGTCCCTGCTCTTCTCCGCATATATCTCCTTATTCTTTAACAAATTAAGATGGAATGAGTGCAGCATATAACATTTTTTACTATAAAGCGGAACTGTTATCAATTGAAAAAGCATCAACAACCGTGCTCTTGTAGCGTGCTTATCCTGTAGAGCTGGTTACACTTAGGAGGTTATATACATGGAAATTCGTCTATTAACAAAAGAGGATGCAAAAATTTATTTAAAAGTTTGTATGGAAGGATTAACGCAAAATCCAGAAGCTTTTAGTTCTTCTTATGAAGACGTTCTAAAACATGAGGATCCTGTTGCTGCAATGGCGAAACGTTTAGCCAATCCGGATAAATATACAATTGGTGCCTTTAAAGATAACGAATTAATCGGAATTGCCACTTTAGAAACTAAGCCATTTATAAAACAAGAACATAAGGCAAAAATCGGCTCTGTTTACGTCTCTCCGAAAGCGCGTGGTCTTGGCGCTGGCCGTGCGTTAATAAAAGCCATTATTGAAAACGCTCATAAATTACATGTAGAACAACTCATGCTCGATGTTGTTGCCGGAAATGCAGCTGCAAAAAAATTATACGAGTCACTTGACTTTCAAACATATGGCGTACAAGAACGTTCCTTAAAACACAATGGACAATATTGGGATGAAGAACATATGGTTTTATTTTTAACTAACGAATCAAATGCAAAGTGAAAAAACAACAAAAAAACCTTTCTTTCTAGCTCGGAAAGAGTATTCTTCCATGCATAGAAGTGGTCAGTTCCAGTTTAAAACAACGAGAGCGAATTATCTTTTGTTGTTTTAAACAAAAACTTATATATCTAAAAATCAAAATGTATTTATATAGATTTCTCCAAAAGTACCTTTTCAGATAAATGTACTTTTTTCTTACAACAATGTAATATTCATGTCATCTTATTCAATGGTTCTATTCCCCTCTCTTCGCTATACTAAAAGTACAGAACCACAACCAAAAGAGCTAAAAGATGAAAAAATGATAGAAGTAATGGTAAACAAAAAATTCGTAGCGATAGAATTAAATCAAGAATTAGAGGAGGAATAGATATGAAACAGCACAAACATCTTATTTTTTTAATTTGCGGCACAATAATCGTCACTTCAGGATTAGCAATTCTTCCTTGGTTTATTGTATAAAACTTCTATCATTTGTTGATTCCTTCCTATACAAAAATCCCCTGTATATAGCATACAGGGGATTTTTTCCTACAAATAAAAAAGCTCGTTACTTCTCTAAATGCAGCAACGAGCTCATACATCTATTATAGAATTCCAAAAAATTTATTAGCACACGTCACAATGATTAGCATAGATACAGCAATGCACATCACAACAGCATTGCGCTCTTGTTTATCTTTTTGAAAACGTTCTTCTTTTTTACTCATGTGTATAATCCCCTTTATAGCAATAAAAAAAGTGTGAGATAGGAAATTTTCCTTATCCGATGCGAGGTGAATACGAAATTTCTCACTATCTCACATACACAATAGAATGGAATTGTCATTTTATAAATAAAATGACATGACGTTATGTCGCAACATAGGGTATTTTGTGTCGCTACGCCTTTTATTATAAAAAAGAGTTGTGCAAAAGTAGTGCATTTTTTATGTCAATTGCCATAGTACAAAAAATGCACTACAATTCAATCACATAAACAGAGTTTTTTATCGTTTTCATGTAAACTATACAAGGTAGACTGAATGTTTTGAGGTGCACAAGAACTATGATAAAAATTTTATTAGTAGATGATGAAGAGCGTATGTTGCGATTATTAGATTTATTCTTAAGTCCACGTGGTTATTTTTGTATGAAAGCCACATCTGGTATTGAAGCTCTTGAATTAGTTCAACAAAAAAACTTCGATATCATTTTGTTAGATGTCATGATGCCCAAGATGGATGGATGGGATACCTGTTATCAAATCCGTCAAATCTGCAATGTTCCAATTATAATGTTAACAGCTCGTAATCAAAACTACGATATGATAAAGGGACTCACACTGGGAGCGGATGACTATATTACAAAACCTTTTGACGAACAAGTACTAGTTGCCCGAATTGAAGCTGTGCTACGCCGAACAAAAAAGGACGGTTTTATCAGCTTCAATGGCATTGAATGGGATAAAACAAAGCATACTGTTACTGTTTACGACGAAAAAATTTCACTTACACCTATCGAGTTTTCATTACTAGGACTGTTTTTACAAAATACCAATCGAGCATATAGCCGTGATGATTTAATTGAAAAAATATGGGGATATCAAACGGATATTGAATATCGTACTGTCGACTCACATATCCGCAATATCCGTGATAAATTACGAAAAAAAGACTTTCCTGTTGAAAAATACTTAGAGACCATCTATAAGGTGGGATATAAGTGGAAAAGTGAATAAAAATAATAAAGTGAAACTTTTCTAGGTAGGAAATGACTCGCCCCACACTTAGAATTATTTAAGCAACTCGTGATACAACTCTGGTCAGTGGTTAGATTCTTCCCACTGACCATTAATGTGACATAAAGGTATGGTGAAAAAATGAACAAGCTTTCCCTTAAAATTGGTACATGCTTTTTAATATTAGCTCTATGTCTTGAAGCCATCGCTTTTGTATCTTTTTATACAAGTTTGTCGAACATGCGTATTGAAGAAGAAAAAGCCGCTCTTTTAGAAAAAGGAAAGCGCTATAGTAACTTTATTTCAAGACGTTATGGTCCACGAGCTTTTGAACATGCTGCAGCAATGGAATCACATTCTAATTCAGACACAAAGTTAGTCATAACAGACACCAATGGGCAAATACTTTCTTCTTCTGATCCGATAACCCCAGAAATGAAAAAGCAACTTGCTAACAAAATACGTTGTACTTCAATAGATGGAACTATGATTGAAAAAAATTGGAAAACATCGAAATATATTTCAACAGCAACGCCAATTATCATTCATAAACAAATTACTGGGTATGTACATATGTTTTTAGATACAGCATTTTTAGAAAAAATGATTCTTCGTTTAGCACATCAATTTATTATTATCGGTATATTAACTCTTGTTTTAACAACAATTTCTGTCTTTATCTTTTCTCGTGTCATTACTGATCCTCTTATTAAAATGAAACGTGCAACAGAAAAAATGTCAAAGTTAAATAAACCAATTAAATTAGGAATTAAACGCAATGATGAACTTGGTAGTTTGGCCAAAACCATTGAAGAATTATCTAGTGAATTGACCTACATGAAAAAAGAACGAAATGAGTTTCTTGCAAGTGTAGCTCACGAACTACTCACACCACTTACCTATATGAAGGGTTATGCAAAAGTGGCTAAACGAGATTCTCTCTCTAAAGAAGAGCGTGAAGAATATTTACAAATTATTGAAGACGAAACAGATAGTGTAACCGAACTTGTTCAAGACTTATTTGATTTAGCGCAACTTGAACAGCATCAATTTATTATTAAAAAACAAGAGATTCCTTTACAGCCTTTTCTAGAACGCATGATTGAAAAAACCAAACCAACACTTGCTAAAAAGCAAATAACAATTAAATTTCACTGTAAAGATGATCCTAATGTCTATATGGATGAACGTCGAATGGAACAAGTAATGCTAAATTTATTACACAACGCCTATCAGCATTCTTATGAACAATCAGTTATTACTGTACACGCCTATCAAAATGAGAATACTTTTTCTATAAGTGTGCAAGATGAAGGTGAAGGGATTCCACAAGAAGATATCCCGCATATTTTTGATCGTTTTTATCGAGTTGATAAATCAAGAACTCGAGCTACGGGCGGTAAAGGAATTGGTTTAGCTGTTGCAAAAGAAATTGTTGAGTTACATAGCGGCTCCATACAAGTAAAAAGTCAGTTAGGAATTGGAACAGAATTTATTATTGAATTACCAATTGAATAGTATGTACGGTAAATCACCAGTAGTATCTTTCCTTTCAAACTGCTGGTGATATTATGTTAATAGCCATTATTTATTAACTTTTTAAGAAAAAAAACAGTAAAACATCACTAGAAAAAGCTATCTTTTTGAAATTATTCTTATTTCAATATAAAATATAACTACATTTGTCAAAGATTTGGAGGGTGATATAATTGGATATCCATGTATTAACAAAGGATGAAGCAGAAATTTATTTAGAACTTCGTGTAGAAGGATTAAAACAAAACCCTGAGGCTTTCAGCTCTTCTTATGAAGATATTATTAATAAAGAATGCCCGATTGAGTATAAGGCACAAAAATTAGCCCAAGATGAAAACTATACATTAGGTGCATTTAAAGACGGTGCATTGATCGGTGTTGCAACCTTGGAAACGAAACCATACGTAAAACAAGAACATAAAGCAAAGATTGGTTCGGTATATGTATCGCCAAAAGCACGTGGACTTGGCGCAGGAAAATCCCTCATTAAAGAGTGTATTGAACTTGCAAAAACATTAGAAGTAGAACAAATTATGCTTGATGTTGTGGTCGGAAATGACGGTGCAAAAAAACTTTACGAATCATTAGGATTTAAAACTTTTGGTGTACAAGAGCGTTCTTTAAAATATAACGGTCAATATTGGGATGAAGAGCATATGGTTTTATTCTTAGATACAGAAAAGTAATAAAAAAATCCTCAAATATATGAGGATTTTTTTATTAGCGTTTTACAGTGCAAACCACGCATTATATAATAATTGAATTGCCTCTTCAATCCCTGCCTCTGATAAAATAGCGAACCCAAGTAAAACCGTATTTTTAGGAGTACTCCCTTCTTTATAATACGTAGAAACAGGATATACTTTTATACCGTTTTCAGCTGCCCTCTTTATTAATTCTTCTTCTAACATTTCGTTGTGAACCTTTAATAAAATATGTAAGCCAGAGTCTTCCCCAATTACTTCCGCCTTATTAGAAAAGTACTTTTCTATTGCTGAGACAAGAGCATCTCTCTTTTTCCGATAAACGACTCGCATCTTATAAATATGCTTTTCCCAATGTCCTTCATTTAAAAACCTTCTAATAATTTCTTGATCAATTCTTGAAACACTTTGTGCATAAAATAAATATTGTGTTTGATACAACTCAATTAGCTGTTTTGGTAGCACCATATAGCTCATCCGTAATGATGGAAGCAGAGCTTTTGAAAGTGTTCCCATGTAAATTACATTCCCTTCTGTATCAAGCCCTTGCAACGCTGGGATCGGCTTTCCAGAGTAACGGAACTCACTATCGTAATCATCTTCAATAATATAACGCCCACTCCTCCCTTGTGCCCATTGTAATAGTTGCATCCTTCTTTTAATTGGCATAATCATTCCACACGGAAATTGATGGGATGGAGTAACGAACACAACATTCGCATTGCTACCTTCTAAATCTGAAATACAAATCCCATCCTCATCAAGCGGGAGCATTTGAACATTTTCTTCCCCCTTCTCAAAGACAACCAACTTTCGGTGATACCCTGGATTTTCAACTGCAAAATGACTTCCCTTTAGTAACTGAAACAACATTCTTATTAAAAATTGTGTTCCGGCTCCTATTACAATTTGACTCGCTGAACATCTCACACCCCTTGATTCATATAAATATTTCGCAATCTCTTCACGTAAACTGGATTCACCTTGAGGATGCCCAAGAAATAGAAGGTCCTTATTTTCTAGTTGCCATACCTCATTTGAAATTTTCCGATATACAGAGAATGGAAATGTATTTGCATCTACACCCGTTTGTGTAAAATCATATTTATATTTCTGTTCCTCATGCAATACTTCCTTAACGACTTCTCTTTTTTTCATTGTATGTATCATTTGTTCAATTTCACATACAAAATACCCCTTACGTGAAACCGATTCAATATATCCTTCTGCAAGAAGTTGTTCATATGCCGATTCCACTGTATTTTTACTTACTTCTAAATGCATTGCTAACTTTCTTTTTGCTGGAAGCCTCGTCAAGGGAGGGATTTTTCCACTTCTTATTTCTGTTTTTATATACTCGTATAACTGTACATACAGCGGGATTTTTTTCTCCATATTCAAATTTGGTGTTAACTCTAACATAAAATCTGACCCCTTTATAAAATGCATTATTGATACTTCTTACAGTACCAGAATTTATATATAATTCCTTTTATCATGTAAATTTAAAAAAATCAATCTTAGAAAGGAGCATCATGATGAACAATAACAGACGTCTCGGCCTCATTATGATTATTACAGGAGCTACTCTATGGGGATTATCAGGTCCAATGATTCAGTGGCTCTTTCAACATACGAAAGTATCATCTATTGATTTTTTAGTAATTCGCCTATTGCTTGCTGGGATCTTTATTTTATGTTTTCTACTTATAAAAAAACAAAATATATTTCGTATTTGGCAACACCCACGCCATCTTTTACAACTTATCATTTTCTCTATTCTTGGAATGCTTGGCGCCCAGTATGCTTTTATTGAAACAGTGCATATTAGCAACGCAGTTACCGCTACTTTATTCCAGTTTTTAGGGCCAGTTCTCATTACCGTTTATGTTGCAATACGGTATAAAAAACTTCCTTCAATTATGCAAGTGTTAGCCATTGTCGCTGCCCTAACAGGCACATACTTTATTATTACAAATGGATCAATTGAAAATATTGTTTTATCGAAGGAAGCTATTTTATTTGGTCTATTAACAGCTATTGGTTTTGCTTTTTATACACTTCACCCTGCTTCTCTTATTAAACAATGGGGCACAACTCTTATTATTGGCTGGGGTATGTTAATCGGGGGCATTTCACTATTTATTTATAATCACTCTTTTGAATGGAAACAACTTTCACAAATCTTTACACTTCCAACATTCTCTATGCTGATTTTAATTATTATAAGTGGAACGCTTTCTTTTCTTCTCTACATTGGCAGTTTAAAATATTTATCCGCAACAGAGACCAGTATTTTATCTAGTATTGAACCGCTTGTAGCAGCTATCGTTTCCATCACTTGGCTAAAAGAATCTTTCGGCGCATACCAATTACTAGGCGGTGTATGTATCGTCATCGCCGTTATTTTCTTAACAATGCCAGAAAAAGAAGCAGAACCTACATTCACACCTGAACAAATATAGTGCAAAATATCGAAAGAGGTCATACTAAACTTCTGACCTCTTTTTATGAATGAAAAGGAATTGTCCGCTCTTCTAGCAAATACAATTACACTAACAATGAAAAATAGGAGTGTGGCAAAATGAAAAAAATTGGCACTGTGCTACTTTTCTCCTTTCTCATCACTGGATGTACCTCAATCGAGCAAGATTCCAAAGCACCTATAAAAGAAATAACAAAAACCTCTCAACCTCAAAATAATGTACCTTCATTTTTTCACTTAAGCGTCTTAAAAGATGTTAGCTGGGAAGAAAGTCCTTCCTTTGTAGCTGGAAAGACACCATTAAAAGGCATTGAAGGAAAAGTTGCAATTGCAGATAGTACATTCATTGCTGGTGAGAAAAATAAACAGATGTGGTTCTTCCTCGATCCACAAATGCCATCTGGAAAACTATCTATTATCGCCTTAAAACAAGGATCTACAAAACCGACTCCCATACTCTTTCAAGATGAAACTTTCGAACAAACTTGGACTGCTCCTACTCCCATTCATTCAAATATAAAAGAACTCCCTTTCCTTATGTCACTACCTTCTCCTGGATTATGGGTCTTAAATGTCTATATTGATGAGAAATATTATGAGCAAATTGTTATTCAAGTAGAAAAAAGTGACAAAACTTAATGTCTTTCTTACAACAATGTAATTGTTATGTCATCTACTTCGATAGTTGCATCCCCTTCTCTCCCTTATACTAAAAGTAAGAAATGAAACAACAAACAAGGAGAGATGAGAGATGAAAAAAGTAATGGAAGTTGTAGTGGCTTTGGTAGAGGTTTTCGTAAATGGAAAGCAAGTTGCAATGGAGTTGAATAAATAATGCAGAGCGAAATATTTATTACTAATAATATAAAACCATAAGCGGAGGTACGATTTCTTTATTGCTCTGATCTCTTATCTCACTAAAAACGCAGTGCCTCCTTAAAAGGGCACTGCGTTTTATTATTTATAACTTGGCATTTTTGTAATCTGTGCGACTCCTGACTCGATTGCCGCTTTTGCTACTGCAGCAGCAACACTTGGAACAACTCTTTTATCTAAGGGATTTGGAATTACATAGTTCTCATTTCGTTCTTCATCAGTAATGATGTTAGCGATTCCATATGCTGCAGCTAACTTCATTTCTTCTGTGACATCTGTTGCACGTACATCTAATGCACCACGGAATATACCAGGGAATGCTAAGACATTGTTTACTTGGTTTGGAAAATCAGAACGTCCTGTTCCAACAACCGCTGCTCCAGCCTCTAGTGCATCTTCTGGGAATATTTCTGGTACTGGATTCGCCATTGCAAACACAATTGGTTTCTCATTCATTGTCTTCACAAGTTCTTTTGTTAATACGTTAGGGGCAGATACACCGATAAAAATATCTGCTCCGTCAATCGCTTCTTTTAATGTTCCACGTACAAATTCACGATTTGTTTCTTTCGCAATCTCGATTTGTGCAGGGTTCATCCATGATTCTCCTTCACAAACGATACCTTCTAAACTTACTAACGTCATATGCTGCGCGCCTGCATTTAATAACAATTTACCAATTGCAATCCCTGCAGAACCGGCACCATTAATGACAATCTTCACTTCATCCATCTGTTTGTTTACAACTTTTAAAGCATTAATAACTGCAGCTAAAACAACAATTGCTGTTCCGTGTTGATCATCATGGAACACTGGAATATTTGTTTCTTCTTTTAAGCGCTTTTCAATTTCAAAACAGCGCGGCGCTGCAATATCTTCTAAATTAATACCTGCAAATGTAGGTTCTAAATTTTTAACAATGGTTACGATTTCATCTACATCAGTCGTTCCAAGACAAAGCGGAAATGCATCTACATTCGCAAATTTTTTAAATAAAATACTTTTCCCTTCCATAACAGGCATAGCTGCCTTCGGTCCAATATCACCTAATCCGAGTACTGCTGTTCCATCCGAAACAACTGCCACCATATTACCGCGCGCTGTATAGTCATAAGCTGTTTCTTCATCTGCAGCGATCGCTTTACAAGACTCAGCCACTCCTGGTGTATATGTCAAACTTAAATCATCTGCTGAATTTACTTCTACTTTACTTGTAATTTCAATTTTTCCTACCAATTCTTTATGAAGTAATAATGAACGTTCATTAATTTGACTTTCTAACATATAAATAAACTCCTCCTAATTTGACAAGCTAGCTACGTTTTTACATAGCTAGCTTGTATGATGATAAATTATGAAAACATTTTTAATAAAATTGTCGCTGTTACAACCATAGCAGCGCCACCTAAACGCGTTGAAATTTGCGCAAATGGCATTAATTCCATACGATTTGAAGCTGATAAAATCGCAACGTCTCCAGTTCCGCCTAATCCGCTATGGCATCCTGTTACAATCGCAGATTCAACCGGGAACATTTTCATGACTTTTCCAATAAGGAAACCAGTCGTGATCATTGTGATTACCACTGATGCACACACCGCAACATATCCAACTGAAAGAACAGCTGCCACATCTTTTAACGGAATGTATAACAATCCTAAACCGACCATTAATGGCCACGTTAAGGTTTTCGAAATAAATTTATATAAGTGATATGCACCTTGTTCCATTTTTGCTGGCATTAATTTGAAGTATTTCACAAGTGCTGCTGAAAAGATCATAATGATTGCTCCTGGAATACCAATAAATTTAGAAGCAAATCCACCGAAAATAAAGAACGTACATGCGATTAATAAACCTGCTCCCATTAATGAGAAGTCAATTGGTTTTTCTGTATTTTGTTCTTTTAATAATTCGTCTTGATCACCTGTTTTTACCAACACACCATTACCGCTAAGTTCTGGTTTTTTCTCACCTAATCGCTTCATATATCCAGCGCCTACAATCGCAAACATATTCCCGATAACCGCTGCTGGAATAAGCTGAGATACAAATGTTGCTGATGATTGATTTAAAATCTCGCTGTAAGCTAAGGAAAGTGGTAAAATCCCTTCTCCGATACCACCGCTCACAATTGGTACAATGATAAAGAAGAATGTTCGCTTCATTTCAAATCCAAATAATGATCCAACTAATAATCCCACTGCAATAGAAGCTAGTGTTCCTACAACTAACGGAATAAACATACGAATAAACCCTTGTACTAACACTTTTCGATTCATTCCTAAAACACTTCCGACTACTAAACAAGAAATATATAAATATAAAAAGTTCGATTTTTTCATTAGCATCGTCGCTGCTTCCATTGAAGCTGGATTCATCCAATTGAAAAACACTAGTAAAGATGGAATAAATAATGAAAGAATTGCTGGTCCACCAATATTTTTTAAAATCGGGATCCTCATCCCAATATCACCTAAGAAAATTCCCATAATCATAATGACTGCAAATCCACCAATCATATCAGCAGGTAATTTGTTATATACAGATGCTCCATAAATAATAGCTGCTAATACGATATATAACGGTAAAGGTATAACGCCAATTTTAATATTCATAACTTTCGAAACAAAAGTTTTTTGTTCCACTTCTGTTGTTTCCACCGATGATATCGCTTCCACATTTTTTTGAATCCCCATATAGGCACCTCCTTATATTCTTGTTTATAATATTAAAACGCTTTCAACAGTAAAAATAGTATTTGTAAGTTTTGTAACTAGTTTTGTAATTAAAAAAAGTATAAGCGACTTACATAAGTCGCTTATACATACAAACGTATTTTGTTTTCATCGATGCATCGTAATTTACTTACCGGTCTCCCTACATGTTGATAAACCATTTCATTTTCTAAAACTCCAATTTCAGTTAAAAACATTACATACTTTCGAATAGACACCCTTGAAATCCCAACTAATTGAGCCATTTCATCTGTTGTAAATGCTTGTCCATGAAGCGCTTCTATTTGCTTCCATATCAACTGTAATGTTTGCTTTGTTAGCCCTTTTGGCAGTTCTTTATCTGCATGAATTTCTACTTTTTCTTTTTGTAAAATCAACGTATCTAATTCAGATTGGCTAATTTTTTGCTGTTCTTTCATAAATATAAATTTTTCTCGATATGCGGTTAATGCTTCCTTAAACCTTTCAAATGTAAATGGTTTAATTAAATAATCAACAACTCCATATTGAAGCGCTTTTTTTATACTTCCCATATCATGCACAGCTGAAATCATAATTACATCAATTTCTTTTTCTTGATTCCTAATATGCATTAACAAGTCAAACCCTGTATCACCAGGCATAAAAATATCGAGCAATACGAAATCTATAGCCGACTTTTTTAATATCTCTACTGCTTCTTTCACAGAATTAGCTATATGAACAAGTTCAAATCCTCCTACTTGCTCTAAATAATGCTTATTTAACATCGCTACCATTGGATCATCTTCTACAATCAAAACTTTGATCATGTTCCTATCTCATCCCTACTTTTGTATGGTATTTCAATGGTTATTGTCGTTCCTTTTCCTAACAATGAATTGACATGTATGCTTCCATTTATCCGCTTTAAACTATCATTTACAAGATATAAGCCATATCCTCGATTTGTTCCTTTTGTGGAATACCCTTTGGCAAATACTTTTTCAATTTCTTCTTTCGGGATTCCAAATCCTGTATCTTTCACTGTAATAATCAATTTATCCTGATATTGAATAGAAATATCTACTCGCTTATATTCACAATTCATCACCGCATCTAATGCATTGTCGATTAAATTTCCTACAATTGTAATGAGTTCATGAATAATGCTTTCGGCATATGGCTCTGGTAAGTAAGAATTTTCACTTACAATAAGTTGGACATTCTTTTCCCTTGCGTAACTAAGTTTACCAAGCATAAACCCTGCAAATACAGGATTTTTTATTTTTTGCATCACACCACCAATTTCATATTGATGCTCCGAGACCATGTTACTAATATAGGTCTCTAATTGTCCATAATGCTTCATATGTGTAAGCCCTAATACAACGTGCATCTTATTCATAAACTCATGAGATTGTGCCCTGAGCGCTTCTGCATAAAGTCGAATATCTGTTAATTGTTCTGCTAATTGCCTAATCTCTGTTTTATCACGAAATGTTGCAATGGCACCAACAATTTCTCCTTTAACATATAAAGGAACTCTGTTTGTAACAATAGTAATTCCATAAAGATTTTGTTCCTCATACAATTGTGCTTTCCCCGTTTGTAACACTTCTTTTATACATGAGTTAGGCATATACTTCTCAATATCTTTACCAATAAAATCTTCTTCGAGACCACTCTTCTTAAATAACCGTTTCGCTTCGTTATTAATTAAAGTAACTCTCGCCTCTTTATCGACAGCAATAATTCCTTCTTTAACAGATTGTAACATCGTATTTCGTTCTTCTAAAATTTTTGCGATTTCGCTAGGTTCAAGATCAAATAAAATTTTCTTAATATGTCTAGCTAATAAAATAGCACCTATAATTCCAACTAAGATTCCAACACTGATACCAATATAAATAATGTGCCTACTCTCTTTTACCCTCTCATGCACATTATCAGCTGAAATTCCGACAGCGACAACCCCAAGTTGTTCTTTTGCTTCAGAAAAGATCGGTACAAAAACTCGCATAGAAATTCCTAACGTTCCTTCTGCCATCGATACATGTTCTTTCCCTTTCAAAGCTATCCCCTCATCTCCTCCAACAAAATGATGACCGATTTTCTGAGGATTTGGATGAGATTTTCTTATTCCATTCATATCCATGACTACAATAAATTGAACATCTGTATTTTTTAATAAACGATTTGTATACGTTTGAACTTCAGATATATCTTTTCTTCCTACTAAAGCATCAATGACAAGTGGCGAATTCGCTACAATACGCGCGATTGTTTTTGCTTTTTCAGCCTGACTTTCTTCCGTCGTACGCTCGACATTATGACTAATTAATATATCTGTCACAAGTAAAGAAAGTAAAATAACAATACACACTAGTAATGTAATTGTCTTCCATAAACTTAACAACTTTTTTCTTTTCCTCATCCCTTTATTGTCTCCCTTATTCCTTCTTTATTACACGTGAAATCTATCTTACTTATTCTTTTTTATAAATACAACCATTTCATTTTCATTAAATAAGGACATCTACCTTAATTCATTCTCTCACAATAGTTTCTATCCACTTTTTATTCTTACAACAACGGAATTCTCATGTCTTCTCCTTCGATCGTTGCATCTCCATCTTTCCCTTATACTGAACGTATAAAATGAAATACCAAACAAAAAGAAATGAAAGATAAATAATAAAGAGGAGTTCAGTATAATAAATATGCTGAACTCCTCTTATTTTTTCTTGAATCTATTCATGTTGTTCCATATAGCTAATTGCCTGACTCCCCATTTGTACCCATGCCTGTTCAAAGTCTTCACGCGGAACACTTACACTTTTCGTGTCACTAAGCGGGTCATGTATATACACCGATTCTTCATCGTAGCCAACAAGAAGAACGCAATGTTCATTATATGTAATAGAAACATTACCTGCATCCGTTTTCCATATATCAAATTCATCTTCATCTAAAGGTGCATACGTTGCATTTGTAATCATCACAACTGGTGCGCCTTCTTTTACAGTTTTATAAATTTCATCTATGTTCTCACCTGTCAAATCAACAGCGCGATTCGGTAAATATTTGTTTGCTAACTGAAACAATGGTTCATGATACACGCCATATCCTGATTCAGAAAAAGTATAAATATTCCCTACAAACCCCTCATGTGGATTACCGCGTACACCATCATTTGAAAAGGAAACTTTCTGTATTTCATCTGCTAGTGTTAGCTTATCTACAGAAATACCTGCGTACTGTAACATCATAGCTAAGCTTGTTACTTCGCAACCTCTGTCTAGCTCTGGTAACTGCTGAATAAAGGGTACATTTTGTAGTACTACTTTTTCTTCATCCATATTCACTAGTTCCCTTTTCTTTTGATTAAATTGGTTTGAGACGATTCTCTTTACACTCTCTACATGTTTAGTAACAGGAATTATGTCACTTCTTTTCATATATACACTACAGATAAATATTCCTAATACAATTACACATATATACATCTTCCACTTTCGTATCATCCTTCTATCTTCACGCCCTTTTTAATTCGTTAAATACGAATAAAATGCATCCGCATCTGTTTGAACCATAGGTAAAAAGACAAGTTCCTTTCCCTTTTCAGGCTGTTCTTCTTTTATTTTCTCTTTTAACTGCTCGATATTTGTATTTGTACGATCTATACCAAGCTCGTCTGCAATTTGTATTACTTTCTGCTCATTGATTTCTTTTAGCACTTGGTAAATATCTTTACCATATAAATCAATATGAAGTATTTTTGCTTCGGCTTGAATTTTCCCCTCATATACTTCTTGCGCTAACTCCTCTATACCTTTCCCTTTTTGAGAAATCCCAAGATTTTCCGCTTCTTCTTTTACCTTTGTTCCATAAACCTCTTCAGCAACTTCATCTATTTTTTTTCCTTCTTTTGAAATACCGAATTTATCTGCTTCATCACTTATTTTGATTGTATTAATTTGATTGATTAAATCGACAATGGATGTATTTTCGATCGGTATTCCTAATTTTTTTGCTTCCTGTTTTATTTTTGTTTCATAGATTTCTTCTGAAAGAACCCCTACATCTTTTCCCTCAGTAGAGATTCCTAATTGTGCCGCTTCTCGATCAACTTCTGTTTCATGAATCTCCTTTTCTAACATAAGTTGCTCTTTTCCATCCGTTTCAATTCCTAGTTTTTGCGCCTTCTCCTCTGTATAGGCCACATGCATTTCTCCGTTATTCAGTTGTTCATTACTACACTGCGAAAAGTTAGTTTTGCCTTTTGACATTGTAGAAGCAGACGCCCCTCCCATTACGCTTAAACTCATTATTCCAATAACAAATAATGATGCTACCTTTTTCTTTTTCAAATTGCTTCTCCTCCTTTATGTTTCTCATACAATCCGCCTTCCATTTTTTCCATATTATCGAAAAAGATACGTTCAGTTCGGCTCGTATTAAAATCACCCATGAATATAACTATCTATCCGCAAAAAGAATGCAAAGTCATTACTTTTTCTCTTTTTTCCTTCTTATTCTCTGTAAACTCTATTATGAAAAACATTTCTTAACTTTCCCTTAAAAAAAAGACGACCTTGTAAAACAAGATCGTCTCTAATTTCTTTATATTCGTTGATTTTTAGGTAAAATCACTTCAAAACAAGTACCTTCATTCATTTTGCTCTCTACTTTTATTTTTCCATAATGTTTTTCTACAATCCAACTAGCAATTGAAAGACCTAAGCCAGCTCCTTCTGATTTCGTTCTCGCTTTATCTCCTTGATAAAAACGATCAAATAACTTTGGAATATCTTCTTCTTTTATTCCAATTCCATTGTCTTTTACCTGAATCATAATTGAACTACTTGTTTGCATACATGCTACTTGAATCGTCCCACCAACATCAGTATATTTCATCGCATTGTCTAATAAAATTACAACCATTTGATGAATTCTTTCTCTATCACCAGTAAAAGATACTTTAGATTCGATTTCCAATGTCATCTTTTTCTCTTGATACGCAGCAATCTCTGTATAAGGATCTACTACTTCTATTAATAATGCATCTAGTGCAAATTCCTTTTTATCCATTTCAATTTGATTCGAATCTGAACGAGCTAACAATAATAAATTAGCAACTAGCTTTGATAACCTTCTACACTCCTTTGAAATTGTAGAAATATCAATTGCCTTTTCCTCTATCGTGGCGGAAGGAGACTGAAATAGTACATCTGTTTTTGATTGAATGACCGCTAGCGGTGTTCTTAATTCATGAGAGGCATCGGAAACAAATTGTTGCTGCTTTTCCCAAGAATTACGAATTGGTATAAGAGCTCTTCCAGCTAAGAAAAATCCCATCCCAATTGCACATACACTTCCAATGCTACATCCAATGATGATAATTAGTAATAGTGTGTGGAGCATTTCTTTTTCAGCAGTTGTTTCACGTAATATTTGAAATGTCACTTTTTCTCCAGATAACAAATTCATTTGAAACGCCCATGTTCGAAAACTTTTTCTTTCTACTTCTATATCATGAAAATCTCCAAGTTTTTTTGGAAATAACTTAGATTGATTATCTTCCCAAAAATTAGGCCCTCGAAATTTCGGCTCCATATCTATCAACTGATTCTTTTCGTCCCATTTCAATACAAGAATCCTTGAATCTCCAATACGTAAATCTTTATTTAAGCCAAACTGTTTTTGCAGTGCCCGATTATTTTTTGTCTGCTTAACAATAAAATTCCTTATAGAGTCATCTATTCCTTTATAAATTCGGTCGTGTGTATACGAATAAATAACGCTTCCCAATATCCCAATTAATATAATAAACACTAATGAATTTAAAATTGTAAGGCGAATGCGTGTTTTTTGAAACATACTTCTCCTCTTCATTGTTCTTTTAACATATATCCAATCCCGCGAACGGTTTGAATATCTTTTTGATAACCAAATGGCTCCAATTTTTTTCGTAAATGATGAACATACACTTCAACAATCGCTACCGTAGTATCTGAATCAAATCCCCAAACGCGATCAAAGATTTGTTCACGCATTAAAATCTTTCCACTATTTTGAATCAGGTACTCTAAAAGTTCATATTGCTTTAATGTTAATTTCATTACTTCTCCATCTACGTGAATATCTTTGTCCTTTCCAAACAACTCGATTCCACGGTAGGTAATGGTTTGCTTTGTTGTTAAATTACCACTTCTTCGTAATAAAGCTCGAATTCTTGCTTTCAATTCTGGAGCTTGAAATGGCTTTATTAAATAATCATCTCCACCAAAATCTAACCCTTTCACACGGTCTTCTAAAGAATCTTTAGCAGTCAAAAATAAGACAGGTGTTTCAATTTTTTCATTTCGTATTCTTTGAATTACCTCAAAACCATCGATCGCTGGTAACATCACATCAAGAAGTATTACATCATAAATATTTTGCAATGCCAAAAATAAGCCATCTTCCCCATTCATTGCTGTATCAACTTCAAACTCATCACGTAAAATTTGTGTAATTGATTCTAATAAAGGTGCATTATCTTCTACAACTAACAAGCGCATATCACTTTCTCACCTTTCATCTAACATAAGATCTCTTTCTATTCACTTACAGAATGAAACTGCCATCACCAATCAGACTTTTATGAACAGCATAAAAAACTCGCTCACTCCGTTACCGCTAAATCATATGTAATTAAAATAATTATATATCATTGTCTCTGCAAGCTTGTCATAATATAAAGCATTCTTTCTCTCACTTTATCATCCGTTTTTCTGTATATGAAGGTTATTATGAAATCCCTTCCTTAACTTTCCCTTAAAAAAGGAGTTTTAAAAACAGAAGATTTGTATCTTACAACAATGTAATCCTCTCGTCACCTAATTCGATAGTTACGAAACTTACTGCCTATTATACTTAAAGTAAGAAATAAGAAATAAGAAAACAAACAAAGGAGAGATAAGAGATGAAAAAAATGATTGAAGTTGTAGTGGCAGTAGTAGAGGTTTTTGTAAATGGGAAACAAGTTATAATAGAGTTAAATCGATAATGAATCTCCGTGATGGTTTTATAAATTATATAAGCACGTAAAAAGAGATAAGGTTTGGTCTTTACTTTGATCCCTTATCTCTTTTTATATTATTCTTTTACTGCATATACAATTTGGCTTGGTAACTCTAAACAATTTAGCTGGCCTCCATATACTGCCCCGCCATCAATTCCGATAATTCGGTTATTCCCAAAATATACATCACAATTATCATCACCATGAAGTGTCTTGGTTTCTGTATGTCCAAATACAACGGTCTTTTCACCATTATATCCACTATGAAACTCATTCCGTATCCACATTAACGTGTATGGCTCGGATTCAGAAACTGGTTTTGTTGGTTCTACACCAGCATGAACAAATATATACTGTTCTGTTTCGATATAATGTTCTAGTTTTTGGATAAATTGCAAATGTTTCTCTAGTATCTCAGATTTCAAATTAGGTTTCTTAAACTCTTCTTCATCTGTAGCAATATCATTCTCTGAAAAGTTATAGCTATATAACGTTTTATTCCCACCATTTCTCTTCACCCAATGATCCCATAATTGCTCTTCATCGGTTGTTAATGCTTTAATCATCATATCTTCGTGATTTCCTTTTAAAACAAAAGCTCCTTCTTCTTTCAATTCCATCACTTTTTCAATTACAGCCTTTGCATTCGGTCCTCGATCAACGTAATCTCCTAGTAAAATTAACTGATCTTGTTTTGCATTATATTGTGCTTCTACTAACAATTTTTCAAATTTCTCTATTTCTCCATGAATATCACTTATTACAAGAAACCTCTGCATATATTCCCCTTCTTTCTAGAGTAACTTACTCCATATTATAACTTATCATATCTGAATCTTCTGACTTATATTCCGAAACCTCATTCAAAAAATAAATCAATGGGGGGGCTTTATTATCCACTGATTATTAGTCCTCAAATAGCGCTCTCCTTACAAACCTACCAAATTTCTCTTACAAGATTGTAAGTCTCTTGTCACTCAATTCGATAGTTATAAAGCTCATACTTCACTATAATTAAAGTAAGAAATACGATACAAACAAGGAGAGATGAGAGATGAAAAAAGTGATTGAAGTTGTAGTAGCGGTGGTAGAGGTTTTCATAAACGGAAAACAAGTTGCGATAGAGTTAAACAAATAAAGAAACGAGGAAAACTACTATGCCATATATAATGACCTAAAGAGAGATAAGGTTTCATCATTCTTTTGGTCCCTTATCTCCCTAATAGGAAAGTCGTATCCTTTTTTACAGATATGGCTTTCTTTTATTTTTGACTTGTACGATTCGAAATACTAATTGCACGATCCGTTGTTTTTGCTGCTTCATCCAACGCTTCTTTACTATTTTTCCCGTCATACATTGCTTCTAGCGCTTTTACAACCGCATCGCGAGATTCAGGGAATACACTAATAAGTGCACCTTGTGTTGCAACAGATGGTTTTGTTGCTTGTAACTGTTCTACTGTTACTTTTAACTGTGGATATTTTTCATATTGTTGTTTTACTAAAGGTTCATTATATGCGTCTGGATTAATAGAGAAATAGCCTGTTTCTGTATGCCACTTTGCCTGCACATCTGCTTTTGTTAAGTATTTCATAAAGTCCCAAGCACCTTTTTGTGTTTCTTCTGCAACCATATTTGTCATCCATAGTGATGCACCACCAATCACAACTCCATTTTGTTTCACATCTTCTGGATATGGGATATCTGCCACTCCCACATTAAATTTAGATGCATCAATTACATTACGAACACCTGCTGAAGAATCTAAATACATCGCAACCTGCCCGGATTGGAATGCGGCACGAACATCATCCCAACTTGCCCCATACTTTCCTAATGTACCAGCTTTATTCAGTTCATCTAATAAATCAAATACTTTCTGTCCTTCTTTTCCATTAAATACAGCTTTTGTTGCCGCATCTTTACGTCCATTTTCCTTATCAACATATAGCCCACCTTGTGTTGCCAAGAGCTCTTCAAAGAACCATCCGTAATTTAACATTGAAAAACCGTACTGTTTTACGCTTTCGCCTTCCTTAACAGTTAATTTTTTTGCTGCTTCTTTTAATTCAGTGTATGTTTTCGGTGCTTTTTCTGGATCGAGTCCCGCTTTCGTAAAGGCATCTTTATTATAAATTAATACCGGTGTAGATGAATTAAATGGCATGGAATACATTTTCCCATCAATTGAATAATAATTCGTAATCGATTTTTCTAACTTCGATGTATCATATTTATCTTTTTTAATCCAACTATCAATCGGTGTAATTTTTTTACTATCAATCATATATTTCGTTGTAATTTCGCTAGATTGAACGAGAGCTGGTGATTCCTTTGACGCTGTTATATTTTTAAACTTCGTTAAAGATTCTTCATAGGAACCTTGAAATTCAGCCTTCACCTCATATTTATTTTGTGACTTATTATAGTCTGCAACAATTCCATCTAGTACACCTTGCGTTTTTCCACCCATTGCATGCCAAAAGCGAATGACTGTTTTGTCTCCACTTTTCTCTACGGGAGCTATCTTTTCCTTCGCTTCAGATTTCCCCTCTGTTTTACTACTTGAACACGCTGCAGTCGATAATGCCATTGTCGCTGCCATTATAATAGCAGCACCTTTTTTCCAAAATCTCATCTTACTCCCACCCTTTCACATGTATGATTACTTAATTGCCCCTTTTGTTAAACCTTGTTGTAACTGCTTCTGACCTAAAAACAATAAAATTAAAGTTGGAATAACAATGGCTGTAACTCCAGCCATCACACTCCCCCAATCTGTCGCAACTTCCTGAGATTGAAGTTGTTTCACTCCAATTTGCACGGTTCGAATTTTCTCATCATTCGTAACTAGAAGCGGCCATAAGTACATATTCCATGTTGTTAAAAAGCTATATATACCAAGCGTAATAAAGCTTGTTTTACAATATGGAATGACTACTCGGAATAAAAACTTCACATGGCCAATCCCCTCGATAAAAGCAGCTTCTTTCAATTCATTTGGAAGTGTCATAAAATGCTGGCGTAATAAAAAAATACCAAAAGCAGTTGCAAAGAACGGTATTGTCATTCCAGTAAACGTATTGATCCATCCAAATTGTTGTACCGTTAAAAAGTTGGGTACCATCGTTGCTTCCCACGGAATAAGCATTGTTGAAATAAACAGAAAGAAAATAAGATTTCGTCCTTTAAAGTTTAAAAATACAAATGCATAAGCGGCTAAGCTTGATACAACAAGCTGTCCGACCATTACCCCTGTTGAAACTATAAAACTATTGTATAAATAAGAAAACAGCGGCACTTTCTGAAAGATATGTATAAAATTATCGAATGTAAATTGTGTCGGAAGCATCCTTCTCATTTGAATATCTTCCGGCGTCATAAACCCTAACAAAAATGCGTATAGAACTGGAAAAAAGACGATCACTGCGCTAATAGTAAGCAAAGTATATAACAGAATATATTGTTTCCATCTTTTAGCAATCATTTATAATGCACCTTTCTCTCCGCAAACTTAAATTGAAGTAATGTAGCAATGAAAATAAAAATAAACAATATCATTGCCTGTGCACTCGCTGTGCCAAATTGATGATTTGCAAAAGCCTCCTTATAGATAGAGTACACAATTAAGTTTGTTGCATCATTCGGTCCACCGTGCGTTAAAATATCGATCTGTCCAAAGCTTTGAAATGCACTAATTAAAGTAACAGTTATAATAAAAAACAATGTAGGCGATAGCATTGGTAATGTAACGCGTCGAAGTTTATGTAAATAACTAGCACCGTCAATAGATGCACTCTCATACAAAGTCGGATCAATATTTTGCAAACCACCCAATATAACTAAAAATGTAAAACCTGTATTTACCCACACAGTTGTAACTGATACAGAAAATAATGCCCAGTCCGGACTTGTTAGCCATGCAATTGCAGGAAGATTCATCGAGCCGAGTATATTATTGAATAAACCGACACTTGGATGGAATAAAAATAACCAAATTACTGCGCTAGCTGCTACTGAAATTCCCATTGTTGAAGAGAATAAAACTCGAAACAACCCTATTCCTTTTATTTTTTCGTTTGCAATTAATGCAAGGAACAAAGCCAACACAATACTAGTTGGGACTGTATACAATACAAAGAGTAAAGTAGACTTTAGGCTTTTATAAAAAGTTGGATCAGACAATAAATATTGATAGTTTTCAAGTCCTACGAACAGGTTTGCCTCACCATGAACATCTGTTAAATAAAAACTATAATAGATAGTGCGAAACAATGGATAAAACAAAAAGATTGCAAATAAGACTATGGAAGGTGCTAAAAATAACAATCCTGTACGTAAATCTTTCGTGCGGCTCCATAACGTCCTCTTTCTTGAAACTTCTGTTTGAACAGGTAAGTTTTCTATCTCAATCATCACTTTGCCACCGCCTTCAACTCTTCATCGGCAACCAATCGAATCCTTTCGTTTGTATCGTTATGAAAGAAACATAGTTTTTCTACCGGAAACTGTAATTTGACTTTATTACCTTTTTTCAAAATAAGTTGTCCAATTACTTTTGCACTCCATGTTTTTTCATTTACTACAAAATTTAAGATTGTTTCATTTCCTAATACTTCTACAGATTGTAGTGTGACTTCTTGACCATCTTCAGCTAGTACAATGTGCTCGGGACGAATCCCTAAGCGTACTTTCTGTTCTGGAAACTGTTGGAATTGCCCAAAAGACAGTGGAATTTGTAACCCATCGATATGTAAGCTCCCCATTCCTTTATCTACGATTCCATCACCAATATTCATGGATGGTGAACCGATAAAGCCAGCGACAAATTCATTTGCAGGATAGTTATATATATCAAGCGGTGTGCCTACCTGTTGTATACTCCCTTTGTTTAACACCATAATACGATCTCCCATCGTCATCGCTTCAATTTGATCATGGGTCACATAAATCATCGTAATACCTAATCGCTGCTGAATCTCTCTAATTTCAATACGCATTTGTGCACGCAACTTTGCATCCAAGTTAGAAAGTGGTTCATCCATTAAACAAATTGGTGCTTGACTTACAATTGCTCGCGCAAGCGCCACACGTTGCCTTTGTCCACCTGATAATTGCCCTGGTTTTGATTTTGTATACTCCGTAAGCCCTACCATTTCTACTGCCTCTACTAGTCGTTTTCGCCGTTCCTCTTTCGGAATTTTCCGTATTTTCAATCCAAATAAAATATTTTCTTCTACCGTCAAATGTGGATATAAAGCATAATTCTGAAATACCATTGATAAATTTCTATTTTTCGGTTCTAAATCATTCGCAACATTTTCATTAATAAGTAACGCCCCAGAAGTAATTTCTTCTAAACCTGCAATCATTCGCAGTAATGTACTTTTTCCACATCCAGAAGGGCCAACTAGAACAAAAAATTCACCTTTTTGAATCTGCACCGAAACATTTTCAACTGCTATTTCCTTTGAATCTTTATAAACTTTTGATACATCTCTTAATTCAATCATCAGTTTGCACTCCTTTTTTGTTCTTATAACCATACTTCACAGCAGCTTAGTGAAATCCGCTTTAACTGCAATCCCCACCCCTTTTTTTGGCTTAAATACATCTAAAAAACAACTTCTCTACAAGTAGATTCATAAGGAAAAGGTTCCATAAACATTGATTTTTATATAATTTAAATATACTTATAGATGAATAAACAAAAACAACCTACATAGAACAATCTTCTTCTCATTTAAAACGCTATAAACTAGAGTAAATGTAAGAAATATAAATGGATTGTTATATGTAAGCGGGTGTTCTCAAATGTTTTCTACCCTAGTTACGTTGTTATCTTTACTATATTACTTATTTATTAAGTCAGTTTTGATGATTTGTTAATAAGATGTTAATCACATGTTAATAGTTTTTTTACAATATTCATCACATCACTTGCAACAGGATACATTTCGTACTGCCTTTTCTTACAACGCCACAAATTAACATAAAAATACTAAATTTCAAAAAAAACTTTTTTCCATATTTTATCTATAATAATATATATATATGATAGAATTTTATAAATTTATAAAAAGATTAAGAGGCGATATAGAATGAAAAGATATATTAAAATAAAAGGAATTGGTACATATTTTCCAAAAAGAAAAGTAAATTCTTTTGAAATAGATCGTATGTTAGGTGTCCCAGAAGGCTGGACATTAAAAAAGGCCGGGGTGAAAACACGATACTTTGTTGACGATGAAACATCTTCTTATATGGGAGCCGAAGCTGCCAAAAAAGCTGTAGCAGATGCTAATCTAACATGGGAAGATATCGATTGTATCATCTGCGGAAGCGGAACAATTCAGCAGGCAATTCCTTCTACTGCTTCACTAATTCAGGAACAACTTGGACTACAGCATTCTGGTATTCCATGTTTTGATATCAACTCCACATGTTTAAGTTTCGTAACAGCGCTTGATACAATTTCTTATGCAATTGAATGTGGGAGATACAAAAATACTGTCATCATTTCTTCTGAAATTTCTTCTGTAGGATTAAATTGGGGACAAAACGAAAGCAGCATTTTATTCGGGGATGGCGCAGCCGCTATTGTTGTAACAAAAAGCGATCAAACTTCTTCTATTATAGCTTCCCATATGGAAACGTACAGCTCTGGTGCGCACCTATCAGAAATTCGCGGTGGCGGAACAATGATTCACCCTAGAGAATATAGCGAAGAACGAAAAGAAGACTTCTTGTTTGATATGAATGGCAGAGCAATTTTCAAATTGTCCGCTAAATATATGTTAGGTTTTATCGAGAAACTGCTTATGCATACTGGTTATTCCCTAGATGATATTGATTTAATTATCCCTCACCAAGCAAGCGGGCCAGCTATGAAGCTGATTCGTAAAAAATTGGGTGTCGATGAGGATCGCTTTATGACTATTTTTGAAGACTATGGGAATATGATTTCTGCATCTATTCCAGTCGCTCTTTTCGAAGCCATTAAACAAAAGAAAGTGCAACGCGGGAATAAAATATTGTTATTAGGTACTTCTGCGGGACTTTCTATCGGAGGCATTCTTCTTGAGTACTAAGAAAACAGTACTAATCACAGGGGCACGCGCACCAGCAGCATTACATTTAGGCAGACTGTTCAAGAAAAGTGGACATACCGTCATTATGACAGATAGTATCCCTTATCCATTAAGTAAAGTTTCAACGAGTACTGATTATTTTTATGAAATTCCTTCTCCAAAATGGAACACATATGAAAGTATCTATGCACTACAATCAATTATTCAAAATCATAATGTAGATTTACTTATTCCTACTTGTGAAGAAGTATTTTATATATCTAGACATAAACAGGAGTTAAGCCAATTTTGTCATGTATTAGTAGACGAGTTTCACAAACTTTCCTTACTCCATAATAAATGGGAGTTTATTCAGTTAGTCACGAAATTAGGTTGGCAAGTTCCTGCAACATATAAAACAAATAATGAACAAGCCGTTCAGCTAATGCTTCAGCAAACATTGCCTGTCACTTATTTTGTACTAAAACCTATTTTTTCTCGTTTTTCCGATAAAGTACTGTTTATTACAAAAGAAGATGTTGCAGCAGGCATCACGATGGGCAAGCAAAATCATATCATTCAAGAGTTTATAAAAGGAGTTCAACATTGCTCCTATAGTGTTGTACATGCTGGAAAAGTATTAGTTCACTCTGTCTACAAAACGGAGTTCACGGCTGGTTTAGGCGCTACTATTGCTTTCAAGCATATTAATCATCCAAAAATTGACCAATTTGTTGAACATATTGTAAAAGAGCTAAATTTCTCTGGGCAAATTGCCTTTGATTTTATAATTACAGAGGATGGAGATGCTATTCCGATTGAGTGTAATCCTCGTACCACAAGTGGATTACATTTATTCGATGAAGAAATATTATCCGCCTTTTTTGATAAAAAAGTGAACAATATGCTAATTCCAAAGCCAGATTCCCAATGTGCAATTCGATTAGCAATGTTTTTATATGGACCTCCTTACTTAAAAAACAAACAAACACGTAAACGATGGTGGAAAGTCCTATGTTCCTATCCAGATATCATTTATAGTCGCTCTGATAGGAAACCATTTTTTTATCAGTTCTATAGCATGTATAAACTATGGCTTGAAAGCAATAAACATGGTCGAACTATTTTGGAGCAAACAACATATGACATATCATGGGACGGTGAAAAGTTATGAAAATGCTGGTAACTGGAGGAACTGGTTTTCTAGGACAAAAACTCGCTTTTCGATTAGCCAGTATGGGCTATGAAGTAACAGCAATCGGAAGAAATAAAACAATTGGCAAATTATTAGAGCAAAATGGAATTGAGTTTGTACACTGTCCCCTGGAAGACAGGCATAGTGTTCTACAAGTTTGTAAGAATAAAGACTATATCTTTCATAGCGGTGCCCTTTCTTCTCCTTGGGGCAAATATAAAGATTTTTACAATGCAAATGTATTAGGAACAAAGCATATTATCGAAGGAAGTCTAAAGTCTGATGTAAAGCGCCTCATTCATGTATCAACACCGAGTATTTATTTCTATTATGATGAACGACAAGATGTAGCAGAGAATGCGAAACTTCCTAATACACTTGTAAACCATTATGCGAAAACAAAATACATGGCCGAGCAAGCTGTTGATCAAGCGTTTGAACATGGGTTACCGGTCATCACGATACGCCCACGTGCTTTATTTGGCCCAGGAGATAACGCCATTCTTCCACGCCTTATTAAAGTATGTGAAAAAGGCGCTCTACCGAGAATTGGTACAGAGGATGTACTTGTCGATATTACATATATCGATAATGTCGTAGATGCCTTACTTCTTTGTATGCATTCGCCTAAGCATACATTAGGACAAAAATACAATATAACAAATGGCGAACGTGTAAATTTATATGAAGTAATTGAGAATGTAATGAAGCGCCTTGGAAAGGAGGTACAATATAAAAAAATTTCCTACAAAGCTGCTTTTACAATTGCTGCTATACTAGAGGGCATTTCAAAAACTATTTTATTCGGGAAAGAACCTATTCTCACAAAATATACAGTCAGTGTGCTTTCAAAAAGCCAGACTTTAAGTATTGATAAAGCTAAAAAAGAACTAGGCTATGCTCCAAACATCAGCATAGAAGAAGGAATCACAAACTTTGTAGAATGGTGGAAAATACAATGAAAATCAATTTTTTAAAGCTATATGATACAGGATATTGCACACATCCCGAAAAAATTGCATATTCCAAGGGGAGTTGGAAACAAATACGTTTTCCAGCTACAGTAGGATTACTCCAACATCCAAGCTTAGGATATATTTTGTTTGATACTGGATATGCCGAGCACTTTAAAGAAGCAACCAAAAAATTTCCTTACTCTGTATATGCTAAACTTACCCCTGTTCATTTTACAGAGGAGCAATCTATTAAACAGCAACTGATTCTTGATGGCATACGGCCAGAAGAAATTAAATATATCATTCTTTCTCATTTTCATGGTGATCATACAGCAGGGCTACCAGACTTTCCGAAAGCAAAAATACTAACTTTCGCGAAAGCTTATGAGGATATAAAAAAAAGAAGTAAATTTGGTTCTCTATTAAAAGGTTGCTTAAAAGATACGCTACCAATTGATTTAGAACAACGAATGACATTCATTGACCAAACCACATTACTTACCCTACCCCCTACATATGGAAAGTTTGAAGAGGGCTATGATGTATTTGGTGATGGCTCATTACTCGCTGTTGATTTAACAGGACATGCAATTGGACAATTTGGTGTCTTCGTCCATTTACATAGTAATAAAATTGTTTTTCTTTGTGCAGATGCAGTGTGGCTAAGTAAAACTTATAAGAATCTTGTATTTCCAAGTAAGGTTGCCAATTTTTTAACTGGAGATACGAAATCTTATCGTCGAAACATCGAAAAGTTACATCATTTATCGCGAATATCACCAGAAATTGAAATTCTTCCAACTCACTGTGAGTACACATGGGACAAAATTAAAACAGGAGTACACTATGAATAAATTACAGATTCTAAAGCAATATTTGAAAACAAAATATTACTTACGTTTTTCAAATCGCCAGCAATTGGAACAGTTTCATCAGCAAAAAATAACAAAACAACTTTTGTTTACGATAGAAACGTCTCCGTTCTATCGCCAGTTATATACCCCTTTTTTAAAAGAAATCCACAAGGGGAATTTAACTGTACTTCCCATCATTGACAAAAAAGTAATGATGGCGCACTTTGACACATTAAATACAGTTGATATTTCAAAGGAAGAGGCCTTTCATATAGCATTTGAAGCGGAAAAGACCCGAAATTTCTCTCCAACAATCCGTAATATAACTGTTGGACTATCATCTGGCACTAGCGGAAATCGCGGAATCTTTCTCGTTTCTGAAGAGGAACAAATGATGTGGGCTGGTTCTATTATCAGCAAAGTGCTTCCTTCTAGCATTCTACATAAACATACAATTGCCTTTTTCTTACGAGCGAACAGCAATTTATATGAAACGACAAAGAACAAACGCATTTCATTTCATTTTTTCGATCTACTAGATTCCTTTCAACAACATATCACTCGACTAAATGAAGTAAATCCATCTATTTTAGTTGCTCCCCCTTCAATGTTGCGAAAAATCGCACATTGGAAAGAAGAAGGGCTTATTACGATTTGTCCAAAGAAAATTATTTCTGTTGCAGAAGTACTTGAAGATATTGATAGAGAGTTTATCAGTACAATTTTTCACCAGACAGTACACCAAATTTACCAATGCACAGAAGGATTTCTTGCTACAACATGTAAACATGGTACATTACATATCAATGAAGATCTCGTTCATATTGAAAAAGAATACTTAGATCAGGAAAAAGGGATATTCGTTCCCATTATTACTGATTTCATGAGGAAAACACAGCCTATAATCCGCTATCGTCTCAATGACATATTAATTGAGAAAAAAACAGCGTGCACCTGTGGTTCTCCCTTCTTAGCCTTAGAACGAATTGATGGTCGATGTGATGATATATTTATTGGGATAAATGAATTGGATAAGAGTGAAGTATCTATTTTTCCTGACTTCATTCGAAGAGCAATTATGTTTGCATCCAATGAAATTCAAGAATTTAAAGTGATTCAGCACAGCACAGAGGAAATTGAAATTCAACTTAAAATACCACCTGAACATTTCAAATCATGTAAATCAAATGTGATACGAGAATTAAACACACTATGGAGCACAAAAAATTGTATTGTACCACACTTTTTCTTTTCGCATTATGATATTGAACTATGTGATAAAAAATTAAAAAGAATAGAGAGCCTTATAAAGCATGGTGAGCATGTATGATTAAGTTACATGATGTTCATTCCTTACACAGCATTGAATGGACCACAAAAAAAGATGGAGCATATGTAAGAGACAGCTTCCTGCCCCTCTTACAAAATGACCTTACAGCATTTATTGAAAATGTTAACACTCAGCTATTTCTATTAGAAATTGATGATCTTATCTTGCCAGTTACTGTTAATAACGAGGAATTTGAAAACTCTTATGTATGTTCTCCTTATACCCATTACATATCCTATGCACTAGAAGAGTTATGGGAATTAAAAAAACCGTGGTTAGAGAAGTTACTAACCTATCCGATTCATTTTATCGGAAGCTGGTTAAGGCGAACGAATATTAATAAGGTAATTGTAGTAAATAATTGGATGCTATCTACAAACCTTTATCATTCTGTCAATAAACAACAAATCGAACAGATTACAAATTTGCTTGTTGAGAAATTTCCAGAGCATACAATTCTATTCCGTTCTTTAAATAACGAATTATACCCTACAATTACACAAGCATTATCTACAGTAGGTTACAATAAAATTATGTCTCGTTCCATATACTTATTTGATCCGAAACACTATAAGAAAATGAACCGAAAAGAACGAAAAGACTTATTAAACGATAAAAATTTATTAAAAAAAAGCAATTATGAAATAATTACGAATGAGGGATTAACAAAAGAGGACATTGTACAAATTTCCAAGTTGTACAATCAACTATATATTGAAAAGTATTCCGTCCATAATCCAATGTTTACACCAGCTTATTTATGGAATGCACTTCAGCATCATTTATTTGAAATAAAAGTCATTAAAAAAGGAGATACAATTGATGGTGTCATTGCTTATTTTATTAGAGATGGAGTTATGACAACTCCTATACTTGGCTATGATACAAACTCCGACCAACAGCAAGGCTTATATCGTATTCTTTCGCTCCTTATTACAATGGATTCTATCGAAAAAAATTTAATTTGTCATTGCAGTGCTGGAGCTGGGGAATTCAAACGAAATCGCGGTGCAAAACAGCAGATTGAATACAGCTATATATATAATGCACATTTGCCACATAAACAACAAAAGGTCTGGAAAATCTTAAGTTGGATATTAAATACATGTATGGAACCGATGGCAAAAAAATATCGTTTTTAAACAAAACAGAGATAAGATTCTATCTTATCTCTGTTTCCATATCTTACATTATTCAGTAGATTGTTTGATAATTTCATTTGCTCCTGCTACTCTTAGCGTATTTGCTATTTCTTTAAATCCTCGATTCTCCGCATGCTGCAAAGGAGTAATTCCTTCTCGATCTGGCATATTTACATCTGCACCACGATCAATAAGTAACTGTACAATTTGTTTATGGTTTTCACTGCCATTCCCAACAGCAATCGCTTTGAGTAATGCCGTCCAACCAAAGTCATTCTTATAATTCACATCGATATCTGTACGATCTACTAGCTCTTTTACAACTTCCACATGCCCTCTTTCAGCCGCTGAAATGAGCGCTGTTCCACCATGACGATTTGTTTGTCTAATATTCGTTCCTGCATCAATTGTTAGTTTCACAATATCAACATAACCCTCTTTGCTCGCATAAAGGAATGGATTTTCTTTATTTTTATCTGGCAATTCAATATTTGCACCTGCATCAATCAATGCTTTCACTGTCTCAACATGATTATGATACGTCGCTGCCATTACAGGTGTTTCTCCTTTATCTCCTGATATATTTATATTAGCCCCATCTTTTATTAATTTCATAGCTGTTTCTGTATCACCAATTGTTGCAGAAAGTAACAATTGCCTATCCATTAAATTCATACCCTTTTTCTCTTTGTTCTCTTCTTCCTCTGTATGCGTCTTCTCTTGTTTTTTTTCATTTTTTACTTGAACCGGTTTAGATTCAGCCTCTTCTTGCTTCTCACAAGCTACTATCATGGTGAAAAGCCCTAACAACATAAATAATAAAAACTTTTGTTTCCTCACAACTACATCTCCTATGAAAGATAATGTTTTTTTAACCATCCCTTCATCACATGTAACAACTCTTCTTCAATAGATTTATCCATAAGCCCCTTATATTCCTTCATTAATCGAATCATTGTATGCTTATGTTCATAATTTCTTAAAATATGGTTCATGTGCGGAATGATATGCCACTCTGCTTCCCCATTAACATATGAAGCAATTAGTTTAGCATGCTCAGGTGGCACTTGTATATCACTGTCTCCCGTAATTGCTAAAACAGGACATGATACTTGTTCTAAATATGTAACTACATTATATTGTAACTGTTCTCGTAGCCATTTTGCATTCACTTTTATACCTTTTATCCATATTACAGATTTTGTTGAATCTTGCACCTTTTTCATAAGCACTTCATTTTTCTTCTTCATTCGCTCTGGAATCTTCAACATTCTAGATAACCATCCAATAGACCCTGATGCAGTTGTTAACTCGTTAGCAACTTTCTCTATTTGTCTTTCAAACAAAGATTTAGATGGTTCTGCTGCACCAGCAAGTAATATTAATCCTGCAACTGATTCTCTTGCGTAGACAGCTGGTGCAAGTAAAGCACCCTCACTATGTCCTGCAATAATAACACGTTTTGGATCTATTTGCGGGTGATCCTTTAAAAACCTAATCCATAAAACAGCATCATCAATAAAGTCTGTTACCCCGGATTTATAATAATCCCCCTTACTTTTATGAGTACCACGCTTATCATAACGAAGCACCGCAAATCCTAGAGAGGTAAAATAATCCGCTAACCCTTTATATAAGTTTAACTGCAAACGACCTGTATTTCCATCACGATCTCCGGTTCCATTACCACCAATTATTAAAATAGCTGGATACGATTCAGAATAATATGTAGGGAGTGTTAATGTTCCTTGAAGTGTATACGCACATTCCATCGTCACAAACAGTTCTTTCCCCATGTTTATTCTCTCCTCACTGTTTTCCAAGAATAATATATAGTTAAAAGCTCTCTTCTTTCCTAATATATCCTATGCCCATATTATCAAAAATGAGAACAAGTATATAATACAGATGTTTATATTATATATGAAGAACTATTACTAATGAAAAAGATGTGTAGCAATTTCTACACATCTTTTTTCATTCACAGCCAGTAATTAATAAATCATCTTCTAACTTAAGTAACAATGTATCCGTATCAATTTCCTGACCAATCTCTATATTTATAGATCGTATATGACCACTAATTCCTACTGCTACTTTCTCCAGTATTCCATCATTTTTTCGAATTGTCATTAGTTGTTCCCATTCATATACGTAAGATGATTCATCAACGAAAATCTCTTCTATTCTTCCTTTATATGAACTATAAATTTCTTCAATCATCGCTTTCATTCAAAATCTACTCCCTACTTCACGCTTCTCTATTTTTCTCATCTATTCTATCACTCATGTAATAAACTCATTATGTTTTTAAAAATTCAAAATTAAATTCATAAATAAAATGACAATTATGCGTTTAATAACATTATTTCTCTAATTATTTACCATATTCCACCCTAATCCAAACTCCTAATTTTATTTATTATTCAAAAAATATCCAGTAAAATAAAAAGATACGGTTATAAGAAAGTAGGGTAAAAAATGGAGTCACAGGAACTTTTATTAAAAGAAATCGCAATGATTGAAAAATGGGAGAGAAACCAGGAAGACCTTTGGTTCTTTGAAAAGTGGGGGAAAATTCCGTTTGCTATTCTTGATAAACTAACTCCAAAATTCATTCATAAAAAAATTAATATTTTACTAGATGAACTCATTCAATATCTCAATTCTGGAAGTAAATATTTAATTCATCCACAAACAACAATAAAGAAATTTGAAAATGCAGCTTCTTTAACAGATGTTCAAAAATTCTCTTTACATGAGATGGATACAATCGTTGATAAAATTATCGAAAATAGAAAATCTGTCGCAACAGCCCAAGGAGCCACAACTGGATTTGGCGGTATTTTCACTCTAGCAATTGATATTCCGGCAGTTTTAAGTATGTCACTAAATATTTTGCAAGAAATTGCAATTTGCTACGGGTATAATCCCGAAGATATTCAAGAGAGGTTATTTATCGTAAAATGCTTACAATTCTCTTCATCTGATATTGTAGGAAAACAAACAATCCTTCATGAATTAAAACATTTTGATGGCCGCGCCAATCATGACGACAGTGTGTCACAAATTAAATCATGGCGAGAAGTGTTTACTGTGTATCGTGACAATTATGGTTGGAAAAAGTTATTTCAGATGATTCCTGTTGCTGGCATGATTTTTGGAGCCTACTTAAACCGAAAAACAATTGAAGAAATTGCAGAAGTAGGGAAAATGCTTTATAAGAAAAGAAGGATACTGGATAGACTAGAAGAAATAAAATACACTTCTAAATAGTGTCTAAAAAGGTGGGCTGGTGCAAAATAAAAGAGAATATACCACATATATTTCTAGCACCAGAATCCCCCAAAATTATCAAGGATTTTTTCTACGTTTTTTCCCATTTAGAGAAAGTAACTCTATTTAAATATAATCAAAATAGAAATCACATCGTTCCCCGTATCAGCAAAATAAAAGGAATTAAGAATACTAACACATTTAATACTATCCCAATCTTTGCTCCATTATTTTTATCTACTGTATAAGAAAATATAGCTAAAATAAATCCAATAGGACAAAGAAATAAAGGTAAAACAAGGGAAATCCCATGAAATACAGTTAAAATAATTTCATTTATAAAGTTAACTATGAGTAAGATCAATAAAACTGGTATTGAAATCGATATAATTGTATTTACCCCACTTTTTCCCAACAACACATTCTCCTTTTTATGATGAATTGAACATCTTCTTCTGCTAAAAAATATATCATAATTGAAAATATTAATGGTACAAAAAACACTACAGTAACTTAAAGAAAATAAGATATTATTTCCCTTTAAGTGTTTCACCTTTCTCATTTTACAAAAAAGGAAAAGCACCTTACTCTTAACAAGGTGCTTTAGCAATTATACTTTTTATTTTATACACGTACAGCTGTGCCACTTACAGCAACCATTAACATTCCATCACGAACGACCTCATAGTCTACATCAATACCAACAATTGCATTTGCACCTTTTTGCTTCGCAAGAGTTTTCATCTCTTCCATTGCAATATCACGAGCTTCTTTTAATTTACTTTCATATGCACCCGAACGGCCACCGACAACGTCACGAACAGAAGCAAATAGATCACGTACGATATTTGCACCCATAATCGCTTCACCGTTTACAATATCGATATACTCAATAATTTCTTTTCCTTGAATCGTTGAAGTTGTTGTTATAATCATCACTGACACTCTCCTATAATATCTACAAATTTACTGGTATTTCTTATACCTTTATTATCACATTGAAATAATAAATGAACCATCTAATAACCTTACATAAAGATGACAGTTTTGTAAGATTTCACTTATTAGAATTTTACGGACAGTAGTACTTCTACTCTTTGCTCTTAGGCAGTAGTATTACTGCCCGCGTAAATAACAAGATAAACTTAGCCTTTATTGATTGTTACCGCACGTAGCTTTCAAATATGCATAGGTCGCTAAGTCTTCTAAAACCAGACTTCCAGCCTTATAATCTCTTACTTTACTTAATACTTTCTAATTCCCATTTATGGTTATTACCTGGTGAAGTTGTATGCTCAGGTTTTAAAATAAACTCACTACCTGCTACAAGTGGGGCGCTACCATTATCTGCAACACTACTTAGCCAATTATTTTGTCTAAATGTGATATAAGTAGAATCAGATTTTAGATAGAAGCTATTCTGATTAGGAAGCTTGTCTAATTTAATAGAAGATCTATTGTTTTCAGTATCTAACCAGTTATAATCATAACCATTTCCAATATTTAAATACTGATAACCACTATAACTACTGCTAGTAAACTTAAGGAACACTTCTTCATCTTTTTTGAATGGTTGTCCTGGTTTAGGCTGTCCTTTTCTTTCTATCATTACTGGTGTTGCTTGAATGTCTGCCCCATGTATTGCTTTTTGTATAGGACCGAGTCTCAATCTATCCCAATTCGACTGAGGTGAAAAGTGTACATATCGCCCACTAATTGTTTGGTCTAAACCAATGTGCCAATTCTCCTGTACCCCTTCACGTATGTTAACATTCGTCTTCAAATAGTACTGTTTTCCTTCTAGAATAGGTTCTCCGGAATTATCTACTACTAATTTATCGATAGCCTCTAGATAGCTTTTATTTGAAACAAGGGGCACAGAAACTTCAGTTTTATTATCTTGGACATCATTGAGTTCAAACTTAACTGTTGTTTCTCCAAGAGCTCTTTTGTTTACTGCTAAGTCTACAGGTTCATTCTCTTTAGATTCATACACATTTGAATTCTTATTTCGAACTAACTTTACCTTTTGTTGCTCACCTTCTTTATTTCTAACCGTAACAAAGATTTCTTCACTTATATTAAATAAACCTGGTATAACCGATGCATAAATCTTTTTCTTGCTATAATCATAACTGCTATATGATAGAGTTGGTCGTAGTGCGCGGTTATCAAAGAAACCAAGGTTCTTACCTCGTTCTAAAAGAGTCCGATTTGGACCATAACGAACTAGATTTTTGTTTAACTGACCATTCACTACAGCGTTTACTGACCAAACATAACTATCTATCCCGCTATGTTTAAAAAATTCGTCCAGTGAAAGATTATGATCAACGCTAGCAGGTTTTGTTTTATCATTTTTTGGCGTATACACTCTAAATTTTGGTATAGAACCCAAATTTGTTTCTACTAATGTAGTAGAAGCATTTACATTAGACGCAAAATGCGCCCAATCTCCTAAATTTTCAAATTTTCCATCTTTCATTGTATACACATTCATCGTACTAGTAGGCAATACTTCAATAGAAAGAGGTGCCCCTTGTTCTACTGCTTTTAATTCATCCAGTGTTAGGGAAATTTTCACATCGGCTTGACCTTCTACACTGTCCATTAGAATTTCAGTTTTATTGTTCCCTCCTTTTTCTGTAGTTAACAAGTTTGCTTTATAACGGTCTTGTGTTGCCTTTACAGTATTGATAATTTTATTTCCTAATCGAATGTTAAAGTGAGGTGAAACATCTCCAGCAGATGCTGTACCCGTATTTTTATATTCTAGATGAAAGCGCACATTTGCTGCTTTAGCTGAATCAACAGTGGTTGCTGTTGACCAATCAAAACTATTAGAGATACTTTCTGTTTCCGTTTTTGTATTAGAATAACCATACCCCACATTTAACGATCCTTTTCCTGAAGGTACAGGACCCGCTGCTGATCCCTCAGCACCAGCTTCACCAGCTAAACCTATATTAAAAGAATGTTGTACCGATAAACTTTTTTCCCAAGTCTTAGTACGTGATTCACCATTTGAATCTGTAATACTAGCAACTGGAGTAATATCGATGCGTTTTACAGCAATTTGTAGATTTGGTACATTCGCAATCATAGGATTGAAATCTACATCAGAATCACTGCCATAATGCTCCACTTCATAGCTATCTGTAAAAGGGTCTCCATCTGAGTTTGCACTCCTAGGATTTGTTATAAATCTCTTTTCACCAAAGTCTTGCTGTTGATCCCATAGTTGGGCTTCATTTTTTCCTGTTTTTTTATTAAATACAATTTTAAATCCTTTTTCTTCTACATCATTAGGAATGCCATCATTATCCCAGTCATTATTTTCCTGAGGCTCTTCCATAATTATGATTCCTTTTTTTTCAGAACCATCATAGATAATATTTTGTCCTTCCTTCATATTTTTATCTTCTTTAAAAGTTTCCACTTTTCCGCCTTGTTCAGGTGTTGTTTCAGCTAAAGTAGGGGATGCTAAAGTCAGCGCCATCGTTACACCACTTAATACCCCAAGTGTTGGTTTTAATTTCTTCATCGTCATTTTTCTCCTTGTTTTCTAGATGAGTTCGAACATCTACTAGTAAGATTAACTTCATCATAGCCAACAAAGCTTTCATTTCTCTCTCATAAATGTTACAAAAGTCTTTCAACCGCCTTATTTCTTTTCTGATATAACAGGGAGAGTAAACCAAAATTCACATCCCTGTCTTCCATCTGGACGATCCTGAACACCAATTTCCCCATTGTGCATTTCAACTAGCGATTTTGCAATGGCGAGCCCAAGTCCAGATCCTCCAGATTGTGAACTTCTTGATGGGTCTGTTCTGAAAAAACGATCGAATATACGTAATTGGTCATCGGAAGAAATCCCTTCTCCTTCATCACGCAGAGTGAATTTGACTTGTTGTTTCTGTTTATTTTCCTCTACAATTAACTCAATTGTTCCAAACGTAGGAGAATGCCGAATCGCATTTTGTAACAAATTCCCTATAACTCGTGCTATTTTACATGGCATAATCCAAAGTCGTGGCAATGTATCCGCAACTTGCAATTGCAACTGAATATCTTTTTCCTCTAGTAAAATTGAATGTGAATCTAGTACTTTTAATAGAATGCTATCTACATGTGTTAAATTTGGCTGAAATGCTTCTTGTCCAAGTTCTAACTTAGAAAGATCGAACAAATTATTAATTAATCCACTTAATCTTTGTATTTCGTTTAGAATTGTCGTTAAGTACTGCATTTTCATGTTAGGTTCCTCAATTAAACCATCCTGTAACGCTTCTATCATCAATTGTATACTAGCTATAGGAGTTCGTAAGTCATGGGAAATATTCGCAATTAACTCTGTACGTGCTTTCTCCCCTTTTTCTAACTTAGTAAAGCTTTCTTCTAATTTTTTAGCCATTTGTTGAAAAGCTGTCGCTAATTCCTTAAATTCTTCTGGTTCTTTTCCTATTATGTACATCGTTCCAAATTGCCTATCACTAAACTGTTGGGTTAATGCAATCAAATTTTGAATAGATCTCATAATAGGACGTGTCATTAACCAGTAAATAATCGTTGAAACAATCATTGCTACAATCACAATTCCTATTAATAACTTTGTTTGTTCCGGTCTAAGTAACATTCGCCTTTCACTGTACCAAATAAAAATTAACATGATACTTGTACTTAATAGATTCATCAATAACAATTGATTACGTAATTTCATGCTTGACTTCCTTCCTCTGGCTCAAAGCGATAACCAATGCCCCAAACTGTATGAATCCAACGGCTCTTTGTTGTATGCTTCTCTAATTTTTCACGTAAGCGACTCATTAACACAGTAACTGCATTTGTACATCCTTCATACTCAAAACCCCAAATTTGTTCAAGAAGTTGAGAACGGGAAAATACTTGTTTTGGATGTTTTGCCATTAGATAAAGTACCTCAAATTCTTTCACAGTTAGCTCGATTTCATGTTCACAAACAAATACACGCCTTTTTGTTGGACAAATCTTCAAATCTAAAAACTCTATCATTTCCGATACCGGTTCTTGTGTTTGTGGTGTTACATAATTTCCTCTTCTTAATATAATTTGTACCCTTAATACTAATTCACGAGGTGAAAACGGCTTTGTCACATAATCATCCGCACCCATTGTTAATCCTAAAATTCGATCTCTTTCCTCTCCCCTAGCTGTTAACATAATAATAGGGATATTAGAGTATTGGCGAATTTCCTCACATAATTCCCAACCATCTTTTTTCGGCATCATCAAATCTAAAATAATTAAATCTGGTTGATATTGCTGAAATACATCCCAACCTTCCGTTCCATTTACAGCGGTGTATACTTCGTATCCTTCTCTTTCCAAGTACCGTTTACATATGTCTCGGATATTATCTTCATCTTCTATGATTACAATTCTCTTTTTCATACATTAAATCTCCTTAGTTCCTTATAAAAACTGCGATAACAACACACTAAATAAAATTATACTTTTACAAAATAGTGCTGATATAATTAGCCTTCCTAAGTTATTTCTTGCTTCTTATCAACTTTAAAGAATGTTAAAAATAAAAATGGGTACAAAATATTTTTTATATGACCATAAAAATGTTTGAATTACTCTATACACAACAGTTCATCCTATTTGTAATCTCACTTGAAATAAGCTTGTTTAGTAAAAGGTAGTAATCTTTCCATACTTGTATATCTCTGCTTTCAATTTCCTCATCTTTCTAATCCTCCTAATGTTCTTGTAGCAAGTTATGTAACGAATTATAATTAAATATATTTTAATGTAGTTTAACACATAATCATTTCTCCATTAATCTGTATTTACTTTATTCAAATTAAATTTAACTAATTGAAGGAATTCATTCATCAATTGTTTTCACTGATATCATCGAATATAATTCCGCTAGAAATATATGTAGTATATTCTCTTTGCATTAGATCCTAAAAAGGCCCCTAATGCTAGGGGCCTTCCGCTTTTATTTTTCAGTTTTCTCGTTTTCTTCCACTACTTGCACAACAGGCTTCTCACTTACCGCTTGCTGCACAGTACCTTTTCCAGCAAAGCTTTCTAATAGTTCTTTTAAGTCAATACCAGAAGAAGCTTTTAATGTTTCTTGCATCGTTGCCATTAGATCCGTTGCGTATCCTGCCACTTTTCCAGCGCCGCTGTTTTTTCCACCGCCGCCTGTATCAACAACAGTAATTTTATCAATATTGCTAAGTGGGCTTGCAACTTCTTTCGCATAGCTTGGAAGCATTTTAAGAACCATATCCATAATTGCTGCTTGCCCATATAATTCAAATGCTTCCGCAATTTTTTGTTTTGCTTCTGCTTCTGCTAAACCTTTTAACCTAATAACATCCGCTTCCGCTGTACCTTGCGCTTTTTGAACTTCTGCCTTTGCTTGCCCTTGTGCCTTTTCAATTTCGGCTTTTGCTAAACCTTCTACACGTACTTCTTCCGCACGTGCCTTTGCTTCTGCCTCAATCTTATATTGATCTGCATCTGCTTTTTTCATTTGTTTTACTTTTTCGGCTTCCGCTGATTGTTCAACTGCATAACGATCTGCATCTGCTTTTTTCTTTACTTCCGCATCATATTGTTTTTCACGACGCGCAATTTCTTTTTCTTCTAATTCAATTTGTTTTTCACGCTCAATAATTTTAACTCGCATTTGTTCTTCTGTAACGCCTTGTTGTGCTTTCGCCTGCTGTAATTCATACGAAAGGTCCGCATCAGCACGAGCTTGCTCTTGCTCTCTCTTATACGATTGTACTTTTAATTCTTTATGCTTTTCAGCCTCAGCAATTTGTGCATCACGTTGATATTCAGCTTCTTTGGCTTCTTTTTCTGCACGAGCTTTTTCAATACGTGCTTCTTTTTCACGCTCCGCATTCGCAATTGTTGCATCACGTTTCACTGTTGCGATTTGCGGTTGACCTAAAGCATCTAAATAACCATTTTTATCCATGATTTCTTTAATCGTAAAGGAGACAATACGAAGTCCCATTTTCTTTAAATCTGTCGAAGCAACTTCATGTACTTTTTGTGCAAATTGCTCTCTATTGCTATAAGCATCCTCCACTGTCATTGAAGATAAAATAGCACGTAAATGACCTTCTAACACTTCTTTCGCTTCAATCTTTAACTCTTCTGTTTCTTTTCCTAAATACTGCTCAGCCGCTGTCGATACTTCTTCAATTGTTGAGCCTACTTTAATAATAGAAACACCATTTACTGTAACTGGTACCCCTTGTTTTGTATACGTATCACGTGTTCCAACCTCTAATTTGTAGTTTAATAAACTAAGAGGTTCTGCTCGTTGCATAATCGGTACGACAAAAGTACCTCCACCACGAATAATTTTAATTTTCTTTCCATCATCTGTTGTAACAACGTTCTTTCCGCCTCCAAGCCAGTTCCCGGTGACAATCAATGCTTCATCTGGACCAACTGTACGGTATTTTGTAATAAACACCAAAATAAGTAAAAGTAAAATTGCGAGTAGTACACCACCGATAATTAATGGAATCATTCATATTCCCCCTTATAACTTTGGTTTTTTTAAAGAATAAGCGATGTTTTTTACAAGCAAAACACCATCTTGAACTTCCTCAACCATGACCTCTGTTCCTTGTAAAATATCTTTCTTTCCAATTGACTTAGCTGGTATCGCATTGCTTCCAAATTGCGAAGAGACTAATACTTCTCCAAATCCTTCCTTTGGTATTGTAATAATCACTTCTCCCTTGCAACCAACAAATTCATCCATACGTTGCACTGTATTTTGTTCAGCTTCTGCAATTGGTTTTAAAATCAATATCTTCATTAGAAAAACACCAATAAAGGATATACCAAAAGAGAGACTAAAAATAACAATACTATTCAAAGAAAATAAGTACTCACCTATATAACTAAACCCACAAAGCATTGCAAGGAAACTGAGTAGCAACGTTACAATGGATATAGATCCCCCTCCGAAGCTAAATATGGATTCAAATATATCTCCAAAAAAGATATAAATAACAGTAAGTATAGTAGTAATAATAAATCCATATAAATAAATTATTTCAAGTGGATAACCAAACAATGTCATGCCTTATCCTCCTTTCACCATTGCTTCTCTCTTTCTTATATGTATGCCTCACCTCTTTCAAAAATTATATTTCGTAATTTTCAGTTATTTCCTCTTAAAAGAAAAACCTGTACGACAGGCTGCTTAAAAAAGAACAGGAGGAGCCTATGGTGACAGGCTCCTCCTAGAAAATAACCGTTATATTATATATCTATATAATATACTATTTTACATAAAAAGTAAAGTTATATATATATTTCTATTTAACCCAAATCTTATTTACAATAAAAACCCCTTAAAAAAGGGGCTACGCCATTTTCTCACCTGATTCTTCTCTAAAAAAGCTCTTCATCGCATGGAATACATCAGCTTTCTGTTTTAAAATGTAGTACCTGAAATTCTCATCTTTAATATTTTTATAAGCTGACATAAGTGTACTGTGACGATTATACTGATTTACTTCCCCATACCCAAACATATTACATACCTTCATCAATTCTTGCACAAGCTTCACACAACGAGCATTATCTGATGTTAAGTTATCTCCATCTGAAAAATGAAATGGATAAATATTATAGCGATCCGGTGAATACTTTCCATCTATAAGCTCAAGTGCTTTTTTATAAACAGAGGAACAGATTGTTCCACCACTTTCTCCTTTTGAAAAAAACTCTTCTTCTGTCACGACCTTCGCTTCTGTATGGTGAGCAATAAATTCTATATCTACTGTTTCATACTTTGTACGTAAAAATCTTGTCATCCAAAAGAAAAAGCTACGTGCCATATACTTCTCCCAAATCCCCATAGATCCACTTGTATCCATCATTGCTAATACAACCGCTTTTGAATCTGGCTTCAACACTTCATTCCACGTCCGAAACTTCAAATCTTCTTGACGAATCGGATGAAAAGCAGGCTTGCCATTCATGGCATTTCGTTTATAAGCTGATATCATCGTCCGTTTTTTATCAATATTTCCCCATAATCCTGTTTTTCTAATGTCATTAAATTCAATATGTTCAATACGATTTTCATCCATTTCTTTCCGCTTTAAGTTAGGTAGCTCCAGCTCTTTAAAAAATGCTTGCTCTAATTCTAAAATAGATACTTCTGCCTCATAATAATCTTCCCCAGCTGCATCTCCTGCACCTTGCCCTTTTCCTGGTCCCTTTTGCTTTTGGCCACTTGATCCATCTTTTGCAACCACATCGCCAACTTTACTATCACCAGTTCCTTGCCCAACATGTTTATTCTTATCATAGTTATATCTAATTTTATATTCATCTAAAGACCGAATTGGTATTTTAACAACGTCCCTACCATTAGACATAACGATACTTTCTTCTGTCACAAGGTCTGGTAAGTTATTCTTAATTGCCTCTTGCACCTTTTCTTGATGGCGTTGTTGATCGTCATGTCCTTTGCGATGGAGGGACCAGTTTTCCTGTGAAATTGTATAATTTGGTTGATTTTCTTCGCCCATCCTTTTCCCTCCTTACTGTAATTTCCCTTATTTTCTCTAATAAACAGTAATATACGGATTTGAGGTTATGATGTAGCAACAAAAGTAGTTACAAAAGATCTGTTCATTAGAATTTACTTTTTCCAGAATCATAAGGCACCATAGTTTGTTTACATATTCCCCCGAACTTCCTTAACAAGACTTTAACATCCATTTTAAATTGAAATTTCTTTAGCTGATAAGAAAGAAACACAATTCATTGTTGCACACTTCTTCACTCTGCAACATATTGTATTGTGTTGGCTTTTTCTGTATGAATGGTTGGTTACTCTATCATATGCATATTGCAAAAATAATTGACAATAAATTCATAAAATTGCGCCTTAATTTATTATGTTTGGACAAGCCTATAGGAAACATTCACGATATAAATACAGATTGAAATACCGACCCAAAACCTAATTTGTAGTAGGAAGAGAGCATCCTGCCGAGCGTAGTAGCGGTCGGTTCCTTATTTGCCCCATTCCATATAAAAACAAAGGAACGAAATGAGTGTTGACTTTCTTTTGTTTACATAGCCGCAATTTAGATATTGGAAAATCAAAATGGATTTATATAGTGGGGGTTTATCACTTCAATCAGATAGATACAAAAACGCTGCCTCTGGTTTCATAAGAGACAGCGTTTTATTATCAAACTATCGATTCAACAAGCTACCTACATAGCGAAGCAATTCATTCGCTGATGAAGAATTATAGCCATGTTCATCGATTAGGCGTGCTACAACATCATTAATTTTCTTCAGCTGATTTTCGTCTGGTGTTTTAGTCGATGTTGTAATTTTCACAACATCTTTCAGATCAGCAAATAATTTTTTCTGGATTGCTTCGCGAAGACGCTCATGTGAGTTGTAATCAAAACGTTTCCCTTTACGTGCATACGCAGAAATGCGGATTAAAATTTCTTCTCGGAATGCTTTCTTCGCATTTTCTGAAATGCCAATTTGTTCTTCAATAGAACGCATAAGCTTTTCATCTGGACTCATTTCTTCGCCTGTTAATGGATCCCGTAATTTTGATTTATTGCAATATGCTTCAACGTTATCTAAGTAATTATCCATAAGCGTCTTAGCTGATTCTTCATACGAATACACGAATGCCTTTTGGACTTCTTTCTTAGCAATCTCATCGTACTCTTTCCGTGCTAATGAAATAAAATTCATATAGCGTTCACGGTCTTCGTTGCTAATAGATGGATGCTGATCTAACCCGTCTTTTAAAGAGCGCAATACATCCAGTGCATTAATCGATGGTACTTCTTTTCTAATAATAGTAGAGGAAATACGGTTAATAACATAACGTGGATCAATACCACTCATACCTTCATCCTGATATTCACGTTGTAACTCTTCTACATCAATTGCATTATAACCTTCGACCATTTCTCCATCATATAAACGCATCTTTTTAATTAAATCAATATCTGGGCGCTTCGGATCCTTCAAACGTGTTAGAATCGTAAACATTGCTGCGACGCGAAGTGTATGCGGTGCAATGTGCACATTTGAAACATCACTTTCATAAATCATCTTTTCATAAATATGTTCTTCTTCACTAGCTCGTAAATTATACGGAACCGGCATCACAATAATTCTTGAATGTAAGGCCTCATTTTTCTTATTGGCAATAAAAGAGCGATACTCTGTTTCATTCGTATGGGCTACAATTAATTCATCCGCTGAAATAAGTGCAAATCTCCCCGCTTTGAAATTCCCCTCTTGTGTAAGTGATAATAAATGCCATAAAAATTTCTCATCACATTTTAACATCTCTTGAAATTCCATCATGCCACGGTTTGCTTTATTCAGCTCTCCGTCAAAGCGATATGCACGCGGATCTGACTCTGAACCATATTCTGCAATTGTTGAAAAGTCAATACTTCCTGTTAAATCCGCAATATCCTGTGATTTTGGGTCTGAAGGACTGAATGTACCAATTCCTGTCCGGCGATCTTCAGAGAAGAAAATCCTTTCTACAACTACATCTTCAATTCTTCCACCATATTCTTTTTCTAAACGCATTACATTTAATGGTGACAAGTTCCCTTCAATTCTTACACCATACTCATCGTAAAAATCGTCACGTAAATGATGTGGTATTAGGTGAAGAGGATCTTCATGCATCGGGCAACCTTTTATCGCAAAAACGGCTCCGCGATCTGTACGCGAGTATGTCTCTAATCCTCGTTTTAACATAGTAACTAACGTTGATTTACCACCACTAACTGGCCCCATTAATAATAAAATCCGTTTTCTAACATCTAAACGTTTCGCAGACGGATGAAAATATTCTTCTACAAGACGCTCTAATGCATCTTCTAATCCAAATAGCTGATTGCTAAAAAAGTTATATTTTCTTCTACCTTCTACTTCCTCAATACCAGCATCTTTAATCATATTGTAAATGCGAGAGTGTGCAGTTTGAGCCACCCATGGTCTTTCTTTAACAAGCTCCAAATACTCCGCAAACGTACCTTCCCATTGTAAACGTTCTTCTGCTTCTCGATGTTGTTCAATTTTCTTTAGAATATCCATTATAGCTCCTCCCCCATCTCCTTGTTCAATCGGATTATTATAAAAGGTATGCGAGGATGTCCTTAAACATTCTTTAAATCAAAATGAAATCTTCTACAAACATTATAAATTTCATTCCAAAGTTAAAAGAAAATTCGGTATAATGAATTTATCAGGGAACTTCTCCCTCATTTTCACAAATATCTCTTCTTTACTTCCACAGAATCTACATAAACTCCTGACCAAATTAGCTAAAATACGAAGAAGGAGGATTCATATGAAATTATTATTAATTTTAGGTGTATCACTTACATTTCTTACTGCAATTTTCACTTCAGGTTATAATGATAAACCTGGTACAAACAAAAAGTGATGAGCCTAGGCTCATCACTTTTTGTTCTCTATCACATACAACTTTTAATATACAATTTCCAAATCTAAACCTGGAAAATTTTGTTGACGAAATGCTTCATAAATTAAAATTGCTGCTGTATTGGATAAATTTAAAGAACGCACTTTGTCAGTCATTGGAATGCGTAAACAATGATCAAAGTTTTCTTCGATTACGTTTGCTGGTAATCCGTTTGTTTCTCTTCCAAATACAAAATAATAATCCTTCTCAGGCTTACTATAATCAAACGCTGTATGTGCTTTTTCGCCATACTTTGTTAAATAAAAGAATTCACCGTCACTATTTTTTTCATAAAATTCTTCAATCGAATCATAATACGTAATTTTTACGTGCTGCCAATAATCTAGGCCCGCACGTTTTAACATTTTATCATCCGTTGAAAATCCTAATGGCCTAATTAAATGTAATTCTGTCCCAGTAGCTGCACAAGTACGTGCAATATTCCCTGTATTTGCTGGAATCTCTGGTTGATATAAAACAACATGTACTCCCACGTGATATTCACCTCAATCTTTTGTCTACTACGTATTATACCACTTGACTGAAAAATCTCTACCCATTAATAATATGAAAAAATTTATATTTCATTTGTGGCGTATATTTACTGGAATCTTCATAATTCCAATACCGCCTGCGACTATTAGCAGAGTGGGCATTTACAAGCGGCATGCCGTCTGCATCTTTGGCTACAACTATTGTTGTGTGATTCCATCTGCCATCATCTTCAAAATCATAGACAATTATATCACCAAGTAAAAGTTCTTCTGGTTTTTCTACCGCTTTAGCCCGAAGTCCTGTTGTAGCCCCCGATAAATACCAATAAAATGAATGAGCAACAGCCCAGCTCCAGCTCCATTGATTCTCCCTTTGCCACCATCCTTTACGAATGTTAGGATACCCAGTCATTGGTGTTTCACCAGCATGTAAACACTGTGAAATAAAATTCGTACAATTATCAGGAAAGTTACGATACAATGGATTCCGATCATCCCACCAACGCTCTGCATATTTGACAGCTTCTAATCGATTATATTGATTAGAAGCATAATTTCCTTTCGTTATCTCACGCTCTAATGTTTCGCCTTGAACTTTCACTTCTTTTGCCTCTATATCTTTATCTTCTACAATACGCCCATCTTTCAGATAAATACGCCGTTCTAATTGTTCTTCTTCCATATAAAATAATTCATGGTGATGAACTAAATATTTCAAATGAACTTGATAATCTACTTCTTGATATTGCTCACTATTCAATTGTCTTATAAAAGATACATCTGCTGTTGCTTTTACAATTTCAGCATCACGGTTTTGAAACAAATTTCTTTTTCGCTGTAGTACCTGTAGTAAATCAGCCGGAATCTTATCAACACTTGCACGTTTATTTGTAATATACGCTAAAAATTGTTGCATCTGTTGTTCAATCTGTTTCTTTACCAACATAGGCCTCTCCCTCCCATATTACACAATATGAAAAAAAGAGGTATTATCTACTGTTTTTTCTCAGCTAACATTTCAAGACCACGATTCATCTCATGAAGAACTTCTTCATCCTTCTCACGTCCCATCGCATTTTCAATTGCTTCTTTTGTATCTTCACCACCAATTTTCCCTAAAGCCCATGCTGCTGTCCCTCGAATTACAGGTCTTGGATCATCTTTCATAACACCAATTAAATCAGGAATTGCTGTGGTTTCTTTAAAATGAGCAAGAGCTAAAATCGCATTTCGTTGCAATGGTTTTTTTCCGCGCCATGATCCAGACATAATGCCATATTTTTCTTTGAAATCTCGATTACTTATCGTTAATAATGGCATTAACAGTGGTTTAACAAGCTCTGGATCCGGCTCCATCTCTGGATGGTTATGAAAATCCATCCCTTTGTTCTTTGGGCAAACCGTTTGGCATGTATCACAACCGTAAATACGATTTCCAATTTTATCCCGATATTCTTCTGGAAGAAACCCTTTTGTTTGCGTTAAAAAGGCAATACATTTTTTAGAATCTAATTGTCCACCTTGTACAAGTGCACCAGTTGGACAAATATCAATACACTTTGTACAGCTTCCGCACTGATCTTCTATTGGTTTATCCGGTGGAAACGGTACATTCGTAATCATTTCACCTAAATACACATAGGAGCCAAATTCTGGCGTAATAATGGAACAGTTTTTACCACTCCACCCAATACCAGCACGCTCTGAAACCGCACGATCGCTCAATTCTCCTGTATCAACCATTGATTTCACTTCTATATCTGGGAGCCTCTCGATTAAATACGCCTCTAATTTTTGCAGGCGATCTCGTAAAACAAGATGATAATCTTGTCCCCAAGAAGCACGGCAAAAAATACCACGTCGTTCTCCTCGTTTACTTAACGGTGCATTTTTCAACTTTGATGGATATGCTAATGCAATTGCAATAATTGATTTTGCTCCTGATAATAATAACTGTGGATTTGTTCTTTTTTCAATATCAGGCTCTTCAAAACCAGACTGATAATTTAATTGTTGCTGCTGAATTAAACGCTGTTTTAATTCTTCAAATGGTGAGGCACTCGTAAAGCCTATTTTATCTATTCCAATTGTTTTACTATACGCTATTACATCTTGTTTTAATTGCTCAAAATCCATGCTTGGCCTCCTTCTACGATGAATACATATCCTCATCAAACAAGTAATCACCTACTGATGGTTAGCAATTCACTTCGTCATCATAGTTCTTAATTCTATTTTCGTATAAAATCTTCATTTCCAAACATTAAAAAACGCAATGCCCCGTTTATCTTAGAAACGAAACACTGCGTTGATCACAATTTATTATGAGATATAAAATGAAATTTGGAGCGGGTGAAGAGAATCGAACTCTCGACCAGAGCTTGGAAGGCTCTTGTTTTACCACTAAACTACACCCGCAAATATGAAAAAATATAATTTATCTGAATAACTTATGTAAAGTAGTATAGCACGTCCCAAAAGCCTAAGCAAGAATTTTATCGAAAAAAGTCGAAAAAGTGATGAGTATACTCATCACTTTTTCAATTCCTTATCAATTGCCTTTTTTATACTGTCATAATCTGGATTCGCAAGATTTCCGTTTACATATACTGAAGGCGCACCTTGTACTTTCAGTTTTTGTGCACGGTCTGAATCTTTGCGTACTTTCTCTTGAATTTCTTTGCTATGTAAATCTTTTTTAAACTGATCTACATTAACTTTCGGAAGTTTTTCCTTCACTATATTAAGAAGTAGTTCTTCTGTAATCCATTTTTCAGTATCTTTCTTCTGACTTTGATAAATTTCATCATAGAATGTCCAGAAGGATTCTGGGTCCTGTTTATAAATTGCCTCACCAGCAGCAGCACCTAAATCAGAATCTTTTCCGATAAATGGGAAGTTAATGAAATAAAACTGTACTTTATCTTTGTTAATATACTCTTCTTTTAAACGAGGTAATACAGTCGCATCCCAAGTCCGACAAGCTGGGCATTTAAAGTCTCCAAATTCTACAACCTTAACGGGAGCATCTTTCTTCCCTAAAGATTGCTGGGTAGAATAAGCAAACATCTCATCCCCTTTATCTTTTTTATCATTTATGATACTGTACGCAATTGTCCCGATTACAATCAATACTGCGATAGAAAAAACTATACCAAGAGCCATGATTTTATTTGATGATTTCATATACATTCCTCTTTAAATTTATATTCTGTATACATTGTTGTACACATTACACATAATATCAATACTTATACAGGTCATGCAATGAACACGCTCACATAATTTCCAAAAACATAACAAATGTGTCAATATTGTGTCTCCTCTTTGGCTATTCTATTCAAAAAAGCGAAGTTCTCTCTATGGAACTTCGCTTTTAGCTTACTGCCTTATTACGGGCTACTTTTTGCAACGAATGCTTCGTTGCAATATCATGACGAATTACTAATTTTTCACCAATTGCTTGCATATATTCAGCATGGCTAATGTATCCTTCTCGTTCCATTAATTTCAAAACGACATTTCGTCTTTCTACTGCTTTATCATAATTCTGAGCAGGAGAATAATAAGCAGGAGCTTTCACAACAGCGGCCATCGTTGCACTCTCACTCAATGTTAATTGATTTATTCTTTTACCAAAGTATAGCTGGGATGCTTTTTCAATCCCCCACGCACCTTCTCCATAATAAATATTGCTTACATATAATTTTAAAATTTCCTCTTTAGTAAATGTACGCTCAATTTTTTTTGTATAAAAAATCTCTTTCCATTTACGAGAAAATGTACGTTCATTGGATAAAAAGGCATTTTTGGAAAGCTGTTGTGTAATTGTACTTCCGCCCTGTACAATACCACCAGCTTTTATATTTTCAATAGAAGCTCGAACAATTGCTATATAGTCTAGACCATTATGGTGATAAAACCTTTTATCTTCTGTCGCAATAAATGCCTGAGCCAGAGATTCTGGCATCTCTAATTTAGCGGGTACATGTAGCTTACTAATATCACTTCGTTCAATCATTACATTTCCAATTAATAATAATGTACAACTAAGTAGTAATAATAAAATAATAGCTTTATAAAGAAATTTTGAAATTGGATTGAATAAAACCTTTTGATGATAGTTAACCCTAGATAGTACTCGTTCTTTCATCGTTCACACCTCTTTTCTTTGCAGCTTATAATAACCCTTATATTAAGAATACTGTTTCTTAATGCAATCACCAATTGATTTCTCTTACACTTACCTTACAATGTTGTAAGCTATAAAATACATATTCTATCAGAAAAAGTAGCAAGCTTCTATATACATCCCAATTAAAAAACGACATAATACCTTCTTTTTAGTTTGGAGAGAGAATCCGGCCATATATAGAAGCAGCCAGTACTTTTTAGCTCTATGGCACTTGAAAACAAAGGGGGAAAAGAGCGGATGTTCCTTTTTATTTTCATGGCCGCGGCTTATATGTCATAAAATCAAAATGGATATAATATATTCAGATGAATTGCTTTAAAATCACATATCCATCCTTCTTCTATTATATCACCTGACAAGTTTTTAGTTTTAGTCCGTCCCTTGCTAACCTTTTTTCTACAGTATTTCTAAAAAAATGAATATAATACTCCACTTTGAACAATATAAATATAACACCAAACAAACGTTCTTACAATCAATATGACCATGCATACTTTTTACTCTACTATCTTATCTAGTCTTACCGATTAAACAACATACTAGACGTTTTTAATTCCACAATATATTTTAAAAAGGACAAATGATTTGATAACCCCTCAAATCATTTGTCCTTCTTAAATTAATAATAACTGAAATAACCTATAATCTTCCTATCAAATCATAAAGATCTATTCTCCATGTCTCATATGGAATAAAAAAAGAGACTCTCTGCTCTAAATAACAAAAGGTCTCTTTTTCATATATTATTCCCCTAAATCTACATTGTGGTAGACTTGTTGAACATCTTCTAAATCTTCCAATGCATCAATCATTTTTTCAAATTGTACTTGTGCATCTTCTGAAAGTGTTACATCACTTTGTGCAAGCATTGTTAGTTCAGCAACTGTGAATTCTGTAATACCAGCATCCTTAAGCGCTGCTTGTACCGCATGGAACTGATCAGGCTCAGCATAAACGATAACTGCCTCTTCTTCTTCTAAAATATCACGTGCATCTACGTCTGCTTCCATTAAAATTTCAAGCACTTCATCTGCAGTTTTTCCTTCAAGTCCAATAACAGCTGTCGCATCAAACATATATGCTACAGATCCATTTACACCCATATTACCACTGTTTTTACTAAACGCAGCACGTACATCTGCTGCAGTACGATTCACGTTATTTGTAAGTGTATCTACAATTACCATAGATCCGTTTGGTCCAAATCCTTCATAACGAAGTTCGTCATAATTTTCTTCTGAACCACCTTTTGCTTTTTCAATTGCACGGTCAATAATTGTTTTTGGCACACTGTACGTTTTTGCACGCTCAAGTACAACTTTTAAAGCTTGGTTTGATTCTGGATCTGGCTCACCTTGTTTTGCTGCTACATAAATCTCACGTCCAAATTTAGCGTATACGCGACTTGTATTTGCATCTTTTGATGCTTTTTTGTCTTTAATATTATTCCATTTACGACCCATTCTGTTCCACTCTCTTTCACGTTTAAATCTACATAAAAAATATTAATATGAAATATAATGTTTATTCAACACTTTTTCAAAATAAATACAAAAAGTTCATTATCGACTCACATTATTGACATAATATACATCGATATAATTTAGTTCATTCCCAAATTATATTATACCTTAATTCTATAATTCATTACGAGTTTAACACTCAAATAACATGATTTTACAGTGTAATGTTGTTTAGCACAAAAGTCATTTTTCAATTATACTGCTCACGAATAACAGGATAAAGTGAAACTTTAATCAGTGGGGGGCTTCATCCCCCGCTGATTATTAGCCCTCACCAATCGAGCTTTTACGGGCAATTTATCTCCCACCTAACTTCTTAAAGAAAAGTAGAAGTCGCTCGTGCAGAATGTGAGGAGGATGGAGCTTCTGACGTAGAGGTGTTTTTTGCCTCGCAGGAAGAAGCGAAAACATCGAACATTCTAGCCACTGGAACTGGACAATACTTTCGCTGAGTTTTGAGGTGGGAGTATTACTGCCCGCAAATAGCGGGATAAAAATTCCACCTATATATTACGTTCCCTTATAATTGCTCACGTACACGATTCGATGCACACGCTCTCCTATTATTTTGCTATGCTAAAAAATCCAAAAAAAAGACTTTAACATTTCTGTTAAAGTCTTTTTTCACGTTATTTGATACCGATGGTCGGGGTCGAACCGACACTCCCGAAGGAACACGATTTTGAGTCGTGCGCGTCTGCCAATTCCGCCACATCGGCATAATAAGAAAGGCGGCAACCGGATTCGAACCGGTGGTAAAGGTTTTGCAGACCTCTGCCTTACCACTTGGCTATGCCGCCATATTAAATTTGGAGCGGAAGACGGGATTCGAACCCGCGACCCCAACCTTGGCAAGGTTGTATTCTACCACTGAACTACTTCCGCAAAAATGGCTGGGCTAGCTGGATTCGAACCAGCGCATGACGGAGTCAAAGTCCGTTGCCTTACCGCTTGGCTATAGCCCATCGAATTCTTACTTAATTATATGTAAGTATCAATTAGATTATTTGTAATTTTTAAAATAAAAATGGGGCGACTGATGGGAATCGAACCCACGAATGCCGGAGCCACAATCCGGTGCGTTAACCACTTCGCCACAACCGCCATGTTGTGTAAATATATTTGGCAGGGGCAGTAGGAATCGAACCCACACTGGAGGTTTTGGAGACCTCAGTTCTACCTTTAAACTATGCCCCTATGTAAATGGTGGAGGGGGGCAGATTCGAACTGCCGAACCCGAAGGAGCGGATTTACAGTCCGCCGCGTTTAGCCACTTCGCTACCCCTCCGAAACTTACATGGTGCCGGCTAGAGGACTTGAACCCCCAACCTACTGATTACAAGTCAGTTGCTCTACCAATTGAGCTAAGCCGGC
>Ga0209025_1000635_pt1 | contig 62157 bp, 92 predicted proteins | sample AraplaMF_Col_mLB_FD_184256 | JGI IMG/M metagenome (GOLD analysis project Ga0209025, IMG submission 184256) | Arabidopsis root microbial communities from the University of North Carolina, USA - plate scrape MF_Col_mLB (SPAdes) (version 2) | ecosystem: Host-associated > Plants > Roots > Endosphere... | reverse complement strand
TCTTCTCTATCAATTACAGTTTCATTCATATCAGATACTTCAATTACACAATGTACTTGTTTAGGTGTTTCTTTATGTGACCACTCAGTAAGAACAGTAGCGTCGATGTCTTCCATTGTAGCATATAATTTGTCAAAGAATAAGTTCATAGTTTTTACAGTTTTCATAGTTAATTACCTCACCTTGTTTGTTTTTGTTTTGTTTACCTTACGTTTATTATATTACATGTAATCCAATCATAAGTCAATCACTTTTGATAAGATTTTTTATTTTATTTTTAAAGGGGGAAAATCCCCCTTACATTTGGTGTGCTACTAATATGTAATCCATCATTGGATTAGTATATAAATTATCATAATGAGAAAGGTGGTTACCTTCTAGCCAGCCGTTTCTTACATCAGTAGGCATATAATAGTATGCTGATTCAAATACCTTCTTAGCCTCTTCACACATGTTAGAAGTTATATAAACCTCAACCCATTCGTCCATTGACATATAACTGAATGTTAACTTTTTAAAATTGATATTGCCGTTGATAACATCAATTGCTATGTCCTTTAGGTTCTCATATATGTGCTTGTAACGGCTATCATAAATAGATTCATTGTACTTCATTAAGCAACAGCAAATAATATCATTTAGGTTTTCCATTTGGATATATTCAATTGGATAGTCATAACAAGATAAGTGACCGTATTGACGTTCCATTCTGATTTTATCAATCATCATTTGTAAAATGTGTTTTAGTGCTACCTGTTCCACTTCAAACTCAATAGTTTCCTTTGTTCTTGAATCTAAGAATGATACTTTATTGATAATGTAATTTGTGATTACCCCTGTGTAAGAAAATCCTTCATGGTTCATTGTAATTTCTGTATTCATCATTTTAATTTCCACCTTAACTTAATTAGTTTTTTACCCTTACTTAACTCAACTTAACAACTTAACTTAACTTAACTTACAGACTTACTACAAAATTAACGATTTTATCAATGCCTTTTTCTATTGCCATGAATAACATGATTATCATTTTTTTCACCTCACTATATTTATGATCTTAAATTTAGCATTCGATAAGCCAGCTTATTTCTGTGTCCATTCGCTGGAATCATTTGATTGACGTTTTCTTATCTGTACCTATCATAAATCATACACTTTTGATTGTCAACAATTAAATTTAAAGTTAGTACTAAAGTTAATACTAGTACTAATATTAATAGTCACTAACATATGTGATTATAGCTGTTTAAAGGCTGTTATAAGCGTGTTTTCTATTAATCACATATGTCAGGTACTTTAGATTTCATTAATCACTATATGAAGGATTAAAGGGGCAACGCCCCCCTTATTTATATTCTATTGCAACGTAACGCCCATAGTTGTACCCCTGTGGGTCAATAAGTAAATCAAAAGTAGCACTAGAACATGTAACCTTCACACAATTACGGTAAGCCCCTTTTCTCCATTCCTTTTGTTGGGCTGGTGTTAGGTCAAAGAAGTTGTCCACGTCTTCACAACCCTCAGGTTCTGTTGTTGAGTATGTACCACCTTTACCTTCCAAATATTCCCTACTCGAAAGAAGGCTATCACAAAGATCATAAAACTCAACTATGTTTAATTCTATAGTTTCCGCAACAGCATAAGAGTCATAAGAAGAAATTTCACGCATTTTAACTTCTTTAATGTTAGAAGGTTTAGACTCAAAATGTGCCTTCTTAATTTCAACAGTTTCCTCTTGAACTTCTTCAACCACCTCAACCGTTTCAACTAATACAGGTGCTTCTTCTTCTTCTACTTCATCATATTTAAATACTGGATTACTCATATACTTTGCTACTAAGTTTTCTTCTTCTTCACTTCTAAAGTTATACTTTCCAGTTAGTCTAGTGTTTCCACGTCCGATAATGTTTACCAAACGTGTAGCACGGAACTGTCTTTTTGAAGTAACTACTTGATTGTCATAGTCCATGTATTCAATTTCTACAATGATTGTCTTTCCAGTTTTAGAAAATTCAATACTTGTAATTCTTTCGATACCGCCGTAGTTCCAGCGTGTAATATCGCCTACTTTTAATTCACTTGCTGGTGTTCCTTCTACCTCGCCTACGCCAATCAATCTCATAGTGTTTGTCATTTCAATTACCTACCTTAATTAGTTTTTTATTTGTTTTGATTAACCTTACATTTACTATCATAAGTGTTACACATTTGATTGTCAACACTTAAATTTTTTAGCCCTCTTTAGGGAACTGTTTTAGAAACTCTTCACTGATACCATAGTACTCACATGGGTTTTTCACTTCAAAGCGTAAGCACTCACTTAAATATGGGTTTGTAATTTCTTGTCCTTCAAATTCGAAAGAAGGGCGTTCCTTCTCTTCAATGAAAGTTAAAATATTGATTTCATCTAAATCAGAACCAAATACTTCACGTTCGCTATTTAGTTCCCACAGTAGGTCATTGAAACTCTCGTCTTTTTCACACTCTACAGATAGTTCATTGATAACACCTTGTAATTTAATTAATAACGCTTTTTGTTTTTCAGTCATTTTGATTACCTCACTTAGTTAGTTTTTGTTTTGTTATTACCTTACGTTATCTATCATAACTGTAAGACTTTTGATTGTCAACACTTAAATTTTTTTAATTACACATTTGGAACATCGCCACCAGTCCATATAAGAAGAATAGAAACTTTAGATACTTCATATACCCTTTCTTTTCTTCCTTTGACGGTTTAGCAGCCAAACTAATTACCAGCTTTAATTTACGGAACATAATTACAACCCCCTATTAAATGAATGATAAAATTGTAGTTTTTAAAGCACCTACGAACTCAGGTAAATAATTGTAATCATATCCATTGTCACTAATAACCCCAGCAGAAATGTAATAAACCAAAGCCTTATCATATGCTAGATAGATAGCACTAACACAAGCCGTTCCCTTTACAATGCTTTTTGCAACTGTCCATAGTTTTTTCATTTGAATAACCTCACTTGTTTTATTTGTTATTACCTTACGTAAACAATCATAATTGATACACTTTTGATTGTCAATACATAAATTTAAATTTAACACTAAAGTTAGTACTAGTATTAATACCTACTAAAATATGTAAATAAAAAGATGACCTATTTAAGATCATCTTTTGAAAAACTTAATATGAGTCTATAAAATCAATAGCTTCCTGTACTGTTCCAGCCTCATGTTCAGGATAGCGACAGCCAGCACCGTATGACCATTCATCTTTAGTAAATATATGTAGTAATCCTTCTTTATCCTGTGCGATAACAAAGCCTTTATACTGTTTAATCTTCTTCATTAGTTAGTACCTCCTAAGAAATATGGTAGAACCTGAGTAATAAGAAACGTTAAGAACATGATACCAAAGCATGTAGCATAAAAGCCATAAAACCATTTCCTATCATCTTCATGAGTTACACCAAAGTATTCAGATACTTGGTCAAAACCATATTTGAAAGTACGTTTTAACCCTTTTAAAAGATTAAACTTGCCTCTTACTTGCTGTTGAACTTTCGCCACTCTTTGGATACGTCCGTCTTTGATTGTTAAAATAGTTGATTGCATAATAATTACCTCGCTTAAATTAGTTTTTCACAAGTGCCTTACCACTCGTGTACCTTACGAGATTGATTATATATTACCGTATATCGTAAAGTCAACAACTATTTTAACAAAATAAAAAACAGCCTTTAGGACTGTTCTTCTTCATCTAACATATGTTTTTCTTTTGCTAAAGCAATTTCGCCTTGCATCTTGTCATATAGCATCTTACAAATAGAAATCTCTTCTTCACTTAATGGATTCCCTTGTATGTCCTTGCCAGTCTCATACCCCTGTATGTAGAATTTACATGATAGTGTTACAATCTTATAGTACTGTGTGTCTGTGAAGCCTGTACGCTTCTTATACTGTTCTCTTTCGTTGTTTATATATGATTTACCGTCAACGTCAGAACCTTTAAATTGCATTCCCATAATTACCCACCTTTACACTATTCCTCTTCCATCGTTTGATGTAATAGTGATAATTCTGTTGTTGCTAACATTTGTAAATGCTTTACGTATTTAATATGTTCGTCTTCAAGTGTATTCCCCAACACATCTTTTCCAACTTCTAATAATTGATACGAAATTTGAATTGCAAGCAATAGTACTTTTTCATATTCAAGTTTACTAATAGGTTTTTTCTTCACATGTTCCACATGCTGATATTTCAAGAACTCTTCCATAATGCTATTCAATTTAACGTTTGACCCCCTAATAATTAACTATGTATAGGCACTTACTAAAATATAACATGTCAGACGACCTTACGTCATGAGGTAAAATTTAGCAAGAAAAAAGAACAGGAATACCAAACACCTGTTCTTATATTTTAAGCTATTTATATGTAAATTACAACTGAAACATGGTTCTACTTATAAATCTTTCTTGTAATAATTCTATCTCTTCATCAGATAAAGAAACGTCGTCACCTTCATCATTAGTACCAGCAATTAAAACATTGCCTACAACAGTATCAAGTGGCGTACCTTCTTTATTAACATATATGAAATTAGGTTCTAGCTGTTGCATTTTGCCTTCTTCATTCATCCACATCGTAATAGATTCATTTACACGAATAGGCTGAATATAACCACCTACAAACTGTTGTACAGTATCTAAAGAATGTTCCCATTTATCAATAATTTTAATTTGAGGATTTCCAGCCTCAACAAGAACTACACGAATATAATTTTTCATAACAAATAACCTCACTTAATTAGTTTTTGATTTTATGATCTTAAATTTGCCCATTTTTATTTAGCTTTGAAATAAGCTGTAAATCACGATTTAATTCCATCTTATCAGAATAGCGTTTTACATCACTTGTAATAGGTGTGCTATAAGATAATGACCAGTCACCAGCCTGTTTTAACATCTTCTTTTTAAGACGTTTAGTTTTAGAACGATACATTTTATAAGGGTTGTGGAAATACAGTACAGCCAGTTCATCATGACCGAATGACATAAAACCGTTCACAACAGACGCACCGTAACCATTTTTGAACATATAGACTTTTTGGGTAGAACCTTTGCCACTAGAAAGCATAGTCTTTCCTAATCTCTTTTCAATTTCAATAGCCTCATAATGAACTTTGTGGAAATCCTTTTGTACTAACATTAGTTCTGTCCCTCCATTTTATATAAGTATTTAACCAGCATATCAAAGCCTTTATCATCCCATGTAATAAAGTACATGTTCAGTAATCGAAAAGCCTCATTTACCTCTTCATTACCTAAAGAAAAGTATTCATTATTAATGTTACATAGGATAGCCCTATTAGTATAATCATGCTTTCGTAACACATTGATAGCCTCTATAATATGTTCTGGAATAGCTTTCATTAGTTATTAATCCCCCTTTTTTCTCTTTCCTTTTTGATACGTCTAAATAACGTAGCCTCGGTTATAATATCCTTACCATTTGAACCCTTACCATATTTCTTAATGATTTCTTTAGAGGTCATAAATCCATCTAAATAATCCTTTACAGCCATTTCATATACAGTTTTATTTGTTTCAGGTCTACCAAATTTTACGCCCTTTTCCCTAGCGTTTTGAATAGCTGGTTTAGTACGTTCTTCAATAAACCCTCTTTCCATTTCCGCAAACATAACTAGTAATTGCATCATAGCTTTTGACATAGGTGATTGATTAGAAGTATCTACATTGTCGTCAATGGACTTAATATAAATACCCTTTTCAGTTAGTTCCTCAATCAAATTTGTAACCTGTGAAACCGAACGTCCTAAACGGTCTAGCTTTTTAACTATAATTAAATCACCCTTCTTAACAACAGAAAGTAATTCCTTTAGTTCGTCACGGTCTAAATCTTTACCTGTTTTCTTATCGCTGTAAATATTCTCAGCTTTGATACCATAATTTAATAGTGCCTCAATTTGTAAAGTTAAATCCTGTTGTAAAGTTGAAACCCTAGCGTACCCATATACCGTTCCTTCTGTGCTGTTTAATTCCGTCATTTCCATTACCTCACTTAATTTAATTAGTCGCTTTTCTTATCTGTAATCATCTTATCAAAAGTGAAACACTTTTGCAAGGGTTAATTTAAAAAAAGTAGGAACAAAATAAAAACTCGTTCCTAATCAATCATAATGAGTTCGAGTGACCAGCACACTATAAATAGTACAACTAGTATCTTTTCACTTCTTATCATAAACTTATACTTACCCTTCTAAAGAGAAAATAAATGCCTTAGAATCATAACACCTTTACCGTATATAGTATATGGTAATTGTTTCATTTAAAATAATCATTACTATATAAGGTAACAAAAAAGACAAGGAATTAACCTTGTCTAATGTTGAAAACTTGTTTCAGGAAGTTATTGACTAAATCACTTCTAGCCCCTTTCTTCTTCTTCTCAGGTAAAGAATCAATCCATTTATCCATTGCAGAAATAACGTCAGTATCTAAATATATAGAAACTTGTTTTTTCTCAATCTTTTCCACAGGTGCATAAAATTCATCAATTTTAGTTTTAACTGTTTCACCTGATACATTGTCAAAGGTAACCTTAGGGCGGTTTTTACGCCCTCTACCTTGACCTTCTCCAGCTAATGTTGACATTATTAATTACCTCCTTCAAGATACCCTTCAATTTCAGCCCATAACTCATAATATAAATCAGCCTTGTCACGTTTCTTTTCAGGTAATAACGTTGCTGGTAATTGATTATATAGAACTGACTTTGTAAATTGTGCTGACTTAGGTATAACCGTATCAAACACATGCACATCGTTTTGACTTGCGTATCTATTTGTTTCTTGAATTACGTCGCTATGAACATTGGTGCGATATTCAACCATAGTTCTTAGAACCCCTAAAATTTCTAAATCAGGATTATGAACATCTTTAAATTCTCTAATAGTACGAACTACCTCAACCAGTGAACGCATTGAAAATAATTCAGGTACAAATGGAATTATAACATAATCACTGTATGTAAAAACATTACCATTCATTACACCTAAACTCGGTGGTGTATCAATTAGAATATAGTCATATTGTTCTTTTAAGCGGTCTAAAGTATCCACCATTAAATAAAATGGTTCAGGGAATTTGTCTCTATTGCCAATCACTTTAAACTCGAAAGAAACCAGTTCTCTATTAGAAGGTAAAATATGAATGTTTTTATGATCTTTAATTTCCACTATACATTCCTCAGCAGGAACACTACCAGTCAGAACGTCATAAATAGTTAGTTTGAAATCCTCAGGAATCAAACCAAAAGCTAATGAAACGTTAGCCTGATTATCAGCGTCGATAATAAGAACTTTCTTACCTTGATTAGCTAAAACCCCAGCCAAATTCGTAGTAGTTGTCGTCTTTAGAACGCCACCTTTGTTATTGTTGATACAGATAACTTTTGCTGTCATTTTAAATACCGCCTTTAGTTTTTATTTTGTTGTCAATGAACCTTACGAGATTAATAATACCATAACTAATATTAATGTCAATACTAAATTTAATACTAATGTTAGTACTAATAAAAAAGGCATAAAAAATAGAGTGGATATATGCATCACACTCTATTCGTCCTAATATGTAGTTGTATAGATATTATTTTATTATTTATTAGATTCTTCATTATCTTTTTCAGCATCTTTTATAAGTTTATTAACGTCTTTAACTAAATCATTCTCTACTGTTTTTCTCATCTGTTTTATCATAAATTTAATAACGTCACTTTTAGTTACATTAGATATAGATTGTTCTTGGAAATAGTTTACTAAAAATTCTACGTCCTCATGTTCCTCCATAGTTAATGTTACAGTTAAATTCTTTGTTTTCGTGTTAGACACGATAAGCACCCCACTTGCCTTATTTTAAGTTAATGTAAGTTATACTCAGTTATACTCACTATGTTACCGTATTGTTTCTTAAATTACAATGAGATTCACTCAACTTCCCTAAAAAATCAAGTGAAATATTTGTGAAGTTTGGTAATGTTTAGCTGTATAAAACTTTAGTTTATATGAAGAAAAACGAAAGATTTTGATAATTACTTAGTTATTATTACATTCACCTCTTTACATTATGTATAACTTAGTGTAACATAATAACTAACTTAACTTAATTAGTTTTTTATAGAACAAACACCGTACATAGTTATTTTGTTTGTTTGACCTTACAGAGAAAACCCACGTTCCTCAACGGTTCGTGGGTTTTTTCGTGTCTTTTTAACTTCCTATTATTTGAAGAGATACCAAAAAGTTAGTGTGACGTAAATCACACCACTTCCTATTATATGTAAGTTTACCAATAATATTCTATGTAATTTATTAGGAATTAGTTATAATGAAGTAGTGAGGTGAAACAAACTATATAGAAGAGGTGTATATATATTGGGGAAAGCGTTAGAACTAGATATGTTAAGTAATCCATCAAGACACGAGGTTGAGGCTATGTTAAAAGCAAAACGAGAACATGATCTTTCTTTGAGTCATATGGCAACTATTAGCGGAATTAAGGGGAAACAGTTTGGAAGAGAAGTCTTTACAACAGTCTTGAAATTTAAAGACTTAATGGACTTCCTACAAGTATTCCCTGACGTTCAAAGGGATATAGTACCTAGACGTGTTTCAAAAATTAAAATGTATGTTTTATCAGGCGTTGAGAATCCTTATAGTATGAGATTTTTCTCAGGGATTACAGTTACAGCACGAGGAAACATCTTCTATGATGAATCACAAAAGAAGGTAGCTATAGACACTAGAAACTCAAAGCTATCTATAAATGATGGACAGCACCGTTTTTACGGTATATCTGAGGCTATTAGAGAGTTACAGGGTAGAATTAACAAGGTTAAAGATAAAGCTGTTAGAAACAAATATAGAGACTTATTAGAGAATCTAAAAGAAATGGTTATACCTATCGTTATTTTTAACAACCTAACTGAAGAAGAGGAAAAACAGTTATTCCATGATTTAAATAACTTAGCACAGCGACCATCTAGAAACGCTACTATCCGATTAGCACAGACTGACATTTTCAGTCGTCTAGCTAGGGAACTTGCTGAGTCAAATAGATATTTAAAACATTACGGTATTGAATTTAATAAGATGTCTATTAAATCAAATAACCCTAATACAATTCTTCTAACTACTGTATATGCTATTACAAAGTTATTGTACTGGTATGAGTATAAGAAGGATTATAACTTTATCAATGAGGATAATTATTTAGAGTTTAAAACAAAGACAAATGATACTCTAAATGAAATGTTCTATAACTTACCTCCTGATATAGATACAAAGGGGAAATATGTCTTAGAGAAGAATTATGCTTTGAAGGGTATAGCAAAGTTTATTCATCATGCTAGACATGATTTACACAGGGAAGATAAAGAAATATTTGAGGCTATTAGTAAAGTTAAATGGGAAATAGATATTGATTATTGGGGTAAATATGGTGCATTCCTATCTAATACAGGACTAATACAATTTAGTGGAAATGGTGAGGGTGGTATAACTTCAATCCTTACAGCTTGTGCAGATAATTTAAATAAAAAATAAGGACAAGGGAATACATCCCCTGTCCTTTTCTTATGACTATTCTGTTTTGAATACGTGATTTCCGATTGTCATAGTTGTCTCTAAAGTATTAAACCAACGCTTTGCCGACTCGTCGCTATAACGTGGATCATAGAAGTATAAAGAGTTTCCTCCAAGACTTCTATTGACTGATAAAGCCTTTCGTACAGCCTCTTTCGATTCCTCAGAAGGTACTTTATTTATGTGTCCATTTCTGACAGGTTGAAACTGTCCAGCCTCGTAAATAACACCCTCAATTGTATTAGGGAATTGGTCTGACTCAACTCGGTTTAAGATTACATTAGCTACAGCTATTTTACCCTCGAAAGGTTCAATACCAGCCTCAGCCTCTACTAATCTAGATAATAAATCAAAGTCGTCACCGCTAATATTTAAAGCAGTCATGACATCATCATTAGTACTAGTATCAGTATTAATATTAGTGTCAACTTTAGTTGTTTCCTGTTCAACGCCTGTTGCGTCAGTGTGTAAAGTTTGTCCTACAAAGATACGGTCAATGTTAGAAACCTGTGGGTTAAGGCTTACTAATGTATGTAAACTCATTCCCTGAGTCTCAGCCACCTTTGACATAGTATCTCCACTCTTCACCTCATAAGCAAACGCATCTTGTCCACCTACAAATAAAATTCCACCCATTAATGCTAAAGTTGTTATTGCTTTCCTCATTTTAAAACCACCTTTTTATTTTTTGAATACTTTCGCTAACCCTTCTTTCAATAAAGAATCATTAAAACTAGTGTTTAAATTTCCGTTCAAGTAAACGTCAGTTAACCATCGTCCAAAAGAATCCTTTCCATGTAGAAACACTGTAAATTCTTTTCCCTCAATATGTTGGGCTGTAAATTCAGTTGCCTCATAGTAAAGTTCCTCATGTCTCTCAGGTGTATCAACGCCCATCAAACGGAATACTTGGTCATGTAAAGTCATGTTAAAAGAACCAAAAGTAACATCACCTACGAACGTGTCACCGTCTTTAACTCTTGTACACTTAACCTTATAAAAGTCAGTCATTTTACAGGTGAATCCTCCTTTTGTAATAGAAATGTAAAAGAGGCAAGTTTCCTCGCCCCTGGTTATTATTTTTTAATAAAGAATTGTCGTTTTAGTAAATCATCAAAATCAGCAACTTCAATTTCATCTAATCCAGTCCATACCGTAACTCGTTCAAAGTGACCGTTTTTGTCTTGAACAAATACGTTTCGCTTGTCCTCTTTGATTTCGTTCATAGCGTCACCAATATGAATAGGTAAGAACTGTTCTACACGTTTGAAAATAGCACCAGTAACTACACCATAAGGTACAACAATATCGTCGCTTGAATCATTCTCATAAGTACCAAAGTGTTTTAAAATAACACCTGATTTAGTTTGTTTCATTACGTAACGTGTACCTGTATACTCTGGAATATCTGACTTAATTACTTCAAAAACATCTTTATCTTCTCCATAACGAAACAGTTCCCAAAACTTGTACTCACTACCTGTTGTTGCTACTTGTAAGTTTGTCATTTCTTTTTCCTCTTTTCAGCGTGTATTTTAAGTAATCTATATCCACTGTGTTGAACCTCAGGGTTGGCGTATGGTAAGTCATACCCACTTGAACCGTCGAACTCCAAAAAGTCTTTATAGTAAACTGATCTTTTTGCTACGTCAGGATTATTTTGCATTGCTTCATATAGTTCTTTTGACCATTTATCAAAAGTAGAATCATCAATTATGTTTTCGTTTAATTGGTAATATAAAAAAGAGTGGACTAGGATTTGTCGCTGTCTCCTATTCATCCACTCTAATAATCCAAACCTCAAAACATTTTACCTTCATAGAAAGAACTAGGTAACTTATCAAAATTATAGTTAACTAACTCTTCTAAGGTAATGTTTGCATGACCGCCCTCATGTACCATTAAGTTGCTGTCTTCACCTACATGTACAACAATAACTGGTTTATTAGTTCCATAAGCGTAACCTAATTCCCATGCTGTACCACTATCAGAATAATTACCGTGATAGATAGTTACAACTACCTCAGCCCAATCAATGTATTTAACATCGTTTCGGAATGTTTCAATTGACCAGTGACGTGTTCCAGCTTCAAGGTTTGTCATTTGGTCACGCATCGGTGAGAACACTTCAAGACCTTTAGCAGCTAGAATATTTTCAACCTGTTTTACTAGTTCTACCTCTCTTACATTAAAGAATGGTGAAGCTAAATAAACTCGTTTCATATATGTCTCCCTCTTCTCTCACTTATTTCTTTATAAGTTTTTAACTGTGTTAAAAGTTGTTTATATTCATCAACATGTAAAATAGCGACCTCGCCAATAAGTACCGTCGAATTAAGATCATCCTCGTCCGTCCATGAAAACTTAACCTTTTTATGGATTTCCTCACGCATTGCATCAGTCACTCTTTTCTCCTGAAAGTCCTCAAATAACTCTCTATCAGGAACAGTAGCGATAATGTCTTTATTTATGTAGGTTTGCATTCTAAGAATATTAGGGTCATGACTCACTTTCGTTTCACGTCCTTCACTATATTTAATACAATCTCTCTATTTGCGTTCTCGGTTAATCGTTTAATATTCAGTACGTCAAGCCAGCCGACAATAGCCCCTAGCCCTAATGTGAACAGCGTCACGACTAATATAATTAGTCCAGTACCGTAATTACCTAAATAGAATCTATGACCGCCAAAAGCCCCAAAGATAGCCCACCAAAGGTAAGCTATACTTCTTGACTTTGCTTTGTCTTTGAACTGTTGTTCAAATTCGATATATTCATTTAAGTTTAGATTCTGAGTAGCTTTAACAATGTATTCCATTCTTACCACCCAAAGCCGATAGGCATATAACCTTGTTGTTGAGTTCGGATAACATCACGTAAATCCGTTTTAGGTTTAATATGGTCTGACTCAGTAACACGAATCAAGAATCTCCATTCATGTTTCTTAGCAGGTACACCAGTATGAAGTTCCCACCAGTCCCACATAACAGGGGTACAGCTTGGCATTTCATATGATGTTAATTCACCGTTCTTTACTTTCTCAGTAACCTGTGCGTTCATCATTCTGTAAAGACTTGTATCAGGTACAGCAGGTACGTCTAATTCAATATCTCTTTCTTTGATGAACTGAGTTAAGCAAGAATCACCAGTAACTAATAGATGGAAAATAGAACTATCAAGTTCTTCCTGTGATTGAATATTTGGCTTTGATTTTGCGTTAGGGTCAAGTTGTTCCCCACGAGGTACACCGTCATTATGCCAGCCACCAATTGCAGGACACATATTAGGTACTAACATGTGAATCTTTGTATCAACAGTGATATATTTACGAGACATTGTTAGGTTCATTGAACCAATCGCTTGACGTGTTAATTCGCCACCGTATTTTAAAGCATCTTCTAATGAAGCATTATGTAGGCCCAATGTATTCTTAATAAGTTCCTGTGAAGGTTGTTCAATAGCTTGTCCGAATACTGGTTCGTTACGGTTAAAAATCATTTTTTCTGTGTTCATAAATGACACGTCCTTTTCGTTTAATTGCCTTACACTTATGTACTTGCAAATAAACGTAAAAAAAGGACAAGCAACCTGTAAAAGTTACTCGTCCCTTGGAATCATGAACCATATTAAGAAAAAGAAAAATGCAAAGATACCACAAAAGATATTTGACATACTATCACTTCCGTTTCTTGAATGTATGTTTAATAGCTTTACCAGTAAGGATACCTCCTACAGTTACTACAATGATATATAAGCCGATTGCAAGTAATTCAGGAAGTAGAACCAGCCACCATGACCAATCAATTACACCTGTTAATTTTAAAACTATGAATACAACTGTTAAAATTTCAGTAAGTCCCATCTGTACCTCTCCTATTCATCTTTATTTTGAGTTGTCTTTTTGAAAGCGTTAGGGTGATTATGTACCTTCTTTAATTTGATAAAGTCCATGTTTTCGTCACCTACACGGTTTTCACGTCTGTTTCTCAACTTCTGTTGAGTATGAGATAGGACAGGATACTCAGTTTTCTTTACTTTATGAGTTCCTTTATCTCTCAGCATATCAGCCAGTAAATAAGTCCCTAACATATCAAGAAAGAAACTGTTGTTATAGTGGCGTCCAGTTTGTTTGTAATACCACTCAGTCAAGTCCTCAACCTGTTTAATACGAGTCTCTAAAGGTAGAATCTCTTTAATAGCTAATAGCCGTTCTACTTCCTGTTCAAAGTCAGCTTTGACACCCAAACTATTCACCTCGTTCCTTTAAGATCATGTGATACGTCGCTAAATTCTTAATAGCTTTCTGAGTATGTTCCTGTACAGTTTGCTGTGATAAATTAAGTTCTCTCGCAACGTCAACCTGTCTCATATCTTTATAGAAAGTTAATTCAATAACTTGTCGCTGTCTTTCTGTTAATGCCTTATTAACTGAGAAATGGAAGTCCAGTAAGAAATCACTAATAGTAAAATCACTTGAATAAAATCTCGCCTCAGCTAGTTTAGGGTAATCATTTAAAAAAGCTGTCACACCACTTTCGGTATCCAGCTTGTACGCTTGTTCATATTTATTTGTCATACTTTCTCACCCTCTTTAAGTTCATTGTGTATATAAAATATTTGGTCGTATAAATCAGCCAATGTTGTATTATTAGTTACTAAGTAGTCACAAGGTATATCCTCAACCGTTGTTTCTGTCTCATGATAGAAATGTTCAGGTTCAAATAAATCACCTGACTGATAAATTCTTTCTTTTCGTAATTCATCGTCAGCCTCAACTTTAATAACTGTGAAGCCCATTTCTTTCAAGTAATGATATTCATTCATTTGCCGAACATCTGAAATAACAAAACTTGTTTCTCCATAACCCATTAAATTTGTTAATGTTCTATCTAAAGCCTTAACCCACACATCAGGGTCAATCTTTCTCATTTCTTGTCCAATTACTTGATATAACTCTCTTGGTTTGCCCTTTGCTACAATTTCAGGGAAGTAACGTCGTGCTATCTTTTTAATTTCATCACCGAACGCTATTTGGTTTGCATCTTCATTATCAATAAAGAATTTCGCTACCGTATCCTTTCCTGATCTCATTTTTCCGACCAGTGCAATTTTCATTACCATTCCACTCTCTTTCCTTCTTTTCTGTTATATGAACCCTTGCCTTTTTTCACTTTGTCAGCCCTTGCTGGTGGTGGCATTGTTCCTCTGTTTTGTGTCATAACACCAATGGTTTTCTTTTGTTTTTTCTTTGTCATATAGAAACCTCCTCACTTATGTACTTGCAGTTTGGAGGCATTTTGGGACAAATTGTATTTGACATTTTACGATATACGGTAATATAATAGAGTCGTAAGGAAAACTAATTAATTAAGTGAGGTAATACATATGATAGTTAGAGTGCATGAAAATACGACTGACCACGTTAAGAAGAATTTAGAGAGGTTTCCGTACTTTACAGTTAGATGTAAGTTAGGGGAAATTTTAAAAGATAGAGGAATAAGCATGACTGAATTAAGTCATTTAACAGGTATCCGTACAGCGTCGCTGTCTGAGTTAGCTAACATGAAAAGAACTACAATTAGCGTTCCACATTTAATAGTGATAGCTGTTACATTAAGAATTACAGATTTAAATGATTTAATTGAATTTACTATGCCACCTGAAACTGAGGAAATTATGAAGCAAGACCAACAACTAATAGAGTTATGTGGTAGTATGTTACCTGAACAGGACGACTACTTAATGTCAATTAGAAAGAGAAGTAAGAGAACACTTAAAAAGAAAGCAGAAAAACCCACCAGCAAATAAGCCAGTGGGTTTCTTTTTAATCTTTTGTTACTTTGATATTTGCTGTCACTTTGGAAGTTCCTAATAAAGCCACAGAATTTAAAAGGATAATTAATGAGTCAATAACAATCCAAACAGCACTACCCTTTTGGATACTTAACACTAAAGTCATTGAAAATACTATTAACCAAACTACATTGAAAAACCTATTCATCATTGGCTTCACCTGTTGCGTTATCCATCATTTCATTGAATTTAGATAACAGTTCTTCACGGTCAGGTTCAACGTATTCAGTTAGCTTACCCTTTTCAATTCCAGTATGAATTGTAAGCATAGCCCCTCTTTCGTCGTCCATAACTAAAACAGGCTTTTCCTCGCCTACTACGTTTAAGTTAAATTCAATTACAGCATTGTGAATAGGGTATTTCTTCCCTTTCGCCTCAGCCTTTTCTAAAGTGTTTTCTAAAATCTCCTGTACAGCTTTACCCATTTGACTAGGTGTGCAACTTCCTTGTAATACGATTCTCATTATTTTTCTATCTCCTTTGCCATTTCTCTTAATTTACTTGCTACCCAATCAATGTCGCCACTACCTGAACTAGCGAACCAGTCACCTAAATCACTGTAATGATAGTCCTCAGGAAGATAAGCAATTTCATCTAGTTCCTTTGCCAGTTCTTCTAATCGTTGAGACAATGTTAGTTCTTCACCCATTAGAATCTCCCTTTCATAATGTCGTCAATTTCTTTGTATAGCTTTAACTGTTTCTTTAACGTGCGTCTGTGCCATAGTTCCAGTACATAACTAGTACCAAACCATACAGCTAAATAGAATGAATAAGCCGTGTCACCACTGTTAAGGAATTTGTAAAATAAATACGGAATCCCAAAGTGATAAGCCAGTAGAATAGCAATTCCAATAGTTACACCAATTACGTTTAATAGAAACTTAAAACCAGTAGCAATACCGTCAATGATCTTATTTTTCATGTAGTTCCCACCCTTCTATTCTTCTAACACCTAAGTAATCTCTTAAACATTGAGTGTCACAAAAATGTTCATCATCTAAAGTAAGAAATTCCTCGTCAGCAAATAGCCTTATGCTACAGTGAACACAGAAACTTACACCCACTCTTTGAACATCTTTAATAGGTCGAACCATTGGGTTTTCAACCTGTTCTAGCCTACTCAAACCTGATAATTCCCAACATGAGTTCTCTCATTTTTGAAAAGGTCAACATGTAATTCGGCTGTTTCGTCGCAATGGTTGTACTCAGCAGAAATTTCAAGTTCATACCCAGCATTTAAAACTAACACCAAAGTATTATGTTCATGACTTACTTCCTTAACAGGATGGTTAAATAAAGCGTCCTGTACTATCTTTCTAACTGTTGGCTTGTTTGACAATTTAGTCACCCCTTATCTCATTTGCCTTACACTTAGGTACTTGCAGAATCATAGAGTTTTAGGACATATAAACAAAAAAAGACGTTAGTACTAGTATCAGTACCAACGTCAATTTTAATACTATTTAAGTTTCTTAGGTTTCTTAGTTGCGAACATTAATAGTAATACAAACTCAGTACCACTTAAAATAGTAGAGGCTGTATTAGTAATGAAGAATGATTGCATTTCAGCTACATCAATTACAAGATACATATAAACAGCGTACATTTCCATTAACACGATACCAAAGAAAATAGAACCTAAATACATTTTACTGAAATCATCTACCGAACGAGTTTTAATCATTTTAATGATTTGCGGAATGTATCCGACTGAAAGAATTACCCCACCAATTAATTGAAGCATTGAAAAGAATTGAACCATATCCATCTGTTATTTCCTCCTGTGTTTTACCTTATTTTTTATTAAGGCGTGGTTAACTTCACGCCCCCAAAGTTAGTATTAATATTAGTACCAGTACTAGTGTAAAATGCTTTCGCCTTCTTCACGACCTGACTCGTATCCTTCTTGATAGCCTTCTTCGTAACCCTCAGAACGTCCGTCTTCAAAGCCTTCATCGTACTTATCTGAGTACTCAAATTCAGCATCGTCATAACCTTCTTGGTAACCCTCGTCTCGACCATCTTCACGACCACGTTCGTAATTATCCTCAGCACGTACATCACCAGTGTCAAGTTCATCTGTAACGAAAATTACTAGGTCAGTAAGTTCACTTTCTAATTCAGGTGCTTTGTCCATTACAGCCTCAAATTTAGTAGCAAGCGTTTCATATCCTTTATCAAATAGAACTTGATTATCATAGAATCTCATTAGTTACATCCTCCATAATTTCGTATTGTCCCTCATAAAGTCGTAGTTTGTTTTCACGTCCCTCAACTTCTACATCAATAGTAAACATTGAACCGCAACCGTCAGAATAACAGCCTCTTACAATACCCTCTGTGTATCCTTGCTTTGTATACCACTCAGGGAAGATTTTCACTTTCTTACCTTCAATGAATTGTGGAAAGGGTTGTTGTTCTTTATGATCTTTAATTACACCCTCGTCAACTAAAGCGTCATGAACCATTTGTAAGACTACTTTTCTATCAGCTTCATTTTCTACAAAGTCGTATTTATCACCGTCGATAACTAATACACGACACTGTGCGAACTTCTGATATTCATTGAACATATAGTCGTCGTAGCGTGACCATAACTTATAGAAGTACTCTTTATTCTTGTCATAGTTTGCTACTTCAATAGAACGTCCACGTTTCATAATTCGCTTATAGAACGTCTCAAAAGAGATACGAATATAAACAGTTAAGTCAGGGTGGATTTGTGGAATAAGTTCAAGTTCTTTCCACATTGTACTGATTAGAGTTTCATATACTTCCCACTCTGAATCTGAAATACCCCCGTCCTCATGTGCTAACTTTCCGAACAATCTATCTTCATAGATACTTCTATCCAGTACGGCAAAGCCTGATTCTTTAGAAGTTCTACACTCACGAATGCTATTCATACGTTGAGTTAAGAAAGTTAATTGAGTTAAGAATGGAATACGTTCACCATCTGTAACAACCCTTGCGTCACCATACCATTTAGATAAGATTTCAGGGATTTCCTCATACTTAGCTAGTGAATTGTACTCATTACTGATTAATTCAGTAAGAGTACTTTTTCCAGCACTAATCATTCCAGCAACAGTAATCACTTTCATAATGCCCTCCTATTACAGTTCCATGTTTTTAGCGACAGCAAACATTTCTGTAACGCCTTCCATGAACACTTTAAAGTCAGATTTTGTACCCTCAAAAGTAATACCATTACCTAATTCAGCTTTGAACACTGATTCTTCTTTACGTAGGTCAGCCATATCCTCAGCAAGCAATACTACTTGTTGACCAATTTCAGCAACCTTCTCCAAACCTGTTACATCAACCTCAACAGTTAATTTTTGTTTGTTTGGTGCTGGTGCAACAATACGTTTAATATAATTAATGTCAGCGTAATATACATAACCAACCTCGTAATTACTTGTTCCTGAATTAGTAACCTCTATTTTTAGAGTTTCGTTTTCCTGTAACTCAGTAACTTCACCGATGAACCCCATATCATGTTCAACTAATTGTCCTAATTCTAATTCTTCAAATTTAACCATTATTAACCGTCCCCTTTTTCTTTATATTGTTAAAGCATTTTCTACACATTGGCGTGTATTCGTCCGTTCCTAATTGGATACGTTGACCGCCCTCTTCTTTATGAGAAACCCAAGCATCGTCGCCACATTCAGAACAGACAGCATGTAGTTTCACAACATTCTCAGCCATTGCCATTAGGTGGGATGTAACTGTGAAAGGTATTGCCTCAAAATCAAGATCAAGTCCGGCAACAATTACTGTCTTTCCTTCCTGTAATAAAACTTCAATAACTCCGATTATTTTCACATCAAAGAATTGAATTTCATCAATCAAATAAACATCAGGAATTAAGTACTCGTGCGTTAATATTTTGATAGGCTTTTCGTGTGGAATATTGACCGCTGATACCTTTGCACCATCATGAGTCACAATTTCATTCTCTGAATATCGTGTGTCCATTGCTGGTTTAAAATAAACCACTTTCTTTCCAGCCCTTTCAAGGCGTCGTCCACGTCTCTGTAATTCCGTTGTTTTCTCAGCAAACATACCGCCAGCGATAACCGTCAGCATTACTTATTGATTCCTTTAATCTCAATGCCTAATTCAAGTAAAGCGAATAATACACCGTCACGCTTTCCGTCTTCATAATTAAATAATTCAGGCTTACCCCAGCTTTTAAAACGTTCAACTAATTTTTTAGCGTTTTCTTCACTGATTTCATTTTTTAGAATGATTGGTTCAGGTTCGATGTCATATCCCAGCACTAACGCTTTCATTAATAAGTCCTTGTTAGCTTCACTTTCATTTGCGAATTCTTTAACAAAGTGATTCTCTGTTTTATTTAAGATATAAGAATTTGATTTTCCTAACGTGTTTCGTAAATGGTTGATTCCCTCTACTACATCTTTTGGTAATAACACTTTTTCGTTTGTCATAATAAGTACACTCCTTAAATTTGTTTTAAGTTTATTAAGGCGGTGTGTCATTGCCTTACACTTAGTTACTTGCATTTCAGACGACTTTTAGGACAAAAAAAGAGACTGGTTATAAAAACCAATCTCTACATTTCTTCTTTTATACTGTACACTTGACGTATGGTGACTTTTTCCAGCTTGGCAATTTCCTTAGGTAGAAACCCTAGTTTTAAGAATCCTTTAATACGGTTTTTCTTAGTATCAGACAATGTTTTCTTTTCATCCATTTGCCTCACCTTGCCTCACATGTAGTTTATGTCACTATTATACACGAGGTATTAAATTAAATCCATCCTTTTTGTTTCCCTAATGCAATGCCTACGCCTACAGCGTCCGATTCATCATTAGTTTTATAGTCGTCATATTTAACAAAGCTATATAATGATTTTGCTAGTTCTTCCTTAGTTGCTTTTCCACTACCTGTAACAGCTTTCTTCACAGTAGTTGGACTTAATTCGCTGTATCCCTCATGTCCTTTACGATATAAGGTAATGACTGTAATACCGACCACACGTTGTAATTGTTGAGTAGCTACAGCGAATCTATTAAACCCTTTTTCTAGAACAATATCGTCAAATGGGTACTTGTCTAAATGTCCTTGTAAATGTTCAGCGATTTGGTCAAGTCGATGTCCTAAGGGTTTCTTTGAGTTCGTCTTTATATGAGTCACTTCTAATAGGTCAACCGTTTTCTTTCTTAAATCAAATTCCATTACAGCAAATGCTGGACAAGTTAAAGACAGGTCACAGGCTAGTACTAATTTTTTCATTAGATACCAACCTTTCCACAAACCGTTTTGAATGGACAGAACATACACTTTGAAGGGTTAGGACGTGGGATTTCACCTGTCTCAACATTCTCAGCAACTCGTGACCACTTATCTAAAAGTAATTGACGTTCTCTTTCAGTTACCTTGTGATAGAACACCTTAAAGTCAGGTCGTGCATTCTCATGAGTACCCCATTTATCCTTAGCTACAGATTCATAAGTTACTAGCCATTCATCCACGCCAAACAAAATCGAATAAGCCACAATTTGTTGACGGTGGCTTGGTGCTGGTTCTTTAATTTGTTTAATTTGGGCTACACTATTGGACTTTGTTTTATACTCAAAACCAATTTTAGAACCGTCTTTATATTCCAAGATTCCATCACACATACCAAACAGTACAAATTGCTGTCCATTGTGTTCTATGACTTTCCAGTTCTCAATTGATTTCTCCCATGCAGGTAATCCGTTTGGTAATCTCATAACTTTAAACTCAGGCGTATCTAGTACAATTTCAGCCTCTAATAACTGTTTTTGCATAGCACCGTGAACGGCTGTACTATTACGAGTCCAACGATTCTGAAAGGGGTGTGTAGTCTGTTCATCACGTTCCATTTTCTTATCCTTGAAGAATAGTTCTCTTTCACACTTGTCCGAACTTGAAGGAGAAAAGCGTGGTAAATGCTTAGGATATGACTTTGGCGTTTTCATGATCTTAATTGCATGTTCCTGTTCCTTTAACACTAATTCCTCAACTTCTACAATATTAAAATAGCTTGTCTTATTTACATCATTAATATGTTTGGTAAAGGCATTTACAAGTTCGTCGCCTCGTGCCATATTCTTTTTCTTTTCTCGTACTTTCTCAGTTAAATCAGTTGGTTTTGATAGTAAACTCATTTTCTCTCGTCCTCTCCTATATATATAAGAAAAAGACACTCAGTTAAGAGTGCCTTATTTATTGCCGTACCATTGTTTAATTCCAGTTAATTTACCCCAACAGTTACCTAATTCACCGTCAGTACCACTAGGAATATTGTTTAGTTTTACTGTGTCCGTCATGATTGCCTCAAATAATGCAACCTCTTCCCTTGTAACGTCTTTAGGTACTCGGAATAGTAATTCATCATGTACACACGCTAATAGTCCAAAAGTTCGACCAGGGGTTGAAAGTTGCTTACAAAGTTTGTCGCCTTCAATCATACATTTCTTAGTTTGAATAGCTGACGTTCCTTGGATTTTTGCATTAGTAGAATAAGTGTCATAGGCTTTGAGAGGGTTTTGTCCTCTAAAGAAAGGTAAGCGACGCTTCCTTACTAAGTCACCAATTTTCATTTCTACATAACCCTGTCTACACGCCTCTTCTGTATTGTTCTTAACGAACTGTGCTACCTTAGGGAACTTATCATAGAAGGTATTAATCATGTTTTGGGCTTGGTATCTAGTGATACCTAATGAGTCACCAAGCGACTTCGCACCCATTCCGTACATGATGGCAAGAACTACTACTTTAAACTCTTTACGAATTTTAGTATCAGAACCGTCCTCATTCTTATAACATTCTTCATAAGGCTTACCATAGAACTCACTACCCAGCGTTGCGTAAAGATCACGTCCGTTACGATAGTTTTCTATTAAGATAGGTTCTTGTGTATAGTGCGTTAACATACGTGGTTCTTGGGCTGAGAAATCCAGTCCTAAAATGACATAATCCTCATGAACTCTAAACATCTTACGTGCCTCATACGGCTGTTGCTGTAAGTTAGGTTCGCTAGAACTGAATCGACCAGTTTTCGCACCGTTCTGTTTAAAGCTACCGTGTAACTTTCCATCAGGCTGTATAAAGGAATCAATAGATTCTACGAAACCAGTTAACTGTTTATAGTCGTCTTTATATTTTTGTAGTAGCTGAATTACAGGGTGAAACTTGTGAGGCTTAATTTCCTTCTTTCCTGTTCCCTGTAACTTCTTATCTACTGTTCTTTGAAGTGCTGGTAAAAGCTGTGCAGGGGAATTAAAGTTAATATCCCCTAGCACCTTTACAAGCTGTTTTCTAGTTTCTTCTAATGCAGGACGTAGAATTGTCTTTTGACGTTCTACCTCTTCCATATCAATATAGAAACCTTCTCGTTCCATTTCGAATACAACCTTGATTAACGGCTGTTCAACTTCCATGTAATACTTGTACAAGCCCTCCTGTTTCTTAATATGATTCATCAAGAAATCGAATAGCAGCCATGTCACATGAGTATCTTTACAGCCATAAACTCTAGCGTATTTTAGTTCCACTTCATTGAAAGGTGTTTTACCAAACAACGCATCAAAAGTATCTGATTCTATCTGTAAGTACTTAGGTACTAAGTCTTTTAATTTGTAAGATGGTTCATTCTCATTCAATACTTTCATAAGTTCCTGAGTATCATGAATCATTCCATTTACAGTCATTCCCTCACTCATAAACTGGTGTAAGTCGAATGTGGCATTATGGAATACTTTAGCGTTTGCTAAATGCAAAGCACGTTGAATATAATATTTAGCCTTTTCAAAAGGGGCGTTGCCCTCGTCGTGTCTTAAAGGAATGTACCAGTGTAAGTCCTTCTTAGGGGCTGTAAATGATACACCTACAATCTTGTCACGACCATACATATTTAAGCCCGTCGTCTCTGTATCCACTGAGACAATAGGTTCATCTTTCAGGACTTCAAACATATGTCCAATAGTCATTACGTCCATTGCTAGAATATAATTATCAGGTGTTTTCCGAACCATGTTTTCTAGAATCAAAGTACGACGTTTCTGTAACAATACTTGATATAGATTCTTTGCGTGGGTCTTAGAAAACTTCTTCATATCCTCGACGCCTTTTGAAAGTTCGCCTTGCTGTATTGCATCATATACCATCATTAGTTTTTGCTTGTCAGCTTCACTGTTGATCTTAGTTTGAAAGATGCCAGCTTTACGCTTTCCTGTATGAGTTTCATATCCTTTAAACCAAACCTCTTCATCAGTAGGTTGATATAATTTAAGGGCTTTCTTTCTCTCAGCCTCTTTAATTCTTGCTTGCTTCTTTATGTCCTCACCGTTCTCGTCTAGTGTGGGATTAAAATTAAGTTCCATCTATAATCACCTCACTTAGTTACTTGCATTAGGACACAAAAAAAGGACATACCGTTTGAAGGTATGCCCACGAGGGAAAGGGGATTCGAACCCCTAGTCTTTGCTATTATTTAACTGTACACGCAATGCTTTTCCGTTAAGCTATTCCCCCATGATGTCAGGAAGTGAAACCTAAAACACTTCCCAACTCATTTAGGTTTGTTGGGGGTAGGTGGGACTCGAACCTCACACCGCTAGGGTAATTTGCCCTCCGTTGCTACCAATTAAACTACTACCCCATAATAAGGGACGTTTTAAGTCCCTTTAATTTTTAGTCCCAACCGCCAGTGTCAATTACAATGATTGGTGAAGGACGTCTTTCATCTTTTCGAAACATTGAACATCAACCTTTCTAGTTTTGGATTTTGTCAGTCAAAGCGTCGATTTTAACAAATGAACTCTCAGCCTGTGAAATACCGTTCACAATTTGACCTTGAATGTTATTGATTTGTTGTACTAAGTTTTGGAATTGCATTGACGCCATAGGGTCTTGTTGACCTAACATCTGTGCAAATTGTTGTAACTGAGTTTCAATGAAATCTAATTGTTGGGCTGTCATTTTAGTGTTGGCTAAAAGTGTTTTTCCCCCAATTACCTCAGCATCTATTTGGTCAGCAACGCGGGCTGACTTCATTCCCATTCCAAACATATTTCCACCTAACATATACATTACCTCCGATTGATTTTATAAGATTAAAGTTAGTACTAATATTAAAGTTAATGGCAAATTTAAAGTTAATATTAAAGTTAGGGGCAAAAGCCCCCATTAATTAGAACTGGTTAACAGGGTCTTCATCTTTGCTTAGGTCAACAGGTTCAGAACCTTCGCCTACTGTAAAGAAGTCTTCCACAGGGAATCCAGCTTGTTTTAAAGCCTCAATTTGTTGTTCTACTGTACGTGGAATAAGTACAGATTCAAAGTGAGACATTTCGACTGTTAAGCCTTCCGCAGACTCAAAGCCTTCTTTCCCTTTAGCGTCAAGTTTTAGGATAGGGTTTAATGAATAAACTGTATCCGTCTTAGTTCCTGTACGCTTAAAGTTGAATGCAATAAGATCATCTTTATCCTCAGAAATGATATTCTCACGATATTCCTCAATATCACCAATTAGCTTACTTGCCTGAGTTTTTGAACAATCCCAGAAACGGATAGCTTTCATATCTAAATCGTATAAAGCAAAGATGTAGCGTTTCTTAGCTACTAATTTATCAAAGCCTTCAATACCTGATTTAGATGCTACACATAATGGGTCAAGTTCGCCTGACATTGGCGTTAAGCAAGGTTGAGTATAGATTCCTAAGTTAAAGTCTCCATGTGCCTTATACTCTACGTAATCCGTAAGTCCTAAAACTCGTACTCTCACAGACTCGTTCTCTTTTAAACGAATGTAAGCCGTTTTTAAATCCACGTTTTTCTTGCTTGCTGAAGCCTTTGCTTCTTCTCCTGTTGCTGTAAATAATGACATATATAGTTCCTCCTAAGTAGCTTTTATAAGCTGAATAATTGAGGCAAACAGTTTTTCGACGTAATGCCATTGGTCAAGGAGGAACTATCCAAGTCTATTTAATTTTTTTTGGTGAAATTAACCAAAATAGAACAGGTGTTTGTACAAGTGTCCGTAAAGGTGTGTTATACTCAATTACGTAATGTGACACCGTGGCACTGTCAGTGACAAAGAGGCACAGTTACATGCCTCGCATCACTTCACGGTAATGTGTCTTAAACTGACTCATAGTACGGTTAATTTGTTTCGCTACAGCGTCAGTAGATTGACCCTTGTTGATTAGGGCTGAAACAATTTCATTACGCTTAAATCCTTGTACAGACATATGAACTATTGTTTTCTTTCTAATGTCATTTCCGAACAGGTCTGTAAGGATTTCTTCTGTCACCACCGTATGTTCAACATCCACTGTAAAGCTGTGACTAGTTTCAATCGTGTCAGCCATCGTTACAGTTTCATCGTCAGGTGAAGGAGAATCTAAGCGGTTCGCCTCATGCAATGTAGTCTCGTGAACGTCATATCCTTTTTGACGGTACATCATCTTTAAAACGTTCTTAATATTAGTGATAAAGATTGGTTGAAAGGGCTTGTCCATTGAACGGTCAAACGTGATTAAGCGTTGTCCGTAAAGGTCAATTTGTTCCTCGTCACCATTACCATTAAGAGTTTCAGATAGTACTAGGAACATGATTCCTTCAAAGTCTTCTTGTTCAACTGAGAATGATTTTTCCGCTTGACGGTAAGCCATTCCTTTAATTAAGCCTTTGATTGAAGCATGAAGTTCATCGAAAATCTCTTCTTTCTTACTTTCGTTTGATTCATCTTGCCAACGTACAACTAGTTCAGTTTGGCGTTCTTGAATTGTTAGCTTTTCAGCGACAGTTAATTCACGGTAAGATTTGTTTTCAACGATTTCAAAGTAAGTTTTCATAGTTTTGTTTCCACCTTTGTAGTGTTTTATTTGCTTTACACTTAGGTACTTGCAGATAGGACACGGATTAGGACATGCAGGACAAAAGTTTTTTAATTAAAATTTTTTAACCTAAAATAGAACACACGTTCGGTAAAAAGGGCATAAAGGGGCTAAGGAGAAATGCCTTGAAAAAGGCATAACTAAACAAGCCTATGAATAGACCTCATTTTTTTATTAGGTTGTTTGTCCTGAGTTTTTGCGACAGTTGGGAAGGTTCGACCTTGTAGTTTGTCGAATCGTGTCGAACTGTGTCGCACACTGTAATCGTGGGTATTATCTTGTAACCTCGTGTAGTACACTATTGAGTATATAACGTAGGTGAGTAGGTGTAAATAGGGGAAAACAGTGAACCTCACGAGGTTTCACTTTATTTGTTTATCTGTCTAAATCGTTGAACGTTGACACGTCTGACGTTTAGTTGTCTGACCACTCCAAACATTGGTAGAAAATAAATTTTGCATGAAGGCAAAACCCTTGATATAAAAAGAAAATCCCAGTCATTTTATAGACTAGGATTTGCTAGAATAGTATTAAGTTTACAGGGGTTGCATTGTCGCAAACCCTTTTTAATATTTCAGGCGGTACATCGTTCACGTCATTGTAGTTTTCAGGAATCTTAATCTCATATAGTTCCTTGTACCCAACTAGTAACTTAGTAACCTTATCCCTTATTTCGTTACCTACTTTGTCATTGTCCGTTGCTAGAACAATTCGCTTTGCAGGACATCGTAATAAAAGTTGCTTTCTCTTCTCACTGATCTTACTTCCACCTAATGCAATTGCAGGAACGCCAATCGACCATAAATACAAACAGTCTATTTCTGATTCCACTAGAAAAACAGTGTCAGGTTTCAACTTGTAAATGAAGTGCATTCCGTAAATGTGGTTTCTTAGCTGTTGCCCTGTTGGGTAGTAGTAGAATATTTTTGAATTGATAGAACGGAACTTGATATTAACCATGTTCCCTTTTACATCATGCCACGCTAAAGCTACCGCCTTTGACTTTCTATCATAACCAACCTTAAAAGCACGTTGCACCTTCTCACTTATTCCACGTCCAGCAAGGTAAGGCGAACGGTACGCATACGGCTGGTAATCCTCAGTACTAATAATAGTATCAACTTTAGTACTAGTATCAAAGTTAACATTAAGTTCAAGTTTATCCGTGTCGCTTAAATCTATACCGTACTTCTCTAATAAGTAATCCTCTACTTCAAGGGGCGTCTCATTTCTCAGGAATGATAATAGAGTTACTAACCCACCTCTACCGTAAAGATCATGGTTAGAACCAAAGTCAATCCATAGTCCAGTTTCTAAATTGATAGAGAATGAAGGCGACGACTCGTCACGGAATGGTGAACATGCAACCATTTCCTCTCCCTTAGGTCTTGCCCTGTGCCAATCGTAATACCCTAGTTCCTCAGCAATATCTACATTCAGGTCATAATAGACCTCATTTCGATAAATGGTTATCATTCTTTTGCACCCCACCAAAGAAAACAACATTCTTTTGTTTCTTTATAACGTGATTACCGCCTATTAATAGTACAAAGGCTAGTTCGCCCTTTTTAGTTGTTTCCCTTACAATAGTTCCTTGTTTTCCGTGATGCTTGCCGAACTTTACATAAACTGTTTTCCCTATCATTTCTCTCACCTCTCTAATAAATAAATCTTCCGATTTTCTCTTTTAATTCTGTGAAGCATTTTGTACATAAATTAATTCGTGTAAGACTTATCCAAATTCTAAAATCAGCCGTGTCTCGGCACTCACTACATGAGTAAGCCTTGTTTTTATGTCTTCTTACAATCATTTCAATCACCTCAATTAATTACTTGCATTAATCACTTATTTTGGGACAAATAAAAAAGGTACTAATACCAATATCAGTATCAGTACCAACTTTAAATTAAAAGTAATCCACTGGTGACGCCTCTGTAATCCATCCCATATTAAAGTTACAGCGTAAGTCCAGTGACTTTCCTACATGCGGTTCACGGCATTTAGCGAGTAGTAAACGTCCTCGTCCGTCCTTCTGATTGAACGTGAGTACCGTCGCTGAATCCTGTACTACAGCAATTGTTTCTGAGTAGTCTGTTACCTGTGGTACTGGTAATTCTACTTCTAATTCATCCTCGTCCACTCGTGACTCTTTCTCAGCACTTGTAGGTGTTTGGTGAATTACTAGACCAGCTACTTTATGACGACCAAAGATTTGACGTAACTGTCTTGAAGTAGCACTCATTCCGTCACGACCAATTTTAGGGAACTTCATAAGGTTGAATCCGTCAATAATGACCATTCCAATTTTATCTCCATACATTTGCAAGTCAGCCTCAATTACATCAGCCGATAAGCCGTTTGGTAGGTCTTCCATAGTTTTGATATAGTAAGGGATTTCGTTCTTCTCGTTGAACGTGTCAAGGTACTCTAAGTACTCTTGTTCATTGTCCAAAGTACCTCGTCTGATTTTCACGTTATCAAAATGACCTCGTAAAGTATCGTTCCGGTACACTTGTTGCTTTTTGCTTAACTCAGGTGAATAGTGAAGTACACCGAATCCACTTGTATGTGCCACGTTTCCGATATGTGAACCAATCCATGACTTACCTTTGTTGGTATATGCCATAAGTAAAATATAATCACCTAATTCAAAGCCACCGCCTAACCAACTTGTCAGCGTGTTATAAGGCGTAGGAATGTAGCTGTATGTTCGGTTCTCCTTATTCTCGTTATACCACTCTTTACGTTCGTGTCCGTTCACAGCGTAGTTTGTAGCTGTTGAGGAACTAGAACTAGCTAATGCCTCTAAAGACACCGCCTCTTCTTTAAGCCATGTAGCAAACTCAGTACCGTTCATATTTTTGAAGTTCTCGTTAATCTTTGCAAGTTTCATAACAGCCTTACGTTTAGCTGATTGACCTTTAATAGTTTTGCAAAGGTAAGCGTATGAGTCCGTTACATCAGGGCTATAATCAAAGTCTTCAAATTTAGCAACCACGTTTCGATAGTCAGGTGTTTGCTGATAGTCCTGTACATAATCTTTAATATATTGATAAACATGTGGGTATGCCTCAAAGTCCGCACCGTTCACATTGTATTTTGTCATTGCGTAAAAACTGTTCTCGTCAATAATCTTTGAAAGTAATTGTGATTCTATCATTTCAGGATACCGCCTTTTCTATGATCTTTGCCTTTGAATGAAACAGGTTCGGTCATTCCTTCAATACGTGAAGCAATACGTTCCCCTAATGTCTCAGCCAGTTTCTCTACTGGTAAGTTTGATGTGTAAATAGTCATAAGCATTTTGCTGTCTCGTGCGTCGATAATTTCTGTCAGTTCGTTTTCGAATGCGTCCGTTATCTTTTGTCGAATACCTATATCGTCCAGTACCAACATTTCAGCCTTCATAAGCAATGACTTAACCTTGTAGTATCTGAGACTTGCTTTTTCTTGCATTTCAAATGTTCCACGAAACTGTGAATTGTATAATGTTTGAAATTCACTAGCTTTATAGAACAAGGCAGGGTTCGTAGAAATAACACGTCCACCTTTTGACTGTTCCTTAACTCGTGCTAATAGGTACTCATGAAGAATAGCTACAGCACTTGTTGTTTTACCTGTTCCAGTACCTAAGCGGTTATGAACGTTTGGTATGCTGTAAAAGAATAGTCCCACACCGTTCTGTACGTTTTCTAGTACATTAGCTGTATATGACTTGATAAAAGTATGTGCAATAGGATTATCTTGTTTGATTGGTAGAGTAGCAAAGAATGAGTTTTTATATTTAGGCGGTACATTCGTTGCCTTCCAAAGCCCACCTTCACCCTCTCCATGTAGTAGCAAGTATGGAGAACAAATGGCATTACAGAAACCTTCCTTGCCAGCCACTTTACAAAATGGGGCTAACTTACATACACTGTCTTTCGTCTCCATACTTACATACCTCCTAACTTGTTCATACGTTCTAACATGCGTTTTTCAGCCTCGTCCTCTAATTCGTTTGACTGTGAAGCCACTTCAATCACCTGTTGTTCCTCTTCAATCATTGGAATGATTTGATTAACAGCCCAACTAAACATAGCAACGCTAGGTCGTGGGTAACGTGCATTCTTGAATAACTCGTCATACTTTGTAACAGCTAATCTAATAATCTCTTTAGCTATTTCAGGATAAGGCGTTAGTACTTTATCTTTTATGATCTTACCTTCACGTCCGTAATTACTCACTGTATAGTTAACGTCATATGTCTCTCTGTATACCTGTTGAAAGTACTTAATAGCGTTACTAGAATTAGTGACTTCTAATACGTCAGTATTATTTATTAATTGATTATTATTAGTGACTTTTATTACGTCACAGTTGGTAGGGATTAGTTCATCACTTCCCTTTGTGATTAGCGAATCAGTAGTTTTGGTATTAACCTCTTCAATCGTTCCACTGAACTTAGCTAATTGAGATAGTGGGTGAATCTTGTAATAGCTTGATATTTTACCTTGACCACGATTTATCTTTGTTCTAGTAACAAGAGGTTTATCGTCAATTGTAAAATCTAGTAATTCATTGATATATTTGTTTACAGTATTCTTGTGAACACCAATTGCATCAGCTAATTGAATTTGAGTAGGGTAACATTCGCCCTGTGCGTCCATATAAGAGGCTAAAGCCATTAGGGTAGTAAACCTATTAGAACCCATTCTAGCGACCAATCCTGACGTAAAGAGGGACGTATAAACACGTACATACACATTGTTTATAGTTTTGCCGTTACCTAAATTAAGTTCTTGGTCATGTGATACTGAAAATAAGCTGTCTGTCATTATTAATCATCCTTTCAATTTCCCTTACACTTAGGTACTTGCATTAATCCCTTGTTTTAGGACATTGGAATTGTGATTAATAAAAAAGACACAAAAAAAGCCTCTACCCTAAGGTAGAAGCCAGTTCATCAGTATCCGCTATTACTTGCTGTAATAGTGCTTTATTATCTAAATCTTGTAGTTTACCAGTCCATTCAAGTTGTATGTACACTAGCATGTGTTTAATCTTAATCCCCTTTGATAGCCCCATGCCTATAATAAATGCATGTTTTTCAGCCACATTCATGTACGGTGTTTCTAATACGCTATTGAATTTTTCAATATCCATTAATAAATTCCCCCTTGAAGATCATAAAATAGTTGCTTATGTATTTCTCTCCCTCAGTTCATTATAACTTTAGCAGCCAAAATTTACGAGAGAGATTTAATTATTAATTTGATACATTATTGATTTATTAATTTGATACATTATTGATTTATTAATTTGATACATTATTAGAGTAAAATTTTCTTAACTACCCTGAGTAAAGTTTTTTTAACTACCCTGAGTAAAATTATTTTAACTACCCTAGACCTAGTTAATTTTCTTTAACTACCCTAGTAAAATTATTTTAACTACCCCTACCTGTGGATAACTTTGCTATAACCCCGTGATAAAGGTGGAAATACTTTCATAAAATAATTTTACCGTATATCGTAAATCAGGTATTGACGGATATTTCAACATGGTTTATATTTAGGACAAGACGAAAAAACACCCACCTGTAACATGAAGTTTTGGCGAACTTCAAAGGTGAGTGCTTAGAACGAATTTATCTTCCGACAAGAAGATTGCTTATTTAGTTATGCCCTAATTATAATACATAAAGGCTTCTAAGACAAGGTAAATTCGTTCTTTTTTTCTCGTCACTATACGACAGGAAGAAGGAATTTAAAATGACAAACGATACACTAGCACCAGTAACAGAAGCAGAAGGAACAATGACTTTCGAGAAGGCTACAAAAACACGCCACCAATTAAACCTACCAATTATGCACTTTGTAACCGTAGATGATTGGTTTGAAAAGATTGGCGAAAAGTCATTCTGTATGTGGTTAAAGCTATTAACTATGGTTGACCGTAAGAACGGTAAAGATACGGTTAAGTACAGCCAGCAATTACTAGCTAAGAAATTAGGGGTATCTAAACCGACACTAATTAAACTATTAAAGCCTTTATATGAGTACGGATTCATTGATTACATAGAGTACATACAGGACGGTAATGCATTTCAGAATGTTATTGTATTTGAGTCACCTTTAAATGACGACACTAATTTATTAAAGCCATTGGTAAAAATTCGTGAGTGGGAAAAGCGTACAGAAGAAAAGTTTGACTTCACTAAGAAGGGTGGACGCCCTAAGAAACAAGACGTCCCTGAGGTAGTTGAAGCCGATTTACCTAAAGATATGCAGGACTTACCGAAAGAAGAACCTAAGCCTGTTAAGAAGACAGAGGAAGTAGCGTTTAATGAAAACGTTAATCCTATTGTTATTTCTGAGTTCGAATATTGGAAAGCTAAAATGATAGAGAATAAAGTTGACCTCAATGTTGTTATCAAATGGGTCAATAAGAACGTGGATACAGTACCCTATAATCAAATGTGTTTCGTATTTAAACAGCTTGCTACATACACTGAGGACATACATAAAACAGGTGCATTCATTTCTACGACTATGAAACTAGTTCCAACAGTTTATTACCCTATTACAGCACCAGTAGAACCAGTAGCAGAAGAACCAGCATTCCAGCCACAAGTTAAGCTATACAACTTCTTAGAAGATGATGGGACGAAACCAGCGTTCAACAATGACGACTTACCGTTCTAAGACAAAAAAAGAATAGCCCACCTTTTACAGTGGGCTTCCTTCTTACTATTCGATATGCGATTCAGGGTTACCAAAGATACCGACAGTAACACCAAGTCCTAATACAGTGTTAGTAATGTCCATAGCCTTTGCAGACATGTCCATATCAATAACACCAGTGTTTACTAGAATCATAAGAACGCCTGATACAACAGCCGTTACAACCTTAGGATTTTTTAAACGTGTCATAACTTTCTTTAACATAGTTTCACCTCCAATACTAACTTTGGTATTAATACTAGTACTAATATTAAAGTTATTGTAGATTCATATATTTCTTAGAGACGTATCCACCAATAGCATACATGCCATTAGCTTCACCCCAAACCTTGTACGACTCGCCTTTTTTCAGGACACGTACACGGCTTGAATCATTAAAATCAGGTGTGCTGTGTAACCACACATCACCTGTAATAACGCCTACGCTGTATTCAGGTTTTGGCTTTGGCTGTTCTTTAGGTACGAATGAAACAAACTCAGCACTAATCCACTGGTTACCTCCTACGTTAAGGAAACCATCTTTATAGCCGAATGTTTCATATGCTTCACCTTGCTTAACTTTCTTCACGATAGTAGCAGAAGTACTAGGTGCAGAACGAACATTTAATACATCAGCAGTTACAGTAGCAACACCGATACCATTACCAACATTAGTACTAGTACCAGTACCAGTTGAAGGCGTAGATGGTGCTGAACCTTTGCCGTTAAATGTATCTGTGCCATAGCCGTTTAAATTGAACTGTAAGTGAGGGCTGTCAACAAAGCCTTTCCAGTCTCCACCCCATTCAATACCAATCTGTTTAGCGTAACGGATAGCAGAAGCCCACGGTTCTTTATTGTAGCCGTTCCAGTCTTCTAAGCCATTAGATTTGATTGGTACAAAGTCAAGGGCTTGTCCTACAATGTGATATGACTTCATTGTTTGGGAAGCACCTTTATTTACGTTTTCACGTTGTTGTTCCACAGTACGGATAGTTTCATAAATTAAAACTTCAATTCCGTGGTCTAAGCAGTATTGATACCACTTGTAAGCTAGTACCTTAGAACGGTCACCTAGCTTGTTTAAGTTAGTTCGGTTACGAGAATCATACTTCATTCTTATCTCTCCTTTTTAATCATAATAATTTCTTTCCACAATTCGTCTTGACCATCTTTTAGTTTCACCTGATTCTCATTCAAGTTAGTTAACTCTCCTGAAATCTCTTTCATAGTGTCAGAAATACTAGCAAGTGTTTCACTGTTCTCAGACACTACCAATCGGTTACTTTCCAACAGTTCTTTAATCTGTTCATCCTTTGGTTTGACGAATAGAAACCAAATAAGAATTATTGCGACAAAGACAATACTCTCTTTGCCAAAGGTGTTAAATAACTCTAGTTCAGTCATTTCATAGCCCCCTATTCCTTAGGACTATCTTTACTAGCTAACTCGTGTTCTAGCTGGTGAATACGTGCGTCTTTCATTACAGACTCTAAAGTCATTTCTGATAGTTTCTGTCTTAGTGCGTTGATAATGATGTTTGGGTCTAATTGCATGTGGTTTCCTCCTTTATGAATAAGAAAAAGCGGAATCGCTTTTCCTAGTTATTAGCCTCCACAGGGGGTGCTTTTAACAGGTCGATTTCCGCTTTTAATTCTTTAATTTGTAAATTCAGTTCTTGTATTGCTTTCCATCCAACTGAGATCATAGCGTACAGGTCAACAGAAGTATTGTCCGTTCCGTTAATCTCTTTAGGGGCGAACTCGGCAATGACACCAATGTGAGTAGGTAGTGTCTCAATGTCCACTATCTCATTAGTTTCATTGTTTACAGGTGGCTTCATTTTGTATGTCATGATGTCCGTATTTACGATAAGGTCAAGTGCGTTACCTTCATAGTTTTTAATATCTGTCTTCCAGTTAAAGGAAGAAGAGTTTTGGAAACTACCAGCCGCAGCATTAGTCCAACCGCCATCATCAAAGGTACGAAACTCAAAGCGTCCTTGATTGGCTTGCCACTTGAATTGTCCACCGTCGCCAAAACGGATAACTCGGTTTACGCTATCACCCCAAAAACTCATGAAGCGGTACTCGTTATAGAAGAAGTCTATACCATTACCATGACCACGTAATTCAGTAGCACCGTTACCACCTTTACCTGTTGGTGTAAGGAATTTTATACGGTCATTGGCGTCCTTAATTGACCATGTAGCATACTGTGTAGAGTATTTACCACCACGTAAATTTCCCCATCCGTCAAAGTAAATTGACTCACCTTGACTAAATTGAAGTGCTGGGGTACTTGCCCCTAACGTGTTGTTAATTTGAATACCCTCAGGTGATTCCATACGTAATCCATAACCAGTAGAACCGTTACTTGTTACGTCAAAGTAAATCTTACCTGTCATGTTCGGAACCCAAAAACGTAGTTCATTAGGTTCTAATGCAGAACTATATGAAGAACCTTGTACAGCGTTAAATCTCGCTGGTTCAACATTGGCTTGTTTATCACCATAAGGTGAACCACTTTCAGCAACCTCAAATACAACAACTTTTCCCTCTTTAAGTTCAGCGTAGTTCTGTTTTGTACCGTCAGAAGCACCGTAAGACTTAAATGAGTTACCTTCAATAACAGCCTTGATTTTAGGGTTTGAAGCGTTAATACTTTCGTAAGTAACACCACTGATCTTTCCACCCTTAATCTTGTCACCGACAATATCCGTTGACTTGATTGTGTTAATAACAGCAGTCTGAGACATAAGGTTAGCAACATCAATACTGTCAGCCTTAATAGAACCGTCAACAATTAACTCACCTGTTAACATACGTTTACAGAATAGAGAATCAGCATAAGTTGAGTTTCCAGTAGCTAGACCACCAGCAACAGAAAGACCGATTTGCATTTTCACAGCAGTAGCAGGGACAGTAAATTCGTAAGCAAATTTTTGCCATGTATTAGTTAGATTTCCAGTCATGATAGACCATGTAGATGCCCCAGCACTATCAATCCATCTAGCTAATAAAGTACGAGTGTTAAAGGCTGTACCACTCTTTTCTAACTTGAAGTAACCTTCCATGTAGTACTTCTCACCAGCACGTACTTGTATAACATTGCTATCATAAAACTCAGAGTTTGTAGAAGCACCGTGTAGCCCTTTGAAGTGGTATAAACCGCTATACGAGTTAGATGTACTATTTACAATAGACCACTGAGGGTGTGCGTCCCATCCAATGTTTCCATACTCAGCAGAACCATTTGTGAATAAGTTTTCAAAGTTACCGACCGCTAAACGGCTTGCTAAGATCGTATCCTTCTGAATCATGTCACCATTCATTGCAGGTTTACCGTTAATCTGTCCAATAGTCCAGCCCTCAACAGCGTTCTTAATTGGTGTAACAGTAGTTGTGTCAGCTTTATTGTCAATGAATGTATCGGCTGTATCAGTTATCTTCTTTAAAAGAAGTGCTTTCGTGCTGTAATAGTTCTTAAAGTTAGTTCTAAGAGTATTACCGTCAGCCGAACTTGTAACAGTTAAATTAGAAAGCAATGGTGTAATGAAAGTGTTTAACGTGTTGTAAGCATTTGTGAAATTCGTCTTCTCAGTAGTGATACTGTAAGTTGTTGCCTGTGCTTCCAGTGTTGGTTTCTCAGCAACGATACCGTCCCACTCTTTCTTTAAAGTACGCTTTTCCAATGCTGTTAACAGTGAATCACTTGCTAAATCAGAAATAGAAGCCAAAGCAGAATCTACGCCTGATTGTGCGTCCTCAGGTGCAGGTGACCAGCCTGTTTCTACGTTTCCAGTTGCAATCTTGAAATTAGAGATAGTAACAACAGCACCCACTGTTACGTTATCTAGTCTCATGTTAACCGATGCAAATTTACCAGCAGGAATTTTAGTTGTAGCCTTAGAGTAATGTCCTTTTAAGTTAGAAGCTGAGAAAGTGATTCTGTCAGCAATTAACGGATAAGGGTTACTTCCTTGCATGTACAATGTACCAGTAGGCGTTGTAGTCCCTGTAACCTCCCAATCAAATGAAACTACAATATCTGTATTAAGAATAGGTGTACTATCCTTACCTACAAAGTCATAGATATTCACAGTTTGGTTTGCTGTGTTAGTACCAGTTATACTCTTAGGTGTTCCAGTTCCTAAAACCCAGTTACGACCACCTATATTTAAGTCCTCAGGGGTAGGTACATAGTCCATAGGAACATTACCTTTGTACAGTGCAACCCATTCCACTGTTGCCTGTGTAGTGTTCTGTGGGAAGTTGTAAAGGTTAAGGCGTCTCTCATTACCTGACGTTGTTGCAATAGCTTTAAACGTTACAAAAGTAACACCGTTAACATATGTTGTTGTTGCGTAACCAACATTGTTAGAACCGCCATTCATCCAAATACCAAACTTCTGTCCAGCAGGAACAGTACCTTTAATAACAAACGTGTATTCCTGACCAACAACAAAGTCCTCAGATAATGTATATTGGTTAATTAAGTAGTCCGTTGTATTAAATGTTTTACCTGATAGTAACAGTAAGTTACGCCCACCAACTTGAACATTGTCATACAATGGTGACCATGAATAATCAGTCTTAGTTGTAGACTCAGTTGCAGTTGTTTTATTGTAAGCAAGTCCTAAATATCTTTTACCGTCAGGTAAATCAGACATACCGTTACCTAATTCATCATCAGCGTACTTAACCCATGTGTACGTTGTTTGACCGTCCGCACCTTTCGGGCCTGCAATTCCTTGTAATCCTTGGTCACCCTTAGCACCTGTACTTCCTGTTGCCCCTGTATCCCCTTTAATTAAAGACCAGCTATAGTCAGCATAGTTAGTGCTTTCTGTTGCAGTAGTCTTATTGTAAGCAATACCCATGTAGGTTTTTCCAGTTGGTGAATCAGACATACCAGTAGTAGGCGTATCAGCATATTTCAACCATGTGTAATACGTAATACCGTCTTTACCATTAGTACCAGCAGAACCAGTTAAGCCTGTATCCCCTTTTGCACCTTGAATTAAAGCCCATTGGTAATCAGTGGCTACAGTAGATTCAGTAGGCGTTGTCTTGTTGTATGCTAAACCGATGTAAGTCTTTCCATCAGGTAAGTCACTCATGTTAGCACCAGTAGAAGAAGTAGCATATTTTACCCATGTGTAAGTAGTAGTACCATCCTTACCAGCCACACCCTGAATACCTTGAACCCCTTGGTCACCCTTGTCTCCTTTATCTCCCTTAATTAACATCCATGTGTACTTAGTTGGGTCTGTTGAATCAGCAGAAACATAATCAGTATAAGTACCAATATATGTTTTACCTGTTGCATCAGTAGTAGAAAACCCAGCTGTACCGTTTGAGTTAGTAGCGTAAGCTGTATGGAAGTAAGGTGTCTTACCATCAGCACCAGCTTGTCCCTGAATACCCTGAGAACCGTCAGCACCCTTAATAAGAGTCCATTTGTATTTCTTAGGGTCAGTAGAGTCCGTAGCCGTTTGGTCAACGTACATACCAATATGCGTTTTACCTACAGGGTCGCTTACTGAGAATCCAGTTGAACCCTCAGCACTAGTTGAGTAAGCAATGTGAGTATAAGAAGACGTTCCGGGCATCCCTGGAATCCCCATGTTACCTTGAATCCCTTGGTCACCTTTAGCCCCCTGTAATCCTTGCAAACCACGTTCACCAGTGTCACCCTTGTCACCACGGATTAATGACCATGAGTAGTCATTGTAGTTCGTGCTTTCCGTCGCTGTTGTTTTGTTATAGGCGATACCCATATAAGATTTACCAGTTGGTAAGTCACTCATTCCTGTTGTTGGTGTATCAGCGTATTTAATCCAAGTGTAATAAGTTTTTCCATCAGCACCAACACCACCTTGAATACCTTGTAGTCCTTGGTCACCTTTATCTCCTTTATCACCCTTGTCCCCTTTAATACCTTGTTGTCCGTCCCATACCTCGTATAGAGTGATTTGTCCTTGTGTGATAACCGCCATATAATTTCCTCCTTATTTTCCGTCGTCGATTATGATCTTAAATGTGGCTTGTCCTTCTAAATCTAGTGAAGTGATTTTTTGTTGTTTTCCAGTTTTATAATTAACAGTACCGCCCCATAATGGAACTTCTTCTCCATTGGCTGTGTACTTGAACCATTTGTAAATAAAGTCCCTACCGTCAGCGTCAATTTCCTCTTCATTGTTGTACAGTTTAGCTGTAAGGATTGTTTCACCCTCACCATTTAAGAACACTGTACCGCCTAATGCTTCAACTACAATTTGAATTGAAGTGTTATTCCATTTAGCTTCACTTTTGGAAATGACATTCTGTAAGTCCTTAATTGATTTATTCGGTGATAGAGTAATAGGCTTGTAGTTTCCTAATTCAACCTCGTCTACATTTGTACGTGTGTAAGAACGTTTTAGCTGTTTAACACGCCCATTAATTACGATATATGGTGTGAAACTCTTATCATTAATTACAATCGTGTCGCCTATTCTTAGTTTCTTAGCATCATAGCCAGTTAATCGTTCTAATGTAGTAATAGAACTAGAATAGTGAACGGCTGGTACACATCGTTTCATTAGTTCCTTAATTGTTCTGTCTTTCAATTGATTGTCAGAATCAGATTTATCATCAACAAAGAATCCGAATCTATGACGACCATTTCTACCAAAACGCTGTAAAGCTACCTCAGAACCAATCCAATCAGCCCCAGCCTCTTTGTAGATGTCACCCATGTTAAATGCACCAACAGAAATTAAGTTAATACGAGTTTGTGAGTTATCACCTTTACCTACACCTATTAAAGCTGTAACCACTTGTGAACTGTCCTCAGTACGTCCCACACCTCTTAAATCATAAGAGTAATCAAAACGAACGCCTGTCTTCTGTCCTCGTTCCTCTACAAAGTGGATAGTCTTCTCTACGATCTTTGTTCCTTGTAGCTTAACTGTGAAGTACATTTCCATTGCAAACTCATTAGCAACTTGTCGGAACGCTTCAAGCACTGTCATGTAATCAGAAAACTCAATGTCTTGCGATTGTGTGTAAGGCACATCAGCCAAAGTGTATCCCACTGTATTGTTAAGGATTGACTTTGCCACAACTTCAAGTGTAGTACTTGCAAGTTTGTCAGGACGCTGTACATCAGACAGTAATTCAGTAATAGCCGTTTCCTCACAGAAGACTGACTTAATACGACGCCCACTGTCCATACCGTCACTAACTTCCTTGATAGTAAATAGAAGATGTTCACCGTCAAGGTTCTTTATAATCACATGTCCTTCTACTTCTAACTTTCCTGAGTCCAAATGGTCACTAGGGACTTTAAACTCATATGTGTTAATACCTTCTAAATTCTCAGTATGCCAGTCCTCAAAATAAGGCAAAGAAAGAGGGTTGCTATTAGATGCAACCCCTACTGTTTCTTGATTCTTATTTAAAATGAATAACATATTATAGCCACCTCTCCTTATAACGAATTTTTACGTCAGCCTTAGGCGGTGAAACTATTAGTCCGTTGTTCCCTACATCCAGTGGGAAAAAGTCACTCGATGGGTCTAACTCAGTAAAGATTGGTCTACCGTTTAGGTATACAATTGCTTTCTGATTATCTATAGTTACAATGTCGCCTGTCTTAAAGATCACAGGAATTTGTCCAGCAGGTTCATCCACAGTTCTCTCCCACACCTTTAAGTCTGTGAAACGCATAATAGATACAGGTTCAGTTTCACCATAAGCACCGATATGAATCTGAATCTTTGCTAGTTTCTTTCCTGAATAGCTGTTCTTAGTATCTGTCCATTCACGGTATAGTTCAGTATGGTGAAGTCCATTAGCTTCAATTTTAGAGAAGTAAGCTGACCAGCCTTTACCTACTTTAGCTATCCATAGACAGCCCTCATAATTTTCGAATACGCCTTTGTAATCCCCAAAATCTCGTACAAAGTATTTACCATCTTGTAACGAACCAGCCCTAGCCTCAGCCATTGGGAACTTACCGTCAGGGTTAGCGTCAGCCATAGCTACCTTACCAATCTGTACGTTATTAGCATCTAGTAAGTAGATTTCAATTCGTCCCATTTGTTGAGGACTTGCAGATTTTAAAGAAATTCGTCCCTCTACGATAAAGTTATCTAACTGTTTTGGTAATGACTTAACCATTGAAGCACCGTGCCAACCTGTACCAGTTCCATAATCTAAGCCAGTTTGTGTAAACTCGTATCCGTTACTAGAAAACGTACCAGCTACAATACCACCATCAACTTGACTTGCTGTTGTCCATCCATTAGTAGAAATCATTTCATCCCATATTTGACGTGGGTTTCTTTCAAACTTAGGCTTGTCAAGTGCATTATCCATTCCTAGTTGTACAAATTTGTCATTACTGATTACAGCAATAGAAGGAACATTCTCTTTAAGCGTCAGGTCAAACACTGGATAACACTCAGCCGAACCACTGTTAATTACGTTGTAAGGCGTTGTGTCATAGGCTGTCCAACTAAGATTCTTCTCACCGATGCTTTCCGCATATGCAGAAGGACATAAGAAACTTATAGTTGCCGTTCCTGTACGGTATAATTCAGCAATGTCAGTATCGCCCACTACTCGTGCCATGTACTGTTTATCAGGTTCGTCAAGGATTACTAAAGGCTGTAAGTCTTTGTAGAATAGCCATACAGCAAAGTCCCTAGCTTTCTTAATCACGTCATTTTGATTAGCCCCAATAAGCATTACCTCAACTTCAATCTTTCTTTCACCCAACTCAATACCAAAATCATAAGAACCTGAACGTCCATAAATACGTTCTGTCTTACTCTCAATAGATGGAAGAATTGTATATTTAATATCAGTTACCTTTACATAGGAAGGTAGTGATTTATTTGCAAATTTAATCATTGTTTATTTCCTCCAATTTCGGATATAATAAAGAAAAGGCGTACCAGCTTAGTAGCTGAATACACCTTGACTTCTTTCTGAGATTTTGCGACGACGTTCCATTTCGTCAACGATACGTTGAATGTCAGCATCTTCTCTTATAACTACTGGTTCATTAAACTGAACTGTATACTGGTTGCCACCTGAATTAGTGCTACCGAAACTACCGCCTGACATTTTAGATAAATGTTGTGCTACAGCACTTGCGTATGGCTTCATGTAACGCTTACGTTCTAGTGGAATTACAGCCTCAGCACCAGCCTCACCAACACCTTGTCCTCCACCTAAGATAGATGCACCGTTAAAGATGTTACCTTTAGCGTTCCAACTTACGCTGAATGTAGGATAAGGAAGGTCAATTCCACCGATAGACTTGTGACCAATACCAATATCAACCTTAGGTAACTTAGGTTTTGGGATAACAATTTTCATAGCGGCGAAAGCCCCTACAATCTTGCTAATGATACCCAATAAGGTATTTTTCGCTGTTTCAATCGGGTTCGTGATAGCTGTCTTTACAGCATTAAAGACTGACGTAGCAGTAGATTTAATACTGTTGAAAATTGAAGAAATACTTGATTTCATTGAGTTAAAGATTGACGTTGCTGAACTTAGGATACCTGAGAAGTTCCCACGTAAACCTGACGCTATTGCATTCCAAATTGAAGATATGAATGAAGCGATGCTTGAACATACCGACTTAATTGTTGACATAATAGCAGTCCATCCAGCTTTAACGATATTTAACCCAGCAGTAGCAAACCCTTTAAGTGGTGCTAATAATTTACCAGCGAAGTAAATTTGAATTAAATTCCAAATAAGAGTAAGTACATTTGAACAGATTTCTTTAATGTTATTCCAAGCACCTGACCAGTTTCCTTTCAGAATGTTTGTAAATAATTGGATAACATTTTGGATAATTGCGATTGCTGACGTAATTGCAGATTTAATGTTGTTCCATGTCGAAACAATGATTTGTAAAATAAATGGCATTACAAAACCAATGATTTGAGAAATAACGTTAAACGCTGAAACTACGACTGGTGCAATATATTTCATACAAAAATCGACAGCCGTTTTAATTAATTCCCATCCACTTGAAGCAACGGAAATAATTTGTGGCATGATACTTTGTAAGAAACTACCAATTGCCGTGAAGGCTTGCATTACATAACCCCAAATTACTGTACATACCGCAGAAATCTGATCTCCATGTTGTTGCCACATTTGTCCCATCCAAGTTACTACTACCGCAATTCCTTGAATAACCGCAGAAATAAGAGTACCCATTGTTTGGAATGCCACGTTTAGAATTGGAAGAATTACCCCAGCAATTTGAGTAATGATTACAGATAAGTGGTCACCTAACCAAGTCCATAAGTTACCCATTGTTCCAGTTCCACCAGTGATACTTGCAACTAAGCCAGTAAACGCTTGTGAAAGTGTAGCCCATGCCTGAGAGATAGGGGCGACAAATGAGTTCATGAACATGTCCTTAACATTTTGCCAAATTGTAATCCATGCTTGACGGAATGATTCAGAAGCTTGCCATAGGTTATTAATTACCGCAACTACCACAACGATAGCACCAGCAACTAACATAGCTACACCAACCACCGCAAGGAATCCTAATACGAATGGAGAGATAACAGCCCATAGCATTGTGAAACTAGCAGCCAAACCATCTGTAAGCCCAATACATATAGCCAGCGGGGCTAAAAGGGCTGTAAATGCAATGGTTAAAGCTAAGAATCCCCATATCATTTGTGAAAGCTGTGGGTTCGTTTCAGCTAGTGATTTCATGAACTCACCAACCGCCTGTGCACCTTTCATAATCCAAAGTACAAAGGTAGTGAATGCTTGTACGAACGGTGTTAAAGCATCAGCCCACGTAGACTTTAATTGGTCAAATGCTGGAACTAATCGACCATCAACTTCATTAGATAAAAGAACTAATCCGTATACCATACCAGCCGTTGCAATACCGAATAACATAGCTGTTGAAGTTGCCCTTGCAAGTCCTTGTTCAATCAGCTTAACTCGTTCAGATACTTGCTTAGGTGAAGCATTTTCACCCAACTGAGTTAAAGCTAAGTTAAGGGCTGTTCCTCGTCTTGCATTTGCCTCTAATCGTTCCCCTAATCGTAGGAACTGTTGAGATAGTGGTGACAAGTCTTGGTCACGTAAAGCCTGGATCATTCTTGTAGATTGCATTGTTTGTTGTTGCATGAAATCATTTTGACGTCTTAACATTTCTAAGTTACGTTGACCATACATTTCATTTAACTGTCCGAATGCCTGAGTACTACGTCCAGCTTCTTGTAAACGTTGCACGTACAATTGTAAGTGTCTTGGTAAGTATTGGAATTGCTGTGCAACTTGCATTGACACTCTGTTTCCAGTTTGCCCAAAGCGTTCAAATTCTTGTGTAGATGCTTGCACTACTCTATATACACTTTGCATATCCGTCCCTAAGTTTCTAGCTAATGAACGTGAACTTTGACCGAACCTATTTACAGATTGAGAGGCTGAGTTCATATGTTGGTTAATGCTGTTACTTGTACTCTGAGTAGCCTGTGTTAAGCTATTCATTGAGTTACCCATATTACTCATGCTATTTGTAAAATCGTTCTCCATGTTAGTTGTTACTTGGTTCACATGGTTACGAAAGTTATTTAATTCCTGACCAACCTCACGTAGCTTACTAGAAAACTCAGAAGTATCTAGCGTAAGGGTTACTAAAATATCAGCTAAATTTGAAGCCATTTTCTCACCTTCCTCTATACAGAAAAAAGAGAGTAACCAAAGTCTAGTATTAAACTTTAGTTACCCCCTTCTTACCTATTATTAAATTTTGCCATTAACTCATTCAGCTTCTTATCTTTTTCTTCTTTATCAATTGGTGTAAATGCACCATGCCCCTCAGTAGATTTAATAGGTTGTCCCATTTCATCGAATTGAGGTTTGTACAACTTCTTAGGGTCAACGCCTTTCTTACCATAGTTGCCAGTAGCACTCATAAGTAATGACGTTTGCCATGCTGTGCGTTGCATTTCAGTATCACCATCTAGTGACTTAAAGTACAATTTAGCACTAACCATGTCAGTAAATTCAGGAAGGGTCAAATTAAAGAGTTGGTCAGGTAACAGCCCCAACAGACCGTACCCATACTCCTTAATTTCCTTCCAATCTAGTTTTTTACCGAACCACCCATAGCCTTTCCTAGTGCGTCCTGTACTTCACTCATGTTGTCCATAGTGATTAGGCTACCAACGAAAGTCTCAGTAATTTCAGGGTCTTCATGACGTAAGCCAGCAGTTAACATTGTTCTCATAGCACGAACTGTGATTTTGTCACCAAGTTCAGCAAGTGAATGTCCTAATGCGTCCTCCACATCAATTAAAGTGTTCAGTGTAAATACAATTGTACGTTCCTTATCTAAAGTAATTTTTGCTTGTCCTCTTTCAGTGTTTGCCATAGTGCAAATTCCTCCTTGATTGTTTTAAGTTAAGTGTTTAAGCTAAATTTAGTTAATCTACTAAGCTGGTACTGTTGTTTCTAGTAACTCTCCTGTACCTTCTAAAGTGATAGTGAATGTAACAGCATCGTCTTGTGGTGCTTCAATAGGGAAGTCAGATAGTAATGCTTTACCTTTGTAAGTAATGCCACCAATTGCAACCTCTACATCAATTTCAGTACGATTCTTAAATGCGTCGCTTAACGCTTTATAACCAGCGTCTCCAATTACCATGAATGAATCTAACTCAGTAGACCATTCTTTAATTCCACCGATCTTAGTAACCCATCCGTTACTTGTTTTATCTGTTGTCTCAATTACGTTCATTGAACGGTTAATCGTACAGCCTGACTGTCCACCGATAGCGATAGCAGGTGAACCGACTTTTACGAGAATGTCAACACCAGCAATTTTTTGTCCTGTTGCCATGTTTGTTATGCCCCCTCATTTATCATGAATCTAAAGTTATTGCTGTACAGATAGCCTCCGCTATTGTCCTTACCTATGAACAAAGGCACAGGATTTTGGGACTTAACCATCACAATCTGTACGTCGCCAATAACAAAATTTGTTTTATTTTCTAACAGTTTTCTAAACTCATAGCTAGTAGCCTCAGCCTTAGAAGGGTGGTCGTCCTTAACTTTGATTTGTACATTTAAAGGATAGATACCAGCCTTTGCCTCTACGTTCGCTTGAATATCAACTCTATTTGAATTGATAGGTGCGTTAAGAGGGTATTCTAAAGGGTAGATATTCAGCTTAGGAAACTCAGTTCGTAAGAACCTGACTACATCAATAAGCGATACCATTAATACACCACCAATTACCTTAATGATTTTTTAACCTCTTCTTCTATCTTGTTACGATAAGTAGGTGCTTCACCTTCATGTGGTCGAGTAAGATACTTGTTACCGACAGGATAACTTGCACCACTCATACCACTACCCCCACCCTTTTGTTTCGAACCTTCACCTAAGTTATAGGTTTCTTCATGAATCCATATAGCGTAGTTGAAATCGTAACTTCTATTAGGGGCATCGTTCCAAGCCTCAAAACCTACCCAACCTGTAATCTCCTTGCCGTTTACATCCACATCATGAAAGCCACCCATTTCAAGGTCACCTTCTTCATATGGTGCAGTTTCACTAGCAACTCGTTCTAGGTCTTGCATTGCCATTTTCATAGTTTTAGTGGAGGCGTTAAAAACAGCCTTCTCAATCTTCTTCATGTTCTTATTAAATCCAGTGATCTTAACTCTAGCCATTACACAATTACCTTAGTGAAGATGACCTTTCCAGCTAAATCTACAATAGGGAAAATAACCCTTGGATTCTCTGTAACTATGCCGTTGATACCACTGTTGTACTCTATGAAATCCTTATAGCTGATAGGGACAGCACCTTTAAAATAGAGAGTAGCTGAATAGATAATGTTCTTACCGTCAGCCCCTTCTATAATCCGTGCGTCAGCGTTGAAATCAAGCCTTACCTTATAGGTCACGGAATTGGGGGTTTTTACAGGTATTCCCCACTCATCATTTAAAGAATCTGCAAAAATAACTTTGACCTTCTGATTTAAAGGAATCATAATTAGTACCTCCTAAACGTGTCAGGTCTGCTATACACATAACGTCCAGCCTTCCGACGTGGGTAGGCTTTAAGAATAGATGGGGCAATAGTCCAATCTTTAAAGTTCTTGTCAAATGACAAATAAAGACCACTCGCCATAAAGTACGAAACTCCCATTTCCGCACGTCTATGTGAATCGTCTCTTTCTAAAATGTGTAAACACTGTTCTACTAATACATCAACAGGAACAGGGTTAAGATCATTAAAGTGGTGAGATAACTCACGCTTTAATAGAATCTCAGCATTGTTAATAATAACTTGCTTGATTTTATCCTCAGGGACTTCATCCCATTTCTCACGATAGAAGATATTGTTATCTATGAAAGTTTGAACTTCCAATAGTTCCATAATTACTCACCAGCCTTTGGTTCAGCTTTCTTACGAGTACGTTTCTTTGGTGCTGGTTTTTCCTCAGCTACCTCAACAACTTCCTCTACTTCTTTACCTTCCTTAATTTCAACAATTTCATATCCATAACGTTTAGCTAGGTCTTTAGCAAATTCAACATCTTCAAAGACACCGACGCCCTTAATGAAGCGAACTCCACCGTAATATCCGTCATATGATTTATTAGGTACGTGCATTTCTACTTTTTTCATATAATTTCCCTCCTTAGATAAATAAAAAAAGGAGGCAAGGGGATTACCCTTACCTCACTCTATTACGCCCCAGCTACGCCAAAGTTTTTAAGTCTAGCAGAACTGTAAGGGTTGAATTGTGCTAATCCACAGAAGAACTCAATACGAGTAATTTCTACAGCTTTTGCAGAAGTCTCACCTAAGCGACGTACTTGAACTCCACCATTAGTTAAACCAGCGACATGCGTGTAAGCACCAAACTTAACAGCATAGATGTCTGTGTCTCCTAAGATTTCGTTTTCAACTACCATCAATGGTACTCCACCGTACATAGAAACAGGACGTCCGAAAGCGTCAGAACCTTGTTCAATGTAGTGATTAGAGTTTTGTAATACAGCTAAGATACGACGACGAACACGTTTATTTAAGAATAAAGCGTCAGCCCCACCACGAACTGTGTCAAGTAATTCGTTAAGAATTGCTAGAACTTCTTTGTCCTCAGTAGACTTACCTTTACCATCAAGTTCTTGTCCAGTACCAGCGATACGAACATCTAAGCCGTCAAACTCTTTAACGTTTGTAGCTTTATTTCCTTTGAAGAATGTTTTACTGAATGTGTTAGCAACAGCTTTCGCTTTCTCCATAATTTGAACAGCCATCTGGTCGTTAACATTTGATAGAGTCTGAATAATGAATCTATCTAATTCTACGTCTCCACCTAAAATTACTAGATTCTCAGAACGAGTTTCAAATTGTGCTTCGCTAGAAGTGTAAGCCTCGTTAACTCCACGGAATGCTACTGTTGGAAGTGCCTTCTCAACATTGTATGAATATGCGTTACCCTCAATTGTTTGGAAAGGTAGTACAGCTAGTACAGAACTCTCTTTAACAATTGTTTCGATGATGCCAGCTTGTAATACATCTTTTGAGATTACCTGTGCATCGACTAAAGTTAATGCCATAATTTATTTCCCTCCATAATATGCGATATTTGTCTTGCCCTAAGGCAAATTACTATTTTCCTAATCCAGCAAGAATCTTGTCCAAAGGAGAAAGATTTGCTTTATCTACTTTTGGCGTTTCAGTAGATTTGTTTGAAGGCTTGCCGATTTCTTTAACTTCCGCTTTACCGAATAGTCCTTTTGATTCAGCTTTGTTCAACCAATCCAAAGTAGCCTCAGCAGTTAAGTTAGCTGGGATTAAGTCTTTCATTTCCTCAGGTACAGCTTTTAATTTAGTTTCAACCATGCCATTGATAACTGTTTCTAGTTCAGTAGCACGAGATTGTGATTGTTTTAATGTGTCTAATTCCTTTTGAGAATTGAGATACAGTTCTTCAAATTTTCCTTGTTCTTTCTTTGCTTCAAGTTCTTTACGTTCAGCCTCAGCTTGTGCATCAGCTTGAAGTTTCTCGAATGAAGCCACCTTGTCAGCCATTTCTTTTAGCTTTGTATTAACTTCATCAAAGCGTGTTTTAGGAATCATAGTTTCCTTTGGCGGTTCAGGTGTTACAGGCGGTTCAGTTGTCGGTGCAACTGGTGTTGTTGGTTCTGTTGTTGGTACTGTCATAGATCAATTTTCCCCTTCCATTCGTTTTTACCGTGCAACGCCACGAGAAGTATTTTTATAGGTAGTAAGACCTCACGTAGTCAGCATTGTTAAGAGGCTAGTAAGGTTCATGTAATTTAAGTTGGCAAGTTATGTAGGAATCGAACCCACGATTTCAGGTTTGGAATCTGACGTGTTACCACTACACTAAGAACTTATATTGGAGGGGCATAAGGGAATCGAACCCTTGTCTACTGGTTGGAAGCCAGTCATAATAAGCCGTTATACTAATACCCCAAGTTGGAGGAAAGTACAGGATTCGAACCTGTGAGGGTTTTTATTAATCGCCCTAATTGGTTAGCAACCAATCACAATAAGCCACTCTGACAACTTTCCATATGAGAGTTTGTCCTAAGGCACTCACAAGGTTATTACAACGAGGATAAGGGGAATTGAACCCCTGATTTAACATAGACAGTGTTACGTGATACCTCTTCACCATATCCCCATGTATTGGTTGGAAAGGTAGGAATCGAACCTACACTCCTTGCCTTATCAAGACACCGCTTTACCGTTAAGCTACTCTCCAATGGCTGGGATGGTAGGACTTGAACCTACGACTTACTGGTTAACAGCCAGTTACTCTACCAACTGAGTTACACCCCAATAGAAAAAGCGACCACGAATTATCGTGACCGCCTTATTGTTCTTTCTAATATACATGTTCTTAAAACACCCACTTTTTACAGGTGAAAATAAAAACTTTTTTCATATATCGTAAAATGATGTTAATTTTAAGCCGATTAGAAACTAATTGCCCCTATACTTACTCATTTGTTTCTCATGTATTTTCAGTAGATTCTTAGGTATCCAATCAATACCGCCTACAGGTCTTACAAAGTGACCACAATTAGGATGGAAGCAAGCCTTTGATTGTTTGATTTCATCATAAGTAAGATAACCAGCCGTTAAGCCATTTAATGAAATAATCATGCCCTCATAGTTTTTACATTCGTCAGCCGTATCAGGTTTAGTAGAAATGATAGCTAAGTCAGAACCATCTTGTAACGCCTCTTCACGAATAGCATCAATATAAGCCATATTCATTTTCGTGCGTGTGACCATCGAACTATAAGTTTTGAGTTTCCACTTTCTTTTATCACGACCAATTATTGCAACGTCACAGTCCTTAATTCCAGCCTCTATAAATTGTTTTCTTAATTGTTTTTCAATTCTAGCTGCCATGTGTTTCTGCTTACCAATCTTACCGCCATACCCTGTCCCACTGATCTCTTTAGAAACCACAGTTCTAACTAATTGCTTCACATTGTTTTGAGTATTATGAGTAGCCTTTAATAAATCACTTTGTGTTTGACTAATCATCTTATTTAGCCTTTGCTTATGACTGTCATTTAAGTCCTTACCCTTAACCTCAATCAATTTACTTTCTTGTGCTTTCGCTGTACGAGAATAAGAGACGCCTTCCATATAAGCCTCAGTTACTTTAGTAGTAGCCATATTTACAGCCTTACGTTCAAGGTTAGTAAATATAGCCCTTACCTCAGTATTTACTTGACGTTCCATTTGTAACATTTGTGTACTAGTAGTAGCCTGAGGCAAACGTAATAGTTTCATTAATGCCTGAATAACCATTAACCATGCCATAACATATAAGGCGTCAAACTCTTGGTTATCAGCCTCATACGTTTCAGGTACTTGTTCAAACTCATTCATTTACCTCACACCTTTCTAGTCCTCCATTAGTTCAGCAAGTAAGTCTTTCTCTGACTTCTCTTCTTTAACAGTGACAGTTTGTTCTGATTTCTCAGTAAGTACACCATAAGTTTTTAAAGCCATTTCTAAGTAACGTGAATGTCCTCGTGCATGTGGGTCTAGCGTTTTAGTACGCAAGATTTTAAGAGTATCAGCTAGGAACGATTTGTGAACGTCCATTGCTAAATCATTCTTATACTCGATGTACTCTTTATTACGATTCCAGTTACCAATAGTATTACGATGTACCCCTAATTCCTCAGCTAGTGCTTGCTGAGAAATTTCAGGGTGTTCAATTTGAATTAAAACGGCTTTCTTTTGCAATTCTGTAAGTGCCATTATTCTTTTTCCTCCTTCTTAGTATCTTCTTTAGGTTCAGTATCAGTTTTAGTATTAGTATCAGTACTAACGTCAGTATTGTCCTCTTCATTGAAGATAGAAGGTTCAGCAACCATACTCATTGCCGTTTCCTTCTCTTCATTGATACGGTCAATCTCAGCTTGTGCCTCTTCTTCACTTAAACCGTCCATAATCATTAACGCTGTTTTCTGAGATAATGTCTGAGTGCCGTTTGTACGAATAGCCATACGGTTTGCAATTTCAGTATCATCTTGTGGTAATCCATCGTTAAATTTGATTGTAGGAACTACGATTTCGTGTTTTGATACAGAAGGGTCAGCATACTGTTCTAACATCTGTGCTATCATGTAGACACGTTTAAGACCGTCTTCAAAGAATTGACGTTTACGGTTAATCTTAGCCAGTAACGAGTTCATTCGCCATTTAATAGAAAGACCTGAGTTACCACTTGTACCTGAGTCTTTCAGACCAATAGCAACGGCTGGAATCTCAGTAGCACTTAACAGGAACTCTAATAGCATTTCTAATTCTTTAAATGCCTGGTCTAATTGTGGGTTTGAGTTTGAAATATATTGCGGTACAATATCGTCTTTACCCATTACCTCAAATACTTTATTCATAGCTACTTGGAAGTAAGTACCACCTTCACCATCGTCCTGTAATAGTCCAGTAGGAACGGCAATTGGTGGGTCAGCGTGTTTGTCTAAAATAGAACCGATTTGAGATAAGCGGTTATTAATCTCGTCAAATAATGATAAGTGTTCGCTAATATCATCTTGACCTTTCCAGTCGATACCGTCATTGTAGTTAGCAATGTGTACTACTAAAGGAACAGGAACTCCGGTCTTTTCTTCTTCATATCCCTCAGGTAATTCGTTACCGATTTTGAATAATTCTACATTACCGAAACGGTCTGTGCGGAATACATCTAAATCAAATTGACGGTAAACGATCTTTCCTGCATAGTGACTTTCCACGTACAACGTCCAGTCGTCACTAGTTCCGTCCTGAACTGCCTCGGCAATATGAAAGGCAACAATCTTTGACTTATCGAACGGTGAAGTCTGAGGATACACTTTCTTAGGGTCTACAGCCTCAACAATGATACGTTTAGGGTCATATGATTCAGGGAATGCCCCAGCATACTCTTGTCCAAAACGAACCTTGTAAAATGCGTCTCCCATAATAGAACAAGTTAATGCTTGCTGATAGTTTAAGCGATTCATAGCATTTAACTGAGTAATACGGTCAAGTGTCTCTTGTTCCTTTGATTTATTATCTTTACCACTTGAGATCACTGGAACTTCACCAAATAAGAAGTCACTTGATTTACGTGTAATTAATCCAGCAAAGTTACTACCAATATAGAACTCATGCTTTTCTGCTGTACTTCTAAATACGTCAGCGTGGTCACCTTTAGCTAACTTATCATTTCGGATATATCGAACAATACGGTTTTCATGGTCAGTTAGTGGGAAGTATTCACCCTTGACAAATAGGTCTTTCAAGTCCATTCCTTTTCCTCCTTAAATTAAAAAAGGGCGGTGAATAATCACCAGCCCTTAGGTTTATTTGTAAACATACGTTTTCTGTGATTACCAGCGACCTCTACACAAGATGCAATAGCATCAGGTAAGTCATCGTGTTCATGCTGTGGAAATAGTTCTAGCATTTCAATTAGTAATCTATGTTGTCTTTTGAATCTAATCTGTCCAGCTTCTACTAGTGGTTCTAATGCTTCAATACGAATCTCTTTCTTAGTACGAGGATTATACTGTTTTAATCGTGTCTTGAAATAGTTCTTCTTTGACAGATTTACACGTAACTGTTGGAACATACTCCATTGTGCTTGTATAGTCTCGACTCCAAAAGTATGATGTTCATATTCTAGTATTTTCTGTTCACAGATTCTCAGTGCCTCATGCATATTTACCTTACCTGCCCATGCATCAATGACATAGAATATGCCTGTCCGTCTATCACGCCCTAGTGTAACGATAGCGTTGTAATCTCCTTTACCTGTAATGGCAATATCCCAAAAGCCGTACAAGTCAAGCGGAATCATCCGACCTTGTTCATCGTATAAGTCCTTATCGTCATACCAAGTGAAACTATCTTGTTTGAAAATAGCGTCCTCGTCTGAGTAAGGTATATTAAGATACTCTGAGTTGAAAGCCCTTGTTCCAACGTTTACCTTTTCTTGGATAAGTTTGTAATACGGCATTCTATCGTGCCACAATACTTCTGTTCCTTTATCCATTTCCGATTGATTAGTGAAATAGAATTGTTCCGCTTCGTCCTTACGATCTTCATTATCTAAATCACGATAAATACGTTCGTATTCTTCCCATAGGTCTACACGTTCAGGTGCGTTAACAATTGCTGAGTAACGTTTAGATTTGAAGTCAGCACGATTCATTACATATGGTAACAATCCATTAGGGTTAACTAATGTTCCCATGTATATAAATGCTGTACCGCCTATACAGTTGCCTTCCTTGTCATACCGTGGAGGCTGTCCAAGTGGGTTAACCGTCTTTGTATACCACGTTAAGTTCTTCTGCCTTAACTCAGGTGTGTTCGTATTCTTCTCACTCTCTAAATCGTCCAGAATAATCATATCGGGTCTAGCGTTCAAAAATCGCATACCACGTAATTGCTTCTGTGTAGAACCTGAGGCAACCATGATATTGTTCTTTGTGACGAATTTCTCAGCATTATCCTTTTTATTCTCACGACTGTTTTCACCCATCAGTTCGCCAAAGTCCTCACGTAACTTCTTATTATCCTTTAACTGGTTATTTACAAAGTCAGTGAACTGTTTCGCACCATCATGAGTTTCTGATAAGATAACTATGAATTTACGTAAGTTATAAACTATGTTATACAGTGGATACATATTTGATAGATAAGTTGATTTAGCGTGACCACGAGGAACTGACCAAGCTATTCTCTTCGCATGATCTCTCATGTAGTCGTCAAGATAGTCTGTTAATTCTTGGTGAAATTTTGGTGCATCTAAAATGCTAATGCCCTCAGGAATTAAGTTGTTCTCATTTTCAGGGTTCGCATCATCTGAAAAGTATTCGTACATAAATTCAAGTGTAGATGTCCAACATCGTAAAACACGTTCACATTGTTTCCGTTCCTCTTTCAGCTTAATAGCCTTCTCTAGTACGTCTCGTGACATTTCTTTGCCTTGTAGGGCTTTCTCTTTTACGATATATAAGAACGAATCTATCTCACCCATGCGGAATTTCCACTCGTCATAGGTCTTTCCTTTTACATGCCCTTTTATCTTCATTCATTTCCCTCCCATATGTTAGAACCACAGTCAGTTCTAATAAATAAGGTCAAGAAACCCAGCACTAATACAGGTACAAAAAGAAAGACGTGAGGTTTCCCCCACGCCTAATTGATTTCGTATTTAGTTTTCATTTCCTCAGCTTCTTTTGTGAATTTAGCTAGTAAGTTCTTTTCTTTCACTAAGTCCTTATCAGTAGCCTCAGGACGTTCGATATAATGCTGTAACGCATGTTTAACAATTTGTACTTGTGTGTATTTTAATTTCATTATCTTGTACACTCCGTTTCTTCATATGTTGATATAATTGGCATATTGTTTACATAAGTAATGATTGTTGAGGTATCACCTGTTTCAACCATCTTACCGCCTCTATTGTGGCACTCTTCTGATTCCTGATATAATGCATAACAGCATAAGAACAAAAGAGTAAGTGTAATAATTAAGCCTGTCCATAGTCCAACGAACAACCAATCTATTCTCATTTCTTTAGTTCCTTATGTGCTGATAACAAGCCTTCTAATTTAGCTTTCAGTTCATCACGCTTACGACGTGTGGCGTTTAATGTTTTAAGTCCTTCTTCATTTACTCGAATCTGATTTAAAAGATGTGCCACTTCTTGTGCCGAAAATGTCTGAACACCGTTTTCTAATTTAGCCTCTATAATTTCACGTACTGTATTCATTATTTCTTCCCTCCACCAACAGCATTTAGGTATCGTTTGGCAATAGTCCAATCATTGTCATGACGACTTGTTAATGAGTTCTTGCAAGCCCAATCATTCCAATTCTTAAATACTTTGCTAAGAGTGATAGTGTCACACTTTTTAATACCGCTACCTTGTAAGTTGTTAGGTGAGAAAACTAAGTATTCCTCAGGTCGGTTCGTATGACCGAATACAAATACAGTAGTGATATTGCTATGCTTTGCTTGTCGGATAGCTTTTACAATTTGACCAGTAGTAAGTGCTGTACGATCTCGTTTAAATTCAATTACTAAAGTGTGACCGTGTAACTCTATTGAAGCGTCAATGTCACCTAGTTTAGATTTGCCCTCGAAACAATCATCAAACATACTAAAGTTCCATGTACCATTCAGGAATCCTACAATGTCCTTAATGTTTGGCAAGTAAACATCCGTTTCCTTCATTTGCCCGTTGTCCTCATAAACTCGTACTCTTCTATGTCCTATCATGTAAATACCTCCTTGTATTGTTGTTACAATTAGGTACTTGCAATTGGTGGCAAAATTAGGACAAAAGAAAAACCAACCCTGTTAAGAGTTGGCTAAGAATTGTTTTATTTGTACCGCTATAGCGAAAGCTACTGGTACTGTGACTGCGTTACCTAGTTGTTTATAGAACTGAGTATTTGAGACTACTTGTTTATATGATTCAGGGAATCCCTGTAATCGTGCGTACTCTCTCGGTGTAAATCGTCTTGCCCTCATATCCTTAGTTATGATTACATGTTCTAGTCCAGTAGAAAGAGTTTGTGAGATTTGCTTTCCAATACGTCCACGTCTCGTTTTACTATTCGGATACGTGATATTTACCGTGTCGCCAATATTAGCTAGGTTATAGCCTTTCTTGACCGCTTCACGAATCATAATAGCCTCGCCCTCCATGCCTAACTCAATGTAATTTAAAGGACGTTCCATATATAAATTGACAGGTACACTATTATCATCTTCTAGGAAATCATATAGAACTGGTACAAAGTCATGCTGTTCCTCAGGGAACTGGAATGTACTAGCAATATCTTTTCTAACACCAATCACAAAATATCTGTCACGGCTTTGTGGCACACCCCACCATTTACTATTGTAAAGAGTGTAGTACATTTTATAGCCAGCCTTATCATACTCTTCTTCTAATATATGAAGATACTTCTTTAATCCTCTGACGTTCTCAGCTAATAAGATAGATGGCTTTTCTTCTACCTCGTCCAGTAATCTCATAATCTCAAAGAATGTCCTAGAACGGTAACCATCTATAATACCAGTTTTACACCCATTATTAGATAAATCCTGACATGGGAAGCCGAATGTCCAAACGTCAGCTTTCTTTAAATCCGCACCAGTTAATTCATTAACATCTGTAACTTCAATCCCTGGATCAATGTTTGCTTTGTAGCTTTCTACAGCAAAGGAATCCCACTCATAAGCCCCAACTATTTTAAAACCAGCTTGTAAGAATCCTAAATCAAAACCACCTGCACCAGCAAAAAATGAATTTAATGTATACATACAAATACCTCCAAAAGTGAACTTCACTTAGGTACTTGCATGTCAAACCTATTTTGAGACAAAGAAAAACCGCACCTTTTTATTAAAGGTACGGTACGTGAAATTATTTAGTCATTAAGTAGTCATACCATTCGATTTCCTCTTCTAACTGTTCGTCAGACATGTTAACAAAGTGGTCAGGTGCAACTTTTACACCCTCCACTTGTTCAATTAAGTCAATGAGACGTTTCACTTTTTCTTCTCTTGTCATTAAGCTACCGCCTTTCCTGTTCGTTGTTCCTCCCACTTTCGATACTTATTAGTGTCCAAATGGTACATACGTGTCATAGAAGCTGGGGAAATCCCGAACTTTCGTGCGATCTCAACTTTCTTCATAGAACCTTCTTCAATCAATTCTCGAATTTGATTGAATACCGTTTGGTTTATAGGTTCTCTTGAAATAACAGCATTATCAATAAATTCTTGTGTAATGATTACTTTAGGGATGTAGTTGTTAGGTAGTTCTGAATGGTTAAAACAACCATAGTTACGAATGCTATTGATATATTCATTGTCAACGTTTAACGCCCTTGCAATAACGAACGACCTAATATCAGTATTTCTAGCGTAGTATAGTGCGTCATATTGAACGGCTTTGTCCACTTTAGAGGATGCGTCACCCCTCATTTCATCATTACAGTTTAAAGCTGGTTGATACTTATGAACTAACAACCCCTCAATAATACTTCGTTCATATCTGTCACATTTTAAATAAGCATAGAGAATATACCCAACTGATTCTTTTGTAATTTCTTTTTTACTGTGATTAGGAGATAAGTGATTAGCCATTCGTCTTGGAATACTTGTTGTCTCCCCTACATACATTAATTCATCCTCTTTACTATAAATCATGTAGACACCTGCCCGGTGCTGTAATGTTTTTAAGTCCTCAACACTAACTTTGCTGAGATATAACGTTAAATAAGTTTCATTTCCTTTATATCCATATACTAATTCTTCTACTTTCATTGTAAGTACCTCCTGTAAGTTGTTTTACAATTAGGTACTTGCAAACTGTGACCGATTTAGGACAAGGGGTTTGTGGTATACTGTCAGGTAGAGGTGAAACGATGAAACGAAAACTTAGAAAGATAGGTAACTCTACAGGATTGATTTTACCTAAGGAGATACTTGAAGAAATGGATTTATATGACGGTGACACCGTAGAAATCATCTATAACTCAATTAGGAAGGAAATGGTTTTGAGGAACGAAAAAAGACCCCCTATCCCTGACGAATCAGAAATAGAGGGCGTTGTTGTTAAAGTCTTAAAAGACAAGGGATTAATTTGAGGGTGTCGCTTCACCCTTAATCCCCTATGGGAGTCATGAGAATTTAACAAACTTTAAATTTTTAAAAATAGGTTTTTGTCATTTTACATATACGTGCAATTCCATCAATGCCGTTTTCATTGATTTCCTTACTCTCTTATGTTATAACAATGTTATAACTTTGTCCAGTAAAAAATTACAACAATCCGTGTTGATGTTTCTTAGATTCCCATATTTCATTGATACGTCTTGTTGAAATGTGTTTCCACATACCGTGTATTTGAATTGGCATGAATCGTTCTTCTAGTTGCATTTCTAGTGGTTTATTGTCTTTAATGAAGCCTCTGTGTTTCTTGTCAGGTTCTTCGGTAAATACGAATCCTACTTCTATAGTATCTTTATCTTGGTACATTCTTAATCTCTCCTTATTTAAGTCCAAATTGTGACTTTGCTTGTACTTTGTTATTTGAGAAAGTGATGTTTGCGTTAGCACCTAAACCACCCTCACCTTTCCATGTATATAGTTTAGATGTATAGTCACCGACAGTAGATTCTGATTGAAGTTCACCTTCACTTCCAATGATCTTAACTACTTCTTCATAAGACATGTCATTTTGAATCTGTTCAAATTCATCTTTTGTCATTGTCTTTTCATTAGAAGATGTTTGAGTTTTCTCAGTTACTTCCGGTTGTTTTTCTTTAGGTTCTTCTTTCGTTACTTGATTAGTAGATTTCTCAGTTTGTTTAGCAGCATTGTCATTTTCCTCAGTACCTCCACCGCTGTAAGCACTAATAACAACGATAGCAACGATAACCCAAAACCACCACTTCTGATAGAATGCCTTCTTAGTAACGTTAGTTTCTTTCATATCGAAAACCCCTTTTATATTAAATTGTAATTGTAAGGCTGTTTGCCTCACACGTAGTATATTACACGAGGTTATAGTGTAATGCAAGAAAAAGTTTTCAGAATCAATCCCAAAATTTTTTACGAGGTTCGACAAGGTTCGTTATGGTAAAAACAGTAACCACCTCCAAGCCTCGCTAATTTACAGCAAGCCACGGCAAGGAACGGCAAGCCTCCCCAAAAAGGTTTCAAATTCGTGGTGTATATTTTGTAAGTACTAGACCACCCCCATACAGCCCCCCTGCCCCCCTATGGTGGGGGTGCTAAAAATAAGATCATAAAATGATATATGCTATTACATGTGGGTATATGCATGGGTGTACGTGGTGGGCTGGTGCTGTCGCCTCTCGTTATCTCGCTTTCTTTCTTTTCTTTTCTTTCTTTGTTCATTCACTTGTGATTGACACTTGTGATTGGGGTTGAGGTACTACCGTTGGTACTCTCCTATCACTCACTCATTTGTCTTGACTTGTGATTGGGTATGTGTGGTAGTGTACTGCCTGTGTATGCTGGTGTAGTGTGGTACTGTGTGTGTGCCTGTGTGTACGTGGGTGTGTGGTGCTACTGTATGGGGTGCTATATGGTAGGGCTATATATAGGGGGTTATATAGAGGGGGTGTATAGGGGCTTATATTAGGGGGCTATATATGAGGGGTCTAGCAAGCCGTATAAGGGGCTTTAATATAAGGGGGTTGCCATAGCCCTACTTCCCTAAGAAAATGTGCATAAAAAAAGATTCTGAGGCGTGTGTGTAAAACATGCAAACAAGCGGTATTCTGCACAAAAAATCACATTAAAAAAAGTGCCTAAAACGAGTTCCTTCTATATAAGGATAAAAAAAGTGCCTTTGTGCATTACCTAAAAATAAACATAAAAAAAAACACCTTTTTACAGGTGTTCTTGTTTCATTTCTTCTATGTATCCGTAAACTTCCATATGGCTTCCTAATTCGTTTTCGTCAAGTACTTCCCACTTAGTCCACTCATTTTCTAACTTAGCCCATGAATTAAATTGTGTCTGTACAGATATATCATTTTCATTCCATTCTACAATTGATACTCGTGTGAACTCGTTTAAATAAGTGATTGATTTTTTCATGATTGATTACCTACCTTTTAGTTTTTGTTTGTTTGTGTTTCCCTTACAAGATTTATATTACAGGATAATCAATCATATGTCAAACACTTTTGAGTGATTAAATAAATTTAAACATAAAAAAAGCCCCAACCTAAATAAAGGCTGGGTTTAACTATTATTCTGTTGTTCTTCCTGTGCTTCCTGTAATAGCTGATTTTCCTTCTCTATCTTAGTAGAAAGACTTTCTTCTTTTATCTTCTCTGTAATAACTAATTCTTTGTTGTTTTCAGTGTCTTCTACTTTTACAACAATTTCCTGATCTTTATTTTCGCTATTTGAATTTTTAGGTGTGTAACTCTTTTCCCTTGTGATAGGTCTATTCATGTCAGCACTCTCTATATTATATAATTCCTTTGTTGCTATCCTTAATACATCAGCTAATGAAACCTTACCATAACTCATTCTAGCAAACTTATCTTGTAAGAATAATAGTTGCTTGTAATCTTCATCACTGAATCTAACACTTATGTTATGTGGTTGTTTTGCTATACTCACTTAATCAGCCCCTTATACATGTTGCTTACAGTATATCAAAGCAATGTAAGTTATATCAAGTGTGTTATAGTGTATTATACTTATCTTACTGTTAGGGTTTCTTAAGTAATAGCTTTTGAATGGTGGCACTTTTACAGGTTAAAATATGCACAAATTTATTAGAAACGCTGTAACCCTTGGTATGACTGGGTTTGTTCAAAGTACACGATTTAGGGATTAACCTGAGTAAAAGTATTAATACTCATTTGAATGTCCTTCATTTAAGGACTTTAAAAGAGGGATAAGAGGCTTTTCAGCCCCTTTCCTTCTTACAGTGTGATAGCTAGTTCTTTCAGTTCCTCAATGGCTTCCTGTACGCCCTCCTGAGTAGTAACAACTAACTTCTTATACTCTTTAAAGTTCCATGTACGCCCATTACCCTTAATAAGTCTCACTTCTATCTGTCCCACAGTAATCCAGTTATGTACCGCAATTCGTAGCCCTGTCATGCTTTTAGTGAAGTGTAATTGATATGTTTCACCTTCTCCATTGCACCACGTACCTCTTACCGTTCTTGACTGTTTTACGATTTCGATTGTTTTCATTTTCCATTACCTACCTTAACTTAATTAGTTTTAACTTAACCTTACGTGTAGTGGTGTGAGTTATTTCTTTGTCCATTCCTCACTGGCATTCGATTGCCGTTAACACGTCTCACGACGTTTTCCCTTACAAGAAATATCTTATCAAAAGTGTAAGACTTTTGCAAGGGATATATAAAAGTAAAACTGTTAAAAGTATTCTGACAATATTTAAGATCATAAAACGTAAAAGCAATTTGAACATAAAAAAAGAAGACTGTTTTCAGTCTCCTTAGTTCTTCTTTCTATTCAATAACATTTCATGTACACCAGTTACCCCAGCTAAATATTCAATGCTACTATTATTTGATTCCGTGTTTGCTTTTATCTTATCAAATTCTTCACTAGCTACCCCATGAAACTGTCTAGCTTCCAACAGAACGTCGTCCACTTTTGATTCCAGTCTATCCATTTTACTATCCAGTTTATCCATTTTTTCATCCATCTTACTTAGTTTATCTAAAATTAATTGTAATGTGTTATCCATTGTCATATCCCCCTTACTCATTCCATGCTTCCATTTCTTCAATTGCATCATTTAAGTTATTGAAAATCATTGCATCTTCTCTATCAATTACAGTTTCATTCATATCAGATACTTCAATTACACAATGTACTTGTTTAGGTGTTTCTTTATGTGACCACTCAGTAAGAACAGTAGCGTCGATGTCTTCCATTGTAGCATATA
>Ga0209025_1000634_pt1 | contig 62166 bp, 68 predicted proteins | sample AraplaMF_Col_mLB_FD_184256 | JGI IMG/M metagenome (GOLD analysis project Ga0209025, IMG submission 184256) | Arabidopsis root microbial communities from the University of North Carolina, USA - plate scrape MF_Col_mLB (SPAdes) (version 2) | ecosystem: Host-associated > Plants > Roots > Endosphere... | reverse complement strand
CTCTAAAGATAAGTTGAGTAAAAAATTAGCGATCAAAAACATTCCAACAAACAAAAAAGCACTCAATGGAATGAGTACTTCTTTTTCAGCTAATTTATATTTGATTGATATCTTTTCACTATACATAACAAAGCATCACCTCTGTTCAATCTAGCCACACGTATTACTTTTTCAAGCCAAATCCCGAATCATAATTATATTTTTCATACTCTGTAATCTTATCGAAATCATTCGTTACATCTAAAGATATAATATATCCAAATTTCTTAGTAATTTGGGCATCTGAAGGCATTTGTTGAAAACTAGCTATTACTTTTATATCGGAATCCTTCATTTGTTGAAGAAAGTAAATAAAATTTTCCTGACATAAATAATTGGTTTCATCTACAATTACATATTCAAATTGTTTAGCTACATTTATCACATCATCTGTAATTTTAAAATCTCTATATTCTTCATTTGATTCACAATCTAAATATTGTAAAGTAACATGCCCTTCTGTTTGCTTCTCTAATTCTTCGTATTCCTTAAATGGATCTAACACTAATACTTTTGATAAACTTAAAGCCATTTTCTTCAATTCCCTCGTTTTCCCTGTTCCCACTCGACCTACCACCATTAAACTTTTATCTAGACTTGAAATTTGTACTAAATTTGCACTATTAACAAACATCTATATGACCCCTCTCAAATTAAAAAGGTACTCTTTTTTTGAGTACCTTTTTGAAAATATCAGTTGATTTTTTTCTTTATTTACTCGCTACCATCTTTTCATTTTGTTTCAGAACTGGCTTCTCTGGGTTTGTTGGCTTCTCTGGATCTGTTGGTTTTTCCGGTTCTGTTGGCTTCTCTGGATTTGTTGGTTTTTCCGGATCTGTTGGCTTCTCTGGATCTGTTGGTTTCTCTGGATCTGTTGGTTTTTCTGGATCTGTTGGCTTCTCTGGTTCTGTTGGTTTTTCTGGATCTGTTGGTTTCTCTGGTTCTGTTGGTTTTTCTGGATCTGTTGGTTTCTCTGGTTCTGTTGGTTTTTCTGGATCTGTTGGCTTCTCTGGTTCTGTTGGTTTTTCTGGATCTGTTGGTTTTTCTGGATCTGTTGGTTTTTCTGGATCTGTTGGTTTCTCTGGTTCTGTTGGTTTTTCTGGATCTGTTGGTTTCTCTGGTTCTGTTGGCTTCTCTGGTTCTGTTGGCTTCTCTGGTTCTGTTGGTTTTTCTGGATCTGTTGGTTTTTCTGGATCTGTTGGTTTCTCTGGTTCTGTTGGTTTCTCTGGTTCTGTTGGTTTCTCTGGATCTGTTGGTTTCTCTGGTTCTGTTGGTTTCTCTGGTTCTGTTGGTTTCTCTGGATCTGTTGGTTTCTCTGGTTCTGTTGGTTTCTCTGGTTCTGTTGGTTTTTCCGGTTCTGTCGGTTTCTCTGGATTTGTTGGTTTTTCCGGTTCTGTCGGTTTCTCTGGATTTGTTGGTTTTTCCGGCTCTATAGGTGGCTTTGGTTTTTCTGTCCCTGTATTTTCCGTATTACCATTCTCACCTTCCGTTATAATTGGTGGGGTTACAATTGCATCTGGTTTCTTCTCTGGTGGAAGAATATCTCCTATACTCGCTACTGAAGAATCAATATTATTATCGCCGAATGCAAAATGATCTCCATTCACGGTGACTTGTGGCTTATTATCGGTAATAGCTGCAATCACATTATCTTTTGTTGTATCTTGAAGTGTTTTATCTGTTGTTTCCTTATCAAAGAGTGCTAGAACACGAGAAGTGGTGTCATCCCCATTTTGAAGATTACTTACAATAGATTTTTCTTTAAAATTAATTTTTGATTTATCCAGCTCTTCTAGTACATAAGCAACTTCATTATCCTTACTTTGAATTGCATTTTCTGTAATTGCTTCAAAATCATGTTTGTTCAAATCTTCTTTCTTTTCATCCGGTTTATTCTTATCTACCTTTTTTGTAATAGCTGTTTTACTTTTTGATGATTCCTTACTCCCAAACCAACTGCAACCTGTCGTACTTAATATCAACGAACCACCAAGAAAAACAATTCCCATTTTTTTGTACAGATTCTCATAATTTAAAGGCATGTTATTCTTTCCCCCTTAGATGTTCTGTAGATCTTTATCAATTTTTTCAATCTTAGCTTTCTTTTCTTCTTCACTTATCGTAGATTGTTGAATATCCCGTTTCTCTAATTCTTTGACCTCTTTCATTACGTTTTTATTTCCTTGCGTTTTGGCAAAAGAATAACAATCTTCATATTTTTTTAGATTTACAAAAGCTTCAACAATGAGTTTTTCACGTCTACCGTCCATATTGACTTTCCCTTTAAGCTTAATTACCTCCTCATATTTCTTATTAAGTACTGCTTTTTCAAAATCGATTACATCATTTTTGACATCAATTTCATTGATTTTATTCATGTTGTCTATCCCAATAAAATAAGCAACCACACTTTCTGCAAATTTCGGCTCATATTGTAATGCCTTATTTGCCTTTCCATTTAATAAATAAGTAAATAAAACTGCCTTCTGACTATCTTTATCTAATTCTGTGTAATTGACCTTATCGAAGTATTTAACGGCTTCTCCATACTGTTGAATGGCTGCCTGTTGTAATCCTTTTACTACATATTGTTCAGAACCAGCATTTGCACTCGAAACTGGCTCTGAAGAGAATAACTTAAAGGCGAATATGGCACCAGCTCCAATTAACACCATGCTCCCTATAACACTCGCAATAATCTTAAATCCTTTTCTATTTTCCTTTCCAAGCTTTACTTGTGGCTCTATTTCATTCGATGGACCAGAAGAGGGTTCTTCCTTCCTTATTGGTAATTCTTCTTGATATTCATATTCTTCATGAAAAGGAGAATCATTGATTTCCCTTTCTAACGTTTCTAACAGCACCTTTTTTTGTTCCTCTTGTTCTGGATCTAATTGCATCACATTCATTTTTTTAGAAATGTGATCAAAAATGTGATCTGCATATTTCGAACCAAGTGATAACGTACCGTTATAAATTTCATTGGAATGACCATCTAACAAATCGAAGTCAATATGTTCTTGCCGCCCTGCCTCTCTATAAACTCGTTCTAATCGCTTCGTTAAGATATAAGCTTCATGAAACGAATATTGCTTACCCGACTCAATTTCTGTTCCATTGCTACTCTTAAAAATGACAAACATGGCTTCTCCTTTCTTCCATTTGATTTATATTTACTTCGACTGATCTCTTGAATTATGATTTTCAGCTTTATTGGTTGCGTACTTATGATAGATACAAAAAACAGAAATCAATATCCAAATAACTATGAAAAATATCACAGCTCTTAAGAATGCTTCTGGTTTTAGCATTGAGATAATTGGTTGTATATCACCAATAACCTGAGCACTTTCAAATACACTCGGCACCCCCATAATTCCCCTCCTAATTTCTTAATAAAACTCAAATTCCATAAAAAAAGGCAACAAAAAAAGCCATACCCTTTGCATAGCCTCCTCATTGCCTTATTTATATTTTTTCACTATTTCATCCAAAGAAACGGGAATAAGATTTGACCAAATTTGACATTGCTATTTACGCTCTCTGCTAAGTATTGGCATCCCATTACGATAACGAGTCCGGCTGCCCCACCAAGAAACCACCAAATACATTTATGTCTTCCTCGTTCACCGCCCCAAATTAATAGATAAGCGCCCCAGCAAAATACAATCGCTGTACTAACCATTGCCCCTCTTTGCATCCATGCAATAAAAGAATTACCCGTATTAATTAGACCATCCATTGCATCACCTAACACTAACATTTGAGATAATGTTTCCAACATTGACATATACATTCACTCCCTTTTCATTTTTAAATGCTTATACATTACTAAGCTGACTTGATTCATTCGCCTTGCTATCTTCCTTTACTTCTGTTGATGTTGCTTTATAAGCTTGCAAAGCCTTCATTACTAGATCTTGATTTTCTTCAATGTATTTCTGATGTTGTAAATGAAGCCAATGGTTATAATCCTGACCATTGGCTCTTAATAGGTTTGCTACCATATCTTTTTCTTTTTTTAATTCCCTCTGTGTAATCGCCACTATATCACCACCTTTCAATGATTATGTGATTACTTCTGATATTGTTCTTTGCAATTTTGAATAAAGAACCCCACTTCTTTTTCAAATTCAGATGGTTTAATTTTTTCAAACTTAATCGCTTTCTTCAACTCTCCTTTTTCATAGTAGGCAAGGGTATCACGTTTTTGTGACAAACCAAAGTCGTGCTGATTACTTGTTCTTGGTACATCTTCTCTACCTCCAAATAATTCTTTCACCTGGACGTTGTTTTGTTTTGCTAATTTTCCAACATTAAAGAGTATATCTTCTCTTGTTTTTTTATCATTATTCAACATAACAAAACCTGTGCCATCCTCACTCATGAACTTCTTCATTTCTAACGGACTAAGTTCCATTACTTCCCCTTTTCCCGAGCTAAAGACAAATGTTGAACCAATACCAATTGCAATTAACAGTCCAACAACAACGGAAATGATCCACCCTTTACGACTCATGTATGTTCCTCCCTATATCAAATTTTTACAAGCGATTTTGAAGTGTGATGAGACACATTTAAACTTAAACATCTGTCTTTATTTCATAACATTTATAGGAAATATCATTTATGGCTGAAATGACGAACCCTGTATTGGCATGCGTATAGAGACTAATCCCGACCTAGCTTCTATATGCCCAATACCGCACTACGTATTTTGGCGTGAACGTAGAACCTTATGTATCTACTGTTGTGATGTTCCTCGCTTCTTCAGAATGTCAAAATGGGATATTCCTCACCAGTACTGACACAAACAGGTCTTTGATACAATGCATTTCCCAGTGGTCACAGATGAGTTTTACGATCTTACTCACCCAACGATAATCGTATACCTACCCCCTCTAGTGACCTTTCGAAGGGAAGCACGCATATATATTGAAAGCCGTATATCATCCTTCTACATCATTACGGAAAGGAAAAGATACACAATATATATATTCAAATTTTCAAAGAGCAACTTGTTTTGTGCTATATTCTCAGCACACTTCAAAATCGCTTTTTTTATTTACACTTTTGTTTTACAGCTACTAATTCCGCATGTTTATTTTTTCGTTTAGCAATTAAGTTTTGATGCTCATCTCTTACCGAGCGCACTTGATAATAAATTTGAGCTACCTTTTCGATGCTTCCTGTGCTATTTTCAATTGCGATGGTACCTTTCAGTTCGTATGTTTTTCCATCAAAAGTTTTAACACTGTGAGCTTGTGATGCGGCAATATCATAAAATGTGAGTCTTTTTTCTTTTCCCATATGAACGCCTCCTATTTTGATAAAGAAGGGAGAAAAATGCTTCTCCCTTGTCTGGTTTTCTAGCCATCTAGATAGGATGAAATAGTGAACGAGTGCTTCATATCATGCTAGGATTGTTGTGTTATACGAGGTTATAATGCGTTGTGCTGCCTCTTTTCCGTATATGTGCTGTAATGCGGATTGAGATTCAACTACGATTGAATGATGAATGTGGTATGTTACGCTTTCTTTTAAAAACTGCTCCATATGAGGAATCGGGTACAAATCATATTGATGAAATACCAGGTGAATCGGCCTTATATTCTTGCATTCTGTTAGATACTGAAGAAAATTTGATAATGCTTCTCCTCTCTCTTGATACGTACTTGTTTCCGTTTCGATGCTGATATATACAACCGATTTTTGCTTTACATCCATTTCAAGCGTTTCATAACCAGTTAGTAAATCATGTTTAATGATGTGATATCCTTGTTTGCGTTTTTTATGATGGGTATCTTCATAAAAGTTGCCTTTCGGATCAAAAATGAACATAAAATCATCTGTTGTTTCTTTCACACCTTCTATGACTAATTTATACGCCCCAAAACGAGTTTTTATCACGCCTGCGACCTTTTCCCTTTCATTCAGTTCTTTCAACACTCTAATCAACTTTGTATACTTCTTAGCTACACTTAACATACGTTGCACTCCTTCCTATTTCATTTTCCACTAATAACTAGTACTGAAACCCAAGATACTCTCTCTGTTTCTCTAATTTTTCATATTGTCCTTGCTGCTCATCTAAAATTCGTAAAAGTGTACTAATTGTACCTTGCCTTGTTTCTTTTGCTAATAAGGCTAATACGCTAAACATTTGATAGGTCGGATGACCTTTCTTCAATAACTCACTTACCTCCAAAAGATAGGGATCTTTTTCTTGTTGCACAAATTCCCTAACCTTTTCTAAATCTAAATAGTACAAATCTCCATGTCGTTGATTTAAGTACAAAATAATTCCTGCTAGTAAGTTCGTAGCGGATTCTATCCAGAAATCATACCGTTCTTTCACCTTGATTACAGTTTGAGCGATTGAAATACCTTGTATAAGTTCTTTAGAAAGCCAAGCACTCTTGCACCGCATCACGGCTTCCCCAAGTTTCCCTAAATTTTTTATTTTACCGACGCAGATTTCTGACATCTCATATCATCTCCCTCTCGGTTTCTTATATCTTGCTCTCTATCCAAAAAATAACTGTCCAAATGGGATTGACGAGTAAACATGCATTCCGACATCCAATAACGAGGCCTAACGGATTTTCAGCTACATCACTAAAATGAGGTTCATATTCTTTTATATCACGATTGAGCTTTCGTACGGATTCTAACTGCAAATACGGCTCCAATTAAGTCAAGTACAACACATGCAAGACTGATCCATCTTATGTAAGGATTTTCGGCTTTTCCGCCTGTTGTTGGAAGATAAATTTCAATTTTCTTTGGTGTTTGTTGTGGTTGCTTCATGTGTGGAGTAAAGAGTTTTTCGGTTACTTTTGGTTGTGGTATTCCTAGTTTTTATGGTTAAAATTTGACCAGCTTCTTTAATTTCACAAGAATGGGTTTCTGCTAAATTAATATTCATTTAATACGATTTTTTACATGTACGTTGAAATGCTACAAATCAGAAATTTCAGATTTAAAAACTTAAAAAATAACAATAAAATTGTACCTTTTCTACAAGGTTCATTTACAATATAACTGTATAAGTATTTTTGGGGAAAATAGTTTATTTCAACTTTGCCCGAAAGTAAGTTACAAAAAAAAGTTTCTCAATTGGTTCTTCAAAAAAATCCGCAATACTTTTTGCTCTGCTAAAAATCAAACCTTTTCTGCCTGATTCTACATCGTATAAAGTGCTTGCAGGAATTTTTGAACCTTTTGAAACTTCTATAATTGTATAACCCTTTGACTCACGAATTTCTCTTAGAACTGTCAAATATCTCACCACCTTATTTATAGTTTATTCGTCTTTAAGCCTAAAGTCAACACTGTTTAAGTTGTATTCCACGAAAAATAACACGTAAAATGTTAGAAGGAGCTGAAAATCATGTTTGGACAAAGATTAAGAGAATTAAGAAATAAAAAAAACATAAGTGCTACTGCTCTTGGAAAAGCATTAGGGATTGCACAAACAACAATTTCCAATTGGGAAAATTCAGGGGCAGAGCCAAATTATGAAATGCTAGTAAAAATCTCACGCTTTTTTGGTGTTTCAGTTGACTATTTAGTTGGAAATGACAATGATTCTAATAAAAATGAAATAAGTAGATTGGCAAAAGAATTATATGAAGACCTTAATTCAATCTCCCAAGATGAACGTCTAGAGATAGAAAAAGGATTATTAGAATACATAGAATTCCTTGGGTACAAAGTTAAAAAAAATAAAAAATAAATTCCCTCTTTTTTAATTTGCTCTCTTTCTTAGGATAGGCTTTGAACTTTTATTTTTTTGTATATACGTTTTTAATTTACTATGTAGTCCAACATAATCACTTGTTTGTGACAACACTGATACCAAGAAATTATAATCAACTTGTTTACATATATTTTTCTTTTTCATTAAATTGGCACTCCCCTATAAGATAGATTTTATTTTATAAATCCCTATTTTTTTGCATTAGTGGAACGAAACATTACAAATTATTAAAAAATGTTCCACTCCTTAAATAACAAATGACACTACAATGTTTTGTAGTGTCATCTTTTAACAAGCCTATCACCCAGCGCCGCCACCAGGATCTACCATCATATATTGAATAACTTTAGCAATACTCCCTTGCATTGGGAGCATTGTTAATGCTGTTATTGTAATTAGCAAATAAGTTTTCTTTGTCCAATTTTTCACTTGTACCACCCCTACTTCAATTTTAGTACATTTTTAGGAAGTTCTGCATAGAACAAGTCGTTATTTCTCTCAAATGCTAATAATGCATCCCTCATTAAAATCATATCTTCTCTTGCAAGAGCCTGAATGAATACTTGTAACGGTGTCACGAAACCATTTTCCCTTTTGATTTCTTCAATAAGATTATCTGCTTGTTGATTCATCCCTTTTTTGACATACAAATATGCAAGTTCTGCCGGGTTTTTTGGTTTCATATCATCTAGATCCTTTTCAAAATGTATGTTAAGAAAATCTAGAGTAGTTTGTATCATTTGTTTTTTCTTGAACATCTTTTTGTTATTTGGGGCTACCATAAGTTGCAATCCTTTATCCAAGTAGTACTTGGATAATTCATAATCGCTTAATATATATGTTTCACCCATGATACAATATGCTGTTGCTTTGGGTATTAAGGCGACTCTACCTTGTCTAGCTATCATTTTATTACATAATTCTCTTGCCTTTTCTAGCTCGTTATTTCTATGAAAACTTGTCGCAAGCAATTCCATGGTACGTAATTCATAAGAAGAACGTAAAAATGGATTTTTCATTTTTTTAATTTGTGATAATAAATCATTTGTATATTCACTTACTAAATTATAATTTCGATGATCAAAAAAAGCGTAAATTAGTGAAAGATCCATTGGGATTTTGCTAATATCATCTGTACTCTTTCTCTGTTCCATTTTCTTTTTCACTGTTTTTAAAAAAGTTTGTGTATTCATGTTCCCAGCATTTCGTAAATGAAGTAATTCATAAGCATTTGCAAATTTACGATTCAATTTATTGTTAGATTCTTTTTCCTTATCAATTAAATATTGTAATAAATCTAGTTCTCCACACATGTCCAAATATTCAAAAGCAATTCTTAAATTCACTTTACGTTTTGCTTCTTCACAATATTTCAGTACTTCCGTTTTTCTAAAATTATAATCATGTGGATATAACATATTCAATATTTCAGTAAAAATATAAAAGTCAAACTCTCTTTTCTTAGTAAATGAATCATTTATTTTAGAATGGCTAGTATCAAATATTGCTGCAAGCTGCCTATTGGTAATACCTTTATCATTTAAGTCTTTATGAATTCTATCTAATATCATGGTATACTCTCACATCCCCTTGAAATGCTAATGTATAGGAAGATTTACACATATAGAATATTCTGTAAATATATCTTAACAGAAATCGGTGAAACTTTCGTTCCATTATAAATTTTTCTATATTTCTATATAATTAACTCAATTTTCAGTCAATTAATTGCGCTATTGTTCTAACTTTTAACCTATTCTTAGTTGATATTCCAAAAAAACCTGTGTAAAATAGTTACAAATGCATTATAAACTACTTATATTAAATTCATATAAAAAAATAAAACCCCACCGCACGGTTTTTAATTAGTCTAGGTCGGCAAACTTCGAACTAATTAAAAACTCCTCTGGATAGGGTTTTAGATTCACACTACAAATGTATGTGTTTTCTTTAGTATCATACTTGATATTAAAATTATACCATAAGGTGCATACATTGTGAATATAAACCCCCTGTTTTCCTATTTATTTGTGGTGGGAAATTTAGGAGGGTTTTTCTGTGTTATTGCACAACTTTTTACTTAGTCGAGCGAAAGCCGAACTAAGTCCTCACATCAGTCACCTATCAAAGAAAACCGGGGCTATTAATCATTCAATAAAAAAAGTTACTACTTACATTGACAATATTGTCCTAGAATATGAGGGTGTTACCACTAAAGATTATCTTACCAAAAGAAAATATGAAGCTTTAGAGACTGTTTTATCTTATTTAGTACAAGAAGGCTATAGTCAAGTTAGGCAAGAACACATTAGCAAAAAATCAGGCATTTCAAAACCAGTCATTAACTACGTGTTAACATGGCTGCAAGATCTGGGCGTATGCCAACAAATTAAAGTGCGAAGACATGGTAAAATCGCCCCTTCAATTTACATATTAACCATACATAACAACTATTTAAAAATCATTGAATATTTTAAGATAAAATGGGCTTTAGCAATTGATGTGTGCTCTACTTTCACTAAATTTCTACGTGAAAAACTCTTTAAGAAAAATTTTGTAGCCAATCCTGAAAATCTAAAGAATGATATACAAGTCTCGTCTAATTCTTTAGATGTTTTCGACATAAATAAACAAGAAAAATCAGATAAGGATTGTGAATTAAAAGAAAAGCATAACAGATTACAAGATTTAGATGACTATCTAAGTGAGGATCAGAGAAAAGCTTATTACTACATTTTAAGCCAAGAACTAAATCATCTTAGTGAAAAAGATGCATATACAATTGCTTTAAGGATGCCACATTATATCGACCGCTATGCTAGATGGGATTTTGAAGAATGTGTGCAATGGTTTCAATACAATGAAGCTCAAAATAGCAATCCTGCACATTTTATAAAAATGTTTGGGCAAAAATCTAAACAAAACTGGGAACGAAGAAATCAAAACGCATTAGAAAAGAAATCACTGCATGGTTTAAATAAAAAAAGAGAATTTGTTTTCTATAATTTTTTAGAAGAAAGTAATTAAATTTAAAAAATCATACTAGTCTGTAGCCTTGCTTAAAAAAATCAACCGTAGCAAGGCTATTTGTCATATCCTCTTATAAACGGTCATAAACTTACTATTTTTCGACACAAGAAACTTCAAAATACAAATCATCTTATAGGATTTTTTTATAAAGTTTCAGGCAATCTACGTATACAGTTAACCATAATATATTTATAGTTAGCTCTTCTTTAACTATCAAATTAAACTTGAAATTTACTAAGTGAAAAAGCTGAATAGCTTGCTAGAGTAAGTTTAAAAGCATGATTATTTTTTCTAATGTTTTTATTGGTTTTACTTTTTAAAACAAGATTTATTTAATATAGCATTCTGGAATTCTTTCTCTTTTGTCTAATTTTAGGGAATCCGATTCAACTTGCAAAATATATAAATGATTATGTAGATGCTTGTAATCAGCTTCCCTAAAATCTGATAAGATTCTATTCATTTCAAATGGAATCTATATGCCTCCCCTTCCTCCCCCACTTCTAAAGAATTTCACTAGCTATTGAATGTACTTTAAAAAGATCGGCCATACTAAAAAACGGAAACTATTAAATATAACCTTGTAGTATTATTTTTGTTTAAGATTAAATACCTCTAATACTTTGTAGATTATGTAAAAGTTTAAAACACCTTATAAGCCATTTTGAGGAACAAAAATTCCATTAGAAGTATCTCTATTTCACATTGAGTATTATTATTTACTAGTAAAACGCTATTTAAACGCATAGCGTTCAATACACCCCTTCATTATTTTTGTTTATTTTGAATTAAAAGAATATTAACCGGATACTAATTCTATTAATGAAAACTTTGATTCTTGCACATATATCTAGTAAAATTCTTATATTGGAAACAAACTTTTAATAATAAAATTTTAAGTAATTCTTTAGTTATTCTATTGTCTACTAAATATCTTTTTACTTCCAAAGGTGAACGTTATCAAAACGGATAACCTTTATAATTTAATTAACATTAATACTAGATACATAGACTAATCTAGCACACAAGTAGCTGCACTGAAAACATTTTAAAGGTAGTAAAGCTTCTTACCTAGTGGCCCAATAAAGATTTTTATTATTAGAGGAATGATCCTTCTAATAAAGAAAGAATATCTAACACACAAATAATGGAGGTGTGAAGTTTGGAATATGGATATTTTGCACAAGAAGTAGCAAAGCAACTGGATATAAACACCAATACACTTCGTAGATGGTCAATTGAACTAGAAAAAATGGAGTACATATTTGAAAGAAATGAACGTAACCAAAGAATTTATTATGAAAATGATATAGATATTTTAAAACAAATGAAGGAATACCTAAATCAAAACTGGAAATTAGAAGAGGCCGCTACACGAAGCATGGAGACAATCGAAGAAAACGCCCTGAAAACGGATGGTGTTCAAGAAGAAAACGAAACTGAAGTAACACTTCAGAAACGTTCACAAACAGATATTTCAATAATTCAAGATAAGTTTTCCTATATGTTTAACCAGCAAGAAAAAATTGTACAACAAAACCAAGATATTATTAATTTATTATTACAAGAACGCTCAGAAAAGGAAGAAAAAGATTTACAAATCCAGTTACTACAGGAAAAACTGGATAAAGCCATTCAATTGTTAAATGAAGATCGCCAAGAACAACAAGATAACAGTAAACAAACGTTCATTCAACGTTTGTTCAATCGAAAATAATTGGGCGATTTTCTTTTAAATACATTTCCCAAATAAAAAAAGCGGTAATTACCGCTTTTTTTTATTTTTCAAATCACCTTCACAATGCTAAATATACATCATTAAAAAGAATTCCTCTTATGTCTGTCTTTAATACCTATTTAACTTCAAAAGTAAAATGTATATTTACTAATATACATCTAACTAATACTCATTAAAAGTTCATATACTTTTTTACTAAAGTTCATACATATCGTCTAAGTATAATAAAGAGAAAATCACTTAATTTCAATTATAATATTATTAGTTGAAAAAGCCAAAAAAACCCTGTCTTTTTCTCAACCTTTTCTTAATTACTTTTCTTAATTCAAACATATCAAAACCATCTTAATCCTTTTAATATCAATGGATTAACGCATCATAAACGCCTAGCGTTCACGATGAATTTCAGTTTTTATATACTTCAATTCTATATAGTTATTCCTCAACTCAAATTTAACTTTAATTTTGTATAAAATTTAGAGTATTACTTTCAATTTTATTGCGTTTAAGGTACTTCCACCATTTCAACAATTAGAAGTATTTATATATTTCTTTGGCCTTACCTATGAATCCCAAAAATCCTCGGTATTAATTAATATCAATGTATTGATCGTTATTTTCAAAATCATCAAAATTCCATCAGTTTTTCGGGAAGCTTGGTTAAACGCTGTAACGCCCTAACTTTTTAAAAATTTCATATTATAGAACTTAAGTAAGAATGCCTTAACCCCATAAAACAATGGGTTTAACGGATTATGAACGCATAGCGTTCACGTTCATTAGAACGTTAATTTACCACTTCACAAGCGTTCATTCTGTATCCGTTTTATCTTGTTGTAATGAAATTATATATTGAATACTAAAATTACGTTTCTTTATTACAAATATAGAATGCTAGCTTATTTTAAATGAAACTACAAATTTAAAATAACGCGTCCCTAAATTTCACAAACAAAGCTTTTTTGATCCTCAACTTTCAGCTTTACCAGCAAATCTTTTATCATTATCTCTAAGCAATCTTAGTACAAGTCGCATCCCTCTAAATAGATGAGACCTCATAAACGTTGATATGAAAGGGATAGTCGCTACGAAAACGGATAGCGTTTACGTATTCTTAAACACTAAAATAACACTTTGATAACGTTTACGATTTAGGGGGGGTAGTTGCATTCTCTAAAACATCACATCCTCTTGGAAGTATTAAACTTTCAGATCCAACTAACTACTTTATTTACTTAAAAATGAATTCTAACTTAAATAATTAGGTTGGTTCATATACAAATTACTCGCTCTAATTAATGCTTTCATTATTACTTTTGGACACTATAACTTAAGCTGTCTATCAGTTATTACACTAAATCTAGAGGGTCATGCTGAATGTTATTATGTAAACTGTGAACTCACGTTTATATACATGGATCAGAGAAAGCAAAACATCCTAAATTAATCTATTTAATGGCTTACATGTTCTTCTGAAATATTGACAGATTATAGGGATGAGTGACTAATATCAGTTAATAAGATAGAAGAATATTGGCATATGTACGCGAGAGAAAATGAGTTAAACATAAGTGTTCCAGATGCATGGATGTTTGGAGATGGTTCCAAGGAAATGAGAGATAAATTAAGAAGTTTAATTGTTAAAGGAATCAAAACAGAAATATACGCTGCACATTGTGTTTACGGGCTTGAAGGAGAAAAAATTCAAAAGTTTGGCCAGTACGATCTTGTATTGGCTGGAGACAATACAAGATAAGCAATTATAAAATATACAGAGATTGATTTTTTAAAAATGAATGAAGTAACAAGTGATTTTTCCAGATCTGAGGGTACAGGTGATTTAGGCTATGATTATTGGTATAGTGAGCGTGTTGAATTTCTCACTTGGGAATTAAGCCCGTATGGACTTACTCTTGCTCCAGACTTATTGCTAATTTCTCAAACGTTTAGGGTGATGGATGTTTATAAGGATAGAGTATAAATTGAAATCCAAACATGCTTTATTCTAACTATATACAAGAAACAGGCTGTAAAAATCCGATTTTACAGCCTGTTTCTAAACAACTATTTTATTTTTAAAACAACTTTATTATTCGTTAACAAAAACCTTACAAACCTTGTTATTAAAGGGATAAACGCCATAATAACGTATAGCGTTTATGTATTATTAAACACCAAATTAACACTTCGATAACGTTTGTCTGTTAGCGGATTTTATACATCCTCGAAAACTTCAAATTCTCTTAAAAAGATTATAATTTAAACTATTAATTCTAACATAATTCCTAAGAATATCTTAAAGGAATTCATTCAACTCATATAGAAAACTTCTCCAAGGTTTATATAAATGCCTTACAAAAGATACAATTAACTCAGAAAACAATTAATCTAGCAAACGAATTGAACCTATTTCTAATAAATATAAAATAAATATCTAATTTATATTTATTTTATATAAAAACCTGATTAATTAACTATTAAATATTAATTTTATATTTAAATTATATCTAATAGATATTTAATTAAGGTTAATTCCTTTCAAAACCTTGTAATCACTCTAACTTTAAGGTATAATATATTTATTAAATATAAATAAAAAATAAATTTTATAGAGGTGATGTATAATGAAGAATTCAAAAGGGAAAACTCTTCATATAGACATTGAAGGCGATATTGGGAACGATTCTTTTAAAGGTTACATTAATGGTGAATACATAAAAATGAAAAACGTATATCAAAGCGTTTACTCAATGCCAAATGTAACAGAAACAAACACTCAAAAAAATGTGATTAATCTAGTAGACAATATGTTTGTAAATATTGCTAGTAAATCAATTAGAAGATCTGGTATGTACTTTATTGGTAATCGAGCGATGCTAACAGGGAAGAACCCAAAAAACATGAACATTAAAGTAGGTCAAAAATATAACGATGATTTGCCGTTAATTAATATGCTAGGACTAATTGCAAATAAATCCGTTCAGCTTGAGTGGGAAAGAACTGAACAACTACCACAATCAATTAATGTGACTGTTGATCTTATTTCAGCTATTCCAGCAAGCCAATGGACACCAGTAAATGCAAAACACCTAGAGCAACGTTTTACTAATTCAAATCATGTTGTAGTTGTTTATGTAGGGGAAGAACAAGTAACAGTCAGCTTAACATTTAACAGTGCAAACATTACCCAGGAAGGCGTTCCTCCTTTATATGCAATCCTTGAAGGCGAAGAAGATATGTTTAGTGACTTTATTAAACTATATAAAGACAAACTTGAGGTAGAGACAGTTGAAAAATCCTTCTTTAAGAACAAAAAAATCTTACATAACGACATTGGAGATGGAACAACTGAGTATATATACACAGTTGGTGTAAATCCAGTCATTGATGCTTGTAGTGGAGAAAGACGTGGAGTTGGGCATGCTACAGAAGAAGCTGTTAAGCTATTAAACCAAGAACGTGGAACAAACATTAAACGCCAACAATTCTCACAAATCCTTCAAGATCCAGATCATAAATACTATGAAGAAGCAACTGGGTACTTTAATATTACAAAAGTAGAACAAGCTGAACTTATCTTAGAAGATACAAGTGAAAAGTATGTAAGCAATACAGCTAGTGAAGCTGAAATTTTATGTGTATACGGTGGGGGAAGTGTTACATTTAAAGATGAGTTATATAATCAACTATTAGAGTATTGTGAGCAAGTTGGTATGTACTTATTATGGATACCAGAAAAATATGCTGTAGATATGAATGCTAGAGGGATGCAAGTAATCAAGAAGATTCTTACTCGAAAAAAGGTGAGATAATATGGCTGACAAGAAAAGAGAATCTTTCTTTTGGAATCTCAAAAAAATTGAGAATGAAGAGTTCTTTAAATGGTTTGAATCTCAAGGAAATATAGCAGATTCATTATATAAACTTGTCTGTTACTTTATTGATAAACATGGTTTACAAGATGTTGGTGATTATAAGATTCAACAACAAATGCAAAGAGAGATCTTACTTCAAGATAAAGATTTTTTAAATGAGGTTAAACGGGTCCTATTGAATGATTCAAAACTCATTATCAAAAATGATGATCAAAACATCCCTAATGAGATTAAATCTTCTAATGAAGTAATTGGAACTTCTGAAGAGAAGCCCGATAATGAAGATGAAAAAAAAGAAGACGTTTCTAAATCTGAAACAAATGTTTTGAATGATGAATATGATGATCTTGATACGGCAAGTTTATTTGGTAATTAGTATGTAAATACTCTAAAAAAAGAGTCCTAGAAATAGGATTCTTTTTTTAGGTTTAATTTTCAACTTACATCTTATCAATGATTAACTGTCGTTTATACCATTGATTTAATTTGCTTCTCGCCGTACTAGAGAGACGTTTTGTTTTTTTATTATAAAATCTAGAAAGAGTAGGCTGCGATATACCTATCTCTATTGAAAGTTCTCGCATAGTTATATTCTTTTTCATATGCACAAACTCTATTTTCTCTCTAATTACTTGTTCATTTTCAGTTGTATCTAATGGTTTTTCTACAATTTTTATTGGCTGATTTTCCTCATGTATTGTATCAATTGTTTTCTTTTTTGCTAAGTTTTCCATTGAACTAATTAGTTCTTTTGGCGGCAATATTACTATTCCTAACTGTGAATAATAGTTTTTAAACCAATTCTTTTTTGTTAGTTTTTCTTCTTCTAAACCATTATCATATTCCCAATGAGAAATTACCTCTTCTTTTTCTAGATCCATAAGAACATTTTCTAATTGTTCGCGAATACGATTCGGTTTTTGTTTCTGGTTTATCCCCATAACTGCTAACAAACCTTTATCTCCACCTATGGAGTAAGGTCTTTGTAAACTAGAAAACATTTGACGTATTCTCCATTGCCATGTCAAATATCGAATTAACCTTTTATGATATTTATGTCTATAACTATTATATTCAAGTGCCTTTTTTGATAATAATGCGGTAGTACTATTAGATCCATATAAATATCCGGATAAGAAACTCCCCGGTTTGATTCGGCATGATTCTATTCCCATGTATTCGTTTGTATTTTTATCTCTCCATAGAACCACAGAATCTAATACGAATAGTCTTTTAATTACCTCACGTTTTACTTCATAATGCTTACCTGTTTCAGCACGATCATTTAATACGACTACTTCATTGTCATCATTTAGATATATAAAAATACTTGCTAGGGCCGCAATCCGCTTCGCTACTTTAATTTTATCTTCTACCCTGTAGTATTCAACACCATTTGCCTTAGCCTTTGAAATACTGCACATCTCTAAAACTTGTTCATATGAAAAATCAATAAATTCATCAGGCGATTTTGCTTCATTCAACCATTGAATCGTGATGCTATCTAAACAATCTGCAGTTAGATCATCCATATTACTCATTACACCATCTACTAATGTATTCCATCTTGCTGCCTCTTCGATATTCGTTAATTTTAGATCTTCATCTTTATGAGACGAAAGCTGTGCCACTCCATTACTATCCTTTGTTTCAATAGGATATGATTTTAACCGTGTGTTTTCATCTTCTTCAAATTGATTTTTAGCTATTCCATCCCTTAACTTATAATATACTGCGGAGTTATTTACTTCTAAATAGTTTTCATTCAATGTGCTTGCATTTGATTCACTTGTTGCTGTATGCACTTTATTACTAACTGTCTGATTTTTACGAAACTCTTGTTCAATAAAGACACCTATTGTCTCATCAATGATTAATCTATATTCATCGATATTCCTATATATATCTAGAGGAGAAATACCTTTTCTTTGTTGTTGCTCTAGCCACTGTACGAGCATTGAAAATGATGGAGAAAGGTATTCTGAAGTCACAATTTTACTTTTATCTGCTTCAACCTCAACATAATAAGACACCCATTTTTGCCACAATTGCTCATCTTTTTTATACAATTGTTCCGTTATTGATAGTGCATCTCTAAACAATTGTAGAACGTCGTCCATATAAATTCTGCTCCTTATATACATTTAGTTATTCTTAATCTGAACTTGAAAATAATTAGCTATATGATGTTCCTTTTTATAAAAACTAGAAATGAAGTCTGAATATTCTCATTCCTATTTCGTTGTTAACATGTTAAAGGCTCTAGTTTGTATACTTATAGCCCGCTCTGTAACTGATTATACAAGACTCAATCGATTTGTAAAATCCAAAGTGATAGAACAGAGCACCTTTTTTATAAAAAGATAATCTTTTTATAAACGGTTAAACTTTATTTCAACTCCAAAAAAAGATTGCTTCCGTTTTCTTTAAAAATTATTTGTGACAAAAATATAGAAAAAGAAAAAGCAGCTAAAGCTGCTATGGAATAAATGAAAAAAGAACAAATTAGATACGAACAAGTCGCTTTCTTTTATAAGGAAGAACAAAGAAAGAGTGGAAAGCAATACACAAACAGGTAAATCACATGAAGTAAACTGATAAAGAGATTGAAAATTCTGATATTTTAATCGCTAAGGGTTTTTGTTTACTCTTTCTTTGTTGAAATGAGTTTAACATGAAAAATAATATAAATCAACAAAAAAATACAAAATTCTTATAATTACGACATTTTATTCATCTTTCCTTACATTCACGTTAAACACATTGTTACTATGGTTTGAAAAAACAGTTTAATCGTTTTATAAGTGGTACTCAACAGTGGCACTCAGCTTAACAAGTCTTGTTTAATGCTTTTATTTTTCGATTACTTCGAACACCACAAATTCATCAATATGAAAATTTATAGTCATATCATGTCCCTTTTTTACAAAACATGAAACAAAAATAACATTATGTGTCTCTTTCTTACTAACTCGAAATTTTTTTCTAATATTGCTTAAACCTTGATATATAAGCTTTTCTATTACAGCAATATTATTAGTTATGAAAATTTATAGCTATATGATGTCCCTTTCTTTTTAGATAAAAAGCCCATTAACCCTTTCATATTAAGGCTTTACACGTTTCTAACTCTATTTTCATGTATTTATGCAACATGAAAACCCATAGCTATATAATGTTCCTTTTTTTAACCGAATATGAAAACTCACCTAGCTAATTCATGTCCCTTTTTCAATTGAAAAATTACAGATAAAGCCCATTACCATCACTATTTAAAGAGTTTTTCCTATTTAACTCATAATTATTAACATGAAAATTTACAGCCATATCATGTCCCTTTTTCCTTTTGAAAAACCGATATAACTGTTGATTTAATCATACTTATACAGTTTTTTTTCTATTTTTCATCTTTTCTACCAATATGAAAATTTATAGCCATATCATGTCCATAAAAAAAAATGAAAGATTCCTGAAACCCCTTGGTACACAAGGGATTAAAGGCCGTTTCATCTTTTCATTTTTTCTCTTAAAGGGACGCATTTCATCAAATTTCGATTTGATATAATCAAAATTGATATATTTTATAGTTTTTGGTATTTATTTCAAGATTTATAGGTAGGAGGTGAAAAAGATGGGAAAATCATTTATTATTCGTAATCAACGTAGTCTAAATGGACAATCCACAAATGCAGTTTTAGTAACACTGAAGTCTTGGCAAAAACTTGTTGAAACTTTCGAAGAGAAATACTACAGCTATAAAGATACATACCTTGAGGATATTGTTGATCATATGACATATGAAGAACGTATTGCCGATGTGGATGGCTTCGTTGCACAGGCTAAACCATCTTTTTCACGTCGTACACTATCTGCTATTTCGGAAACAATGGGAAGAAAGCATAAATTATATGGCATTACAAACGCAGATCTGGAGGTCTTCTTATATCTACATAAAAAATGTTACACAAATGGAGTCATTCCAAATGTAACAATACATATGATGTGGGAAGATTACAAACTGTATAAAGAAGAATTTGCTTACATACAGCATTCTCAATTCTATATTGCATTAAAGAAATTAAGTATACATAACATTATTTCGATTGAAAATGAATTAGATGGCCGATATACAATTAAATTAACTCATTTTATGAATGAAGAAACTGAAAAGGCCAATGCATATGTTTATATTAGCCCAGTGGTATTTACAAAAGCTTTCTTTGAGTTATCAATTGCATCTAAGAAACTATTCTTAGATATGGCTATGCAACAGCACAGTGAAACTACACTAAAACGTTCCTTAGACAAACAAGATGAAAGAGGGAATAGAACTCATTTTGGTGGGATGTACCGCTTCTTACATAAAAAATACCCACATCAGATACGTGCGGTTATAACAGAGTTAACAACTGCATTACCATGTACAGGGACTCCACTATTCAAAATTTGTAAATTACAAAAAGGGGTTAAGAATAAAAAAAGATATACAACTCTATATCTATCCTTACATACGGATTTCTTATGTACAAAAGAAATCGGAGAAGTACAGTATCGTGATCCATTCACACCAAAGCTTACTTATGCTCGTAAAGCTCGTTTTATCGAATCCGTACTACAAGAGATGAGTATTGGAGAATTTACACAAGACATGAACAAATTTATTCATGTGCTAAAACATACATGCAATCGACAAATTCGAAGTGTAATTCATAGCTTACGTGACATGATAGATCGTAATGAAGAATATCCAAGCAAGTTAGTATATACACTGAAGAAATTATTAAATCAAACATCACAATATAAAATTCTTGATACAGCTGCTAAAGAAGGTATCTATCCTCTTATTACACAGCATGTTCCAAAAGAACAAAAAGAACAAGCTGTATTTGATTTCGGATTGCATTTCTCTATGTACTCTCTGCGAAACATCAAAAAGTTGTTCCGCAAAACGTATGAATTACTAAACTCTAAATTTGCTATACCTGTTACAGAGGAATCGTATCACCGCAACTATCTAAAGTATCAAGAAGAAACGTTGTTTAGAAAGTACGCCTACGAACAAGGTACAAACCTAAACGCTTATATGGCTTTAGAAATTGAAATACGTGAACTCTTAAAAGCAAGAGGGCATAAAGAGCGTATTATTCCTAGTGATGTTCGTGAATTGTTCATTGAAAAGATAGATAGATTACCGAAAGAAAAGCTTCGTGTTATTGAAGTACCAGATAGCTTCAATTTAATTACATTTATGCGTGCCTTTGAACAGTTAATACGCGCTGGTATCCAAGTAACAACAGCTGAGCAAGTACTGACAGCAATGAAAGCGAACTAATCATCATCAGCTCTCTATTTTTGAAAAAAATTCAAGATAGAGGGCTATTCGTGTTGATCCGTTTATTTAAAAGAAATTTACTCCTTCTTCACAATAAGTAACTTTACTCGATTCTATTCATAATAGAGTCTTTTTTTATGCAATCATATACAAAAATAGTATGGTACTTATCTCAATTTCCACACATACTTTCATAAAAAGACGTTATGAGTTGTCTAAATACATTCAAATACCTACAAGAAATCATAAGAAATAAATTAAATTTCGTGGATAAGTAGATAAATAACACATAATGTGAGTAATTTAGTGCAATTATCATTGATATAAATAGGTTATACGCCTTCATCTATCAAAAATCATCAATATTTATGTGAGTTATGTGCTAAATATGGATTATGTTGATTAATTAACACATAATGTGAATCTTTTGTGGGTAACTATAATCAAATTGTGGAGATTCCGTTAATTCATATGAAATTTCACGATTGAATAAATATGTTTAATAATGTATTAATTTGTTTCATTTTTTATGTAGAAATACTAAGTTTCATTTATGATTATTTGTAGTTTTTAGAGCTTAATATGGTTTGTTTTTCTGCTGTAAAATTCTACTATTTATGATTTTTTACGCTATGTAATGTTAAAAGGCTTTGTTACAGTAAGGATATACGTATATTTCTCAGTCCTATATAAGTTTTATCTTTATATTTTAAATATATATAAGATATATATTTATATTAGATTTTATTAACTAATATTCATAAACAAACTGATATAGTATAACGATAAACAATAATTATAAAAAAACTAACAAAACTATAGTGTTCATTAAATACCCTTGTGTGTTCAAAAATAAATCTATAACTATCCTCACAGTTATTTTTTAAAGCTATAGCAACATGTCAGAGAATTTAAGATTCCTGTTAAACGTCATTCCTATTTTGGAATGACGTATTTTTTTAGGGACAAATTCGAAAACTCATATCATTATCATATGTATTTAGTGTATCTAGAATTCTATATGGATGGTGAAGACATATGAATCAATATCAAATGCTGTATAGTACACCTTATCTGTATTCTTCTCGAACATTGAAACAAATGTACAAAGCGACTAACAATGAAGAAAACGTATGTGCTATACAAGAACACATGCGACGACATGAGGTATACCTGGACCGACAATACCGAGGGTATTATTATTTAAGTCAAAAAATCGAAGAGGATCTATATGGTGATGAACTGGCTGTCTCCTGGAATCAGCTATTAGATGAATATCAACTTTTTAAGGACGGTAAAGGGAATTTGTCCATTAAACCAAAAGGATGGGGTTAATATGACAATCATTGGAGAGCTAGGGATTGTATATGGCGTGACAGGAGCTTCAGTTTTAGGAATAAAATTGCTGAAGAAGAAAGGTTTTTATCTTCCAGGTTGGTTGCTACGTGCGGGTCTTAAATGTTTACTAATTGGGAGCGTTTGGTACGTTCTAATGGATATGCTAGATGTGTTTCTACGCTAGTATTACATCTGGTAGTTGAAAATGATTATAATAGCGCATTTTAAACAGCTTTTTCTAAGCTTCCATACAGGCTCAACTACCTTAAGGAGGTATGGAGGGAATGTTGTCACTTTTATTAATCCCAGCAACCTTTATAACTGTAGCTTATTTTTACCAAAGTAATGGACCAAATGATAAGAAAAAAATTGCAACGTTTTTTGAAATTACAAAGGTATGTGTTCAACATAAAGGTGAATTACAATATCCCATTTTTATAAAAGAAATTAAAGATGATATAAGTATGAATTATGTTTACAAGTTACCACTTGGTGTACCTAGTCAACTAATCCAAAAGTTAGCTGAAGTATTAGAAGAAGGTCTATATAAACCTGTTAAAATATCGTTTCATCAAAGAGAGCTTCATATTCGAGTATTTAGCCAAAGAATACCTGAAATGTGGAATTGGTCTAAGGATCTATTAAAAGAGCATACATGGAGAGTTATGGTGGGGAAAGCGTTAGATAAATATGTATATCATGATTTTGAGAAAACACCGCATATGTGTGTAAGTGGAATGACTCGTTTTGGAAAGACCGTTTTCTTAAAAAATGTGATGACTAGTTTAATTTTACAACAATCTCAACACGTGAAATTTTTTATTATTGATTTGAAAGAAGGGTTAGAGTTTAGCCCTTACAAAGAGTTATCCCAAGTTGTAGAAGTCGCTGAAAACCCGAAACAGGCATTAGAAATGTTGGGAAGAGTACGTGAAAAGATGGTAAAACAGATTGAAATGATGAAGAAGTCCTATTTTACCAATATCATAGACACATCAATTAGAGAACGTTGCTTCATCATAGTAGATGAAGGAGCAAATCTTTGTCCGACACAAGGATTACCTAAAAAACAACGTGATGTTTTATTTTTGTGCCAGGAGATGCTATCTGAAATCGCAAGAATTGGAGGTGGTTTAGGATTCCGGCTCATATTTTGTACGCAATATCCAACCTCTGATACATTACCAAGGCAAATTAAACAAAATGCTGATGCGAAGGTAGGCTTTCGATTACCAACGGCGGTCGCTTCACAAGTTGCTTTGGATGAACCAGGTCTTGAAAATTTACCTTCTCTTCCAGGAAGAGCATTATTTAAGACGGATCGTACAGAAGAAATTCAGGTACCTTTTTTAAAGGATACAGATATGTGGGAGTTACTAAAGAAATATAAGGTGGTGAAGCAAAATGAGGCACCAAACAATCAAACAGAAAGCGAGACAAATCGAGATTTTATCCACTTTGAGTAAGTTGGATTTTTTAACTAGGAGGCAATTACAAGCTATCCACTGTCTAGGGAGTATTCGAAATGCAAATCGTGTATTAAAGGATATGCACCCGTATTGTCACATTACAAAAATGGCTCGTGAACACGTATATTATTTAAATAAAAAGGGACGGGATTTATTAGGTATTACAAAAGAAGTAAAGAAAAATAGTCAATTACAGCACATATTGATGCGAAACGAAAGCTGGATGTGGCTTGGATTTCCAGAATGGAAAACAGAAAGACCTATCGAGTTTTCAATTAATGGTCAACGGTATCAGATTATTCCTGATGCAACGTATTTTGAGGATAATGTTCCCCATTTTGTTGAAATAGATCGTATGCAACATATGAAGGCAAACGAACATAAAATACAGTTATATGGCCATATAACAGATATCTACAAAAGACAGAATGCTATTGTTCCAGTAATTAATTTTTTTACATTATCAGACTATCGACAATCAAAGTTAGAGCAATATGCTATAAACCGAAATGTGTTTATGAGAACATTTGTAATGGAAGATATATTTTAGTTGTTTTAAGCATTTATGTCCCAAAAATCATGATAATCAATACGTTTATCAAATTTCCTTAGTGTTTTAATGATTTTAGTTGCGGATGTTAAGGTGGGAATTCGATTCTTCTTATTTGCTAAATCACTTATTAAAGATTTACTTAAGCCAGTTCGTTGTACTAACCATTGTTGTTTAATCCCTCTACGGTCTAAATATTCACCAAATGGAGTTCTCTTTTTTCCTAACCCAAACATCGGAATCCCCCCTAAGTAAGCTTGTGGTAATAATAACTTGTCCAAATTTCCATAAATCTAAACTTTTGTTCATAAATATGGAATTATAATTTTAAATAAAGCATAGAATAATATAAAGAAAATCTAAAAAATGTGTAATAATTTTGAAGAATGTAGCATTCATAGTAATAGCTACAAGTTGCTGATACACTATCCTAATGGCAACTTGTTGCAAAGAGTATTCTTACAAAATAAAAAGCTTAAATCCATTGGTGCATAAGGATTTAAGCTTTTTTAAATTTATGAAGAATTGAAGGTGAGTTTAATAAATTAAGAGATATTAAACTGTTCAACATTCGAATTTTGAAGAACATTGTAATTATTTCATAGGTTTTAAAGAAATAAGCATTTCTTTTTTATAACAACCCGTGTATAACGTGTTTAGCATTTTATATGCATTCTTATTCCAAAGAGAGTTTTTAAGCCCATTTGTTTATCCGCCCGAAACTGTAAACTTCTATTAACCCTTCATCGGATAATTTTAATTTCATTTCTATAGTCCATTTGAGTGTTTCTAAAGAATTTTCCGCTGTTCAGTATCCAATAGGATCCACTCTTTAAAATGATCTGGATATGGATCATGCAATGGTTGATTTAGGTTTCCATGTAAAGAGATAGACATGACTTAAGGAGGGGATGTCTATCTTCTTTATTAATCTACGACTTAATTAAATTTCACGTACCGGAATTTAATTAAAAAATGTTTGTATAAACCAAAACAAAAGGTTTATAGTAAGAACAAAAGTTCTGTTTTGGAGGGTGAAACAATGTTTGATTACTCGAAATGAGTTAAGAGTTATTGATAAACATGAAAAGGTGATATGTATATACATCAATCATATTACAGACATAAAACATACATAATTTGAAAAATAGGATAGGTTGTTATATTGAAACGAACAGGTGAAGATGTAATTGGACTGATTGGTACGTTGTTAGGATTACTATGTTCGCTAGTCATTCAATTTCTAGGGAGACTAGCATACGAAATGGGAGAGTTAGAAGGAGCTGAAAAAGGTCTTACTGTTGGATGTATGGGAGCATTTTTTTCTATTTTAGGATTCTTTGGCTTTATAAAAGCTAAGGGTGCATGTAAAGAGGCTGGATTTTTGATGATTGTATCCGCAATAGGTTTATTTGTTTGTGTAAATAAAATTACATTTTATCTATTCCCTGGCTTGGCACTTTTACTTAGTGGACTAAATAATATTTTTGGCAAGAAATAATACATAAATAGCAAAAAAATATTAATTAAGGAGTGGTAAGTGTGAAATATTTTGTATTTGAAGATGATGAATTAATAGGGGGATGTGAAGAGACAATATACGTTTTTGAACAAACCAAAAGAAAAAATAACTACGACAGTATTAATGATTTGGAGGAGTTTGCAGTACAATGCCTATTCATTGAACGGAGAAATACACATTGGTATTGGTATAAAGGAAAAGATGAGATAGAAATGACTATGCAGGAACTCGAAGAGAGGATTAGAGCGGAACTAAAAAAATTGAAAATGATATCCAAAGAAGAATTTACAGAAGTTAGAAACAGATATTCTCCTTATATCAAACCTATCGAGTTTCCTCGAAGTGGAATCAGATGTGCATATGCTTATGAACCAGACTGGAATGATGTGTTCTTTGTTATGGAAACAGAAGAAAGTTATTTTGCCCTTTATTGGTTCACAGGGGCGTGAAATTCACGCTCCCTTATAATAAGCATTAATTCTAGATTCACTTAACAAGTTATATTTTTTAATAATTTTATTTAATTGTTTTAAAACATCACTATGTTGTTGAATATTAGCCTCTTTAAATATACATAAGAAGACATACTTACTATCCTCTACATCTATCCCGATCTACAGTTAAATAAGTAGCAGTACACTAAACCCTACTTTGAACTACCCCCACTTTCACTTCGTTTAGAAGAGGGGGATTCCTAAGTAAAGAGTTCTATCGAACTCTAATTTATTAGGCTAGCTCCACAGTCCTTGCGGTTAGAAGCCTTATCGCTTCATTCTTTAGATTGATACTTGCGTTAATATCCCTATCATGGTGTGTACGACAAGAAGGGCAGTCCCATTTACGCAGGTTTAGATTTTTAACGTCTTTGTTTTGATATCCACAACAAGAACATAATTGGCTTGAAGCAAATGTTTTCGCTACGACAATGATTTGTTTGCCGTACCATTTTGCCTTATATTCCAACATAGTTCGAAACTGTGACCATGATACCTCACTAATTGCTTTTGCTAACTTATGATTCTTTAACATATTCGATACTTGCAAATCCTCTATACCGATAACATCGTGGTTTTTGATGATTTCAGTCGAGATTTTGTCCAAGTAATCTTTTCTAGCATTCGTCATGTATTCATGAATTCTAGCTACTTTTACTCGTTGTTTATTCCAGCGAGAAGATCCTTTCATTCTTCTAGAAAGAACACGCTGTGCTTTTGCCAACTTCTCTTCTAATGATCGAAAAAACTTCGGATTTTTATAGGTTGTTCCATCTGACAAAATGGCGAAATCTTTTAGTCCCACATCCATTCCAATGTAAGAATGTGTTTTCGGAAGTTCTTGCACTTCTGTTTCGACTAACAATGACACAAAGTATCTGCCAGAAGGGTTCCGTCTAACTGTAGCATTTAAAATGCGTCCCTGTACTTCACGACTTTTGGCAAATCGAACAAGACCTAGTTTTGGCAATTTTATTTTGTCTCCTACAACGGCAATGTTTTCATTTGTTTGTTTTGTTGTGTAAGATTGTACGTTGTTTTTCTTAGATTTGAAACGCGGGGCATTGTTTTGTTTTTTGAAAAGGCGTGTATAAGCATCCGCAAGGTTGCGAACAGACGACTGAATCGCAATACTATCCACTTCTTTTAGCCAAACAAACTCTTTCTTCATGGCAGGAAGTTTGGCAGAGCATGTACCATATGTCAAACCTTTTCCTGTTTCTTTGTATGCATTATCCCATAGAGATAGGAAATGATTGAATACAAAACGAGAACAGCCAATCGTTTTATTGATTAGGGTCGCTTGTGCTTTATTTGGATAGATACGAAATTTATATGCTTTATTGATCATCATTCGTTTCACCCCCATTTCGATATGTGTCTATTATACAACAAACATACATTCGATAGGTAGTGAAGTAACAGTTTATGTATGTCGAACAATTAAGATGGCTTCCTGCCATCCCTTGTCCGAAGCCAATTCATCTCCCACCTACTCACTTCGCGTTCCTTGAGGAAGGAGTCTTCTTGGCTAAAATGATAAATTCAACTTTTCTATTTTTGGGACGTTTCATTTACAGAAGATAGGCAATAACATAATTTTCTCAATAAGGAATTTTTTTCTTTTAATATAATTTTTTCACAATTCATGGTATATCTGTATTAAGGGGACCTTTTCGGTTGATTAGGGAGAAAGATTATAAAAATGATATGGGAGGAACAAAAAATGTCATTAAAAAAGAAATTAGGTGTTGGAGTGGTTTCAGCCGCTCTTGGCTTATCTTTAATTGGTGGGGGAACATATGCATATTTTAGCGATCAAGTGGTGACAAATAATTCATTTGCTGCAGGTACATTGGATTTAGCTATGCAACCAACTACTTCACTTAACTTAGAAAATTTAAAACCTGGGGACAAAATATTAAAGAAATTCAATTTAAAAAATAGTGGTACATTAGATATTAAAGATATCATGATGAAAATAGACTATACTGTAAACGATTTAAAACAAAATAACACTACAGAAGATTTCGGTAAACATATTAAAGTACAATTTCTTTTGGATTGGGATCCTGCGAAAAGCCCTGTATACGAGACAACTCTTGCAGAACTAAAATCACAAAGCCCAGAGATTGCCTCCAAAAAAGTATTTCATTCTAAGTGGACTGAAACAGGGGGATTAAAACCTGGGAAAATGGATTGGTTTTGGATAAAATTTGTATTTGAAGACAACGGCACAGATCAGAACGTGTTCCAAGGGGATAGTATTGCGCTAAAAATGGAGTTCCAAGCCAATCAAACAGATGGACAAGAAAGATAAATTTAAGAGCATATTACTGGTAAAAAGTAAAACTGAGCTTATGCCTTTTAATTATTTAAAAAATTTTAGGTTATTTAAAATAAAACACAAAAAGAACTTGTAGGAATCTCTACAAGTTCTTTTTTGATAATGTAAAAAAGGTGAAACAAACTATCTCATAATTTGAATCGGAGCAAACACTCTAACTACGGGTTGCCTTCATTATATAGCAAATCTTAAAATGATAAGTTATAATATTTGAAGATTTTATGAATTCAGAGAGAGAAAATAAAACCCTGATTATAATTCCTAAAAATATCCAAAGGTTTTGCAATTAGACTATTAAAAAGAGTCCTATTTAAGATATTTCTATAATGAAAAAAGACACCTGTGAAGGTGTTTTTTCATTTCTTCTTATTAATCCTAGGCAGAATAATATTTATAAAAATAATAGGTACTCTTAGGTTAATGGCAATATGATAATCCCCATCAATGAACAAAACAATTTAACATGGTAAAATAATATTTGGATGGGAGTCCAATACATATTATTAAAATTAAAGTGGTTCAAGTCGGAGGAAGGCACCTTAGGGTGTCTTTTTTTATTTTCCTTCGACAGAATATGACAAAATAGTTGTAACCGTTTCTGTTATGATAGTTTTGGAAATCTTACATTTTACATAACTGGAGGAAACATAATGTATAAGAAATTGGGTACAATCGCTTTAACAGGAGCACTTGCTTTTAGTTTAGCTGCATGCGGATCTAACGAGAAGACTAGTAATGGAGTAGAAACAAAAGAAAAAGAGCAACCAAAACAAGAAACAAAAAAAGATAATTCAAAAGAAGGAAAAACAGAATCCGCTAAGGGTAACCGTTCTAATCCTATAGCATTTAATGAAACTGCTTCTATAGACGATGTTATTTTAAATACTGACGGTGGAGAATTTAAGAAATTCAAAGCGAAAGTTGAAGTTTCCATTTTAGAAGTTATACGTGGTGAACAAGCTTTTGGAATTCTAAAAAAAGAAAATGAATTCAACGAACCTGCTCCTGAGGGAAAAGAATGGGTATTAGTTAAAGTAAAAGGGAAAGTAGTAGATGCTGAAACACAAGATTTTGAATATTTACTGTCTGATATGAACTTTAAATTAGTATCAAAAGAAGGACAAGTATATAATCATGAACTATCCGCTGTAACACCTAACCAGTTACATCAAAAATTATACAAAGGCGCTGAAGGCGAAGGTTATATTTCACAAGTTGTAAATGCTGGTGATGACTTTACGATTCAATTTGAAACTCAGAAACAGAATAAAGTATTCTTTAAATCTAAATAATTATATAGGGAGTTAAACATGAAACGAACAGCTGAATTTGTATTAGGGCTTATTGGTGGTATTTTTGGTATTATTTGTGCATTTGTTGCACTATTAATCGGTGGTATGGGAGCAGCTTTCGAAGCTGATGGTGCAAATACGATTATAGGATTAGGTTGGGGCGCTGTAGCTCTATCTGTATTAGGAATCGTTGGATCTGTTATGGTAAGAAGTAAAGCGAAAGTTGGCGGTATCATGATGACTGTTGCTGCTATCGGAGGATTTATTTGTATTTCTCTGATTTACTTATTACCAGGAATATTATTATTAATAGGCGGATTAATGGGTATCTTCCGTAAAGATAAAGCTACTGTATCTGCATAAAATAGGCACTCGAAAGAGTGCTTTTATTTTATGCAGATAAATAAAATCTAACATCCGAGAACAATCGATTGGAGGAATGTATATGAATAAAAAAATTATTGGCAGTGTCATTGGTTTTATAGTTATAATAATCGCACTTGTATCTATGAACATGGTACAAAAAAATTCGGAAGAAACCGAAAAGCAAAAAAAGAAAGAAGCGAATAATATTGCATCTGCTGCTGCATTTTATATCGCAACGGAAACAATGGGTATGATCTCCGAGGATGTATTATCTGGATACTCAACAACCTGGTCAAACGCAATTAATAATCGTAAGGATTTCAATCTAGCTATCGCTGAAAAGAAAAAATCATTTGATAAAACAATTGATACTGTGTCCTCAACCTATATCGGCATGGAAATGAGTCTAAGAGAGTTATCTGAAGCTACAAAAGAACAACCAGAAAAGTATAAGGAACTTTATGAAGAATATAAAAAAATGTACAGTACCATTACAGCTTTAAAAGAACAAATGGAATCACCGAGCGGGACATTAATAACGTTTAATCAAAATGCGAATGAATTACTTCAAGAATACAAAAAAACAAAAGGCAATATTGATGTTATTATCTCTGACGAAATTAAAGGGAAAATTATAAAAGTTAAAGAAGAAGTGAAAAATAACAAATAGTATACTTAATAAAATATAGATTTGAACCATATTTTTCAATAACCAACATTACTTAAAATAATATTTGGATGGGAGTCCAATACATATTATTAAAATTAAAGTGGTTCAAGTCGGAGAAAGGCACCGTGAGGTGTCTTTCTTATTATTTTTCGACAAAATACGACATTATACAGATAACTAGTTTGCTACCATTAGATTAGAAATCTTACATTTTTTCTGAAATAACTAGTATATACTGGAGGCACTCAACATGAAACGAAAATTACTTACAGCATTAGCATGTAGCGCATTATTTATTGGAATGGTTGCTTGTAGCTCAAATGAGAAGACCACAAATGAATTAAAACCTAAACAAGAAGAAAAGGTTCAGGAAAAGCCGAAAGTTCAAACCATTCAAAAGCAACCTAAAGATAGTTATGTAGTAAATGAAGATGATTTATCTAAAGCAGCACAGTCGATTGGAGAAATCCGAGATGAGCAAACTATAAATGACATGATGATACATATGTGTCTCCAAAAAATCACATTTCATGGGAATAATCTTCATGGTCCCGGTACCCGTTTTATAGGTCAATTTCAAGTGACCAAAGAAAACATTCAATACCTAAAAAACAACTTAAATGTTATCAATACTGATGATGAAAGACAAAGATATGAATCTCTTCTGAACAAATGGTACGCTGGAGATTTTGAATCTCCAGTTGAAGACTATAGTGAAATTCATTATTTACGCTCTGGAAAAAAGCAAAGTATGGAAGGATCTAAACTAGCTAAAAAAACTGATAGTGATGAAAAAGAATTTATTCTCCATTACTTTGGCCAAGAAGGATTAGATATTCATAATAAAGAGTGGAAACATGGAGAATTATGATAGCTTAACTTGATCGGCTTGGCATCCAATACATATTATTAAAATTAAGATGGTTCAAGTCGCAGGAAGGCACCTTTGGGTGTCTTTTATTGTACATAAAAAAGCCTCACCATCTTATAGAAACTTTAAGTCCTTGAAAATAAACATGAATTGCAAATATATTAATTTTACATTAGATTAAAGATTAGCGAATATTCGTATACTAATAAAGTGCTAAATAGTAGGTGAAAAAATGGAATTTTACGATTTGGGTATTACCATTAAAGAAATTAGAATTAAAAAAAACATATCACAATCCGAATTATGTCATGGAATATGTTCACAAAGTCAAATTAGCAAAATAGAAAAAGGTATGATTTATCCATCTAGCATATTGTTGTATCAATTATCTGAACGGCTTGGTATTGATCCAAATAATATATTTGCACTAACTCAAAACAAGAAATTAAAATACGTAAAAAATGTAAAATACGTAATGAGAGATTGCACAAAGCAAAAACAATATAAAGAACTTTATGAAATAGTAAAACAAGAAAAAAAACAAAATAATTTTCAATCAAAAGAAGATAAACAATTTCTAATATGGCATGAAGCAATTGCTATATTTGAGGTAAATAGATCAACAAAAACTGCTTTAACTCTTTTAAATCATGCATTAAAACTAACTTTAACCAATTCTGATTTTTTATCAGAAAGAGAAATAGAGATTATGCAGACAATGGCTATATTTTATGCAGAACACAAAGAATATGAAAAAAGTATTAATATATTAAGAAGATGTTTAACCAATTTTAATAAGTTAGATTTTCCTAGAGATAAAGAAATTAAATTAAAAATCATTTTAAATTTAGCAAAATTTTTGGACCTCACACATCAACATGAAGAGGCAATAAAATACCTTGATAAGGGCATCAAATTAGCTATTAATCTAGACACTTTATACCTACTAGGTGAACTATACTATTTAAAAAGTCAGTATTTATTAAAGATTAAACAACATAATGAAGAAGATGTTGTTAATAACATGAAAAAAGCATTATTTATATTTGAACTAAGAGAAAAAGAACATTATATACAAATGATTAAAGATGAACTTATTGAAATACAGAGCAAAAAACACTCATAATTTCGTAAAAACTACTTACAAAGCCCAAAGGAAAAACCCCTATAGTTTTTAAACTTAGAACTATATTATTAAAATTAAAGTCGTTCGAGTCGGAAGAAGGCACTTTGGGGTGTCTTTTCTTTATTTCTCAATATAAGAACTTTAAGGATATGCTATTATTTAAATACAAATTCCCTTTTGTGCACTGAGATAGTAATACCCAATAAAAAAGCCCACCTATTTCTGTAGGTGGGCCTTGTCTTTATTACACAATATCAAAGTATACTCTCTTTTTCTCATAAACTTTATATAATTATACATATTTGTAAAAATTAAACTAAATAAATATTACATGTAGTAAAATATAAATCGTAGACACGTTCTATAAAGCAGATTCTTTTGAAAGACGTAACATATTGATCTCAAATCTCTTGTATTTTGTGAACTAACAATCTGGTGTATATAGACGATTCTGTTTTATAGGATGTGTTTACACGTATAACAAAGGGATAATACGGATAAGTTTATACTAAATGAACGTGTTTCAAGTCGGAGGAAGGCACCTTAGGGTGTCTTTTCTTTATGGAAATGATTCTAAAAAATAGAAAAGCCTCATTATTGGAGGCTTTTCAGTAAATATTTTAATATTTTCTTCCTTCATAATAAGCTTCATATTTTCCGCCTACTACTTGGATACCTTTAAGGTACCATGTAATCCCTTGTTTATCAGTATAGGAATTTGCAAATACGTTTTGGCTCTTACATTCATATTTATAGTATATACCACTGCCTTTCTGAGTTTCTTGAGCTTGCGTATTTTTGCACTGCGTAGATAGTACACTTGCTGTATTCTCTGTACTTGCTGATGCGGCGCCAATTCCTCCTGTTAATGCAATACCAGTTGCTAATGCTCCTACTACTAATTTCTTAAACATAATAAATCCCCCTTTAATAGTTTTTATAGATTACAACTTAACTGTATCACTTTTGTTATTTTTGTAAATATTTTGAATTTGTAGAAATATTTATTATAATTTTGGTAATATTAGGTTTATATTTTATCAAATGGAAAATAGAGGGATTTACAGCGATATGTAATAATGCATGAATAATCATTCGGATATTATGATATACTCTCAAAGAGCTGATACAAAACTTCTTTAGATTGGAAAACTAAAGTCTTATCTACCTAAAAGGAAGGCGCCTTATGGCGTCTTTTCTTTATTTTCAAAAGGACCTGCTCATTTAACGCCTAAAAACATAAGGTAAAGTGAACCCGTTAGAATACATGGAATGAACCCTAGTTTTACCCTCTTATCTAAAAGGAGGAACTATTGTTATGGGATATGGTGGTACTTGCGGTGAAGGCTGCGGTTTTGCTGGAGGATTTGCTTTACTAGTTGTATTATTTATTCTATTAATCATTATCGGATGCAGTTGCTTCTGCTAAAAAACTGTCGGAAAAGGCACTCTTATATGGGTGTCTTTTCTTGATAAAAAAGGACTCCTAAAACGTCTTAAATTAGTAAACTTCAATATTACTCTTTTTTACTAATTTGTTTTAACTTAATATATTAATGTTAAGTTAAAAATTTGTTATAATTAGTAAATAATTATATTAATTAGATGGAGAGGATACAATATTATGGGTTATAAGTTTCGTAGAATTATCCAAGTTTCCCCGGGTATGAAAATTAACTTTACATACACAGGTACGGGAGGGAACTCCATTCCACCTGAATCAAGGACAACAACTTATATACCTGGAACTGGAATCTCGTATACACCACGAATAGCTGAGTCAAACAACTATTATATACAACGAGGGTTTCAAGTTCAAAACACTTCCTATCCCACTATGAATGAACAAGATTACAATACGGTAAGAGCATTTGAGCAGGTAAGAGAAACCAAAACTTACATTGTTACTGCTTTTCGTAAGAAGGATAATCAAGTAAACTCCGTGGGTAGAAAACTAATGAAACCACTTTCCATAATTGGAGGCGTTTTTGCGGGCCTATTCTTAATTATGATGCTTGTTATACCAGCTCTAATCCTGGCAGCCCTTTCTTTCCTATGTTATAAAAATATAAAAACACCATTTGCGGTTGTATGCCCAGAATGTGATGCTGAGAATTTATTCATTTTTGAGGAAGAGAAGATTGCTTGTCGTAAATGTGAGAGCACTCTCATAATCCAAAAATAAAAGGTTCTCAAATACACTTCCCAAAAATGAATTGTGGTATTGAATTCCAAGATGGCCCTTAAAGCTCATAATTGTTTCCATACCTCCTTAAAGGCTTCAGCTCTCTTTTTTATTTCCTTTCGACAATATATGACAATATAAAGATGAATAATTTGTTATTATATTTACGGATTTATTTACATTAGGAGGAATGAACAACTATGTTTAAAAGATTAGCAGTATTACTTATTGGAGCTCTATTATTATTTGGTTTATCCGCTTGTGACAGCGTTAAATCAATGACAAGTAATGTCACGGTTGGTAAGGTAATTGAAGAATTTAAAGCTGCAGGATTAGAAGCTGACAATCCTAGTGACCTACCAGAAAAAGAATTTGGAAATACTAGAAAAGAAGCAAAGCGCATTCTTGTTCCAGCATTAGGTGAAGATAGTGGTGGTAGAATATTTGAGTTTAAAAACAAAGAAGATCTTGAAAAAGCTAAGAAATACTATGACGATTTAGGTAATGGTAATCAAATGCTATTCTCTCATACTTACGCAAAAGGTAACTTCCTTATACAAATGAATGGTGATATGGAAGATACCCAATTTAACAAATATAAAGAAGTTATGGACAAAGTAATTAAGTAAGTTAAAGAATCCGCTTTCATTTATATGAAAACATGTTAGAATTATCTTTGGATGGGAGTCCAATACATATTATTAAAATTAAAGTGGTTCAAGTCGGAGGAAGGCACCTTAGGGTGTCTTTTCTTTTGTACCTTAAAAAGGTATCGACAGCATTCTATAGAAAAAACAAGCTAAGAGTATGCAAGATTTTATACAGTTCTTCGATGAACCCAGTAACAAAAGAGAACCCTAAAACCGCGCCAGGATAGAAATATATATATAAATGCATAGAATTATAGAAAAAGAAAAAGGCCGATTCCTTGTGAGAGTAGGATTACCGATAATGAGACGTTATGTTAACCTTACATGTATACGATATTCACTGTTTTTTAAATAGGGTCTTATGAAAGCTATAACGAAATAAAATGATATACAAGGAGGAGAATATTCTGTTTAGAATGTTGTTTAAAAAGTTTATAAAGAAAAAATATGTTTGTTTAGTTTGTGGCTACGATCAGTTACCGGGACCACTCTATAATGAAAAAGGAATCCCCGATGTAAGTCTAATATGTGCTTGTTGTGCTTTTCAACCAGGATATGACGATGAAGAAATTGTATGGACTATTGAAACATATCGTGAAAATTGGCTTCAAGAAGGATCTCCTTGGCTAGATACTATGGAGAAACCAAAACATTGGGATTTAAAGCAACAATTAGCCAATATTAATATAAAAGAGTAACTGCCAATAACGATAATTATGTGAACACGAAAGTCCTCCAGTTAATCAATCTGGAGGACTTTTAATAGTCTTTTAAATACATTGAATCCCTATAATGAGACGTTATGTTAACCTCACATGTATAAGATATACAAAGGAAAATCTAAGTAAAGTATCGAAGAAAATCACGAAAAGAGGGATACCAATGGAAAAATATTTTGAGGAAGCACATCGTTTTTGTTCTCATAATAGAAATCTCTTAGAAAAAGGTATTATATGTGGTTGTTTTCACTGCTTAAAAATATTTAGTCCTAAAGAAATAACAGATTGGTGGGAAAAGGAAGAAGATACAGCAGAATGTCCTCATTGTGGAATTGATTCAGTTATCGGAGAAAGTTCTGGGTTTCCCATCACAAGAAAATTTCTAGTAGAGATGAATAAGAGATATTTTTAAAGATTTATTGACTTTCGAGAATGAGACGTTATGTTAACAATGCTTGCATAAGATATACAGAAGGTCAAGGTGAATTAACAAGCTAAAAGTTATAATGAGAGAGGCGAATATGTAGTGAAAAAAGGAAAGCTTGGAGTCATTGAACTTCTTGAAAAATATCAAGGCGGAAATGTTATTTTGGAATTTCATGGAGAGGATTTCAGATCTCATGCGATTATAAGAAAAATGGAGATACTTGAAATTAAAAGGAAATACATTAAATTACAAAGCCAAGAGGATCTTAGCACATCAGATATATTGTTAGATGAAAGTGCATCCTTTAAGATCCTTAAGCATCTACAAAAAGAAATAGTTATTGAAATACACCAAAATGGTAAAGAGTTGTTTACATATAAAATGACTCTTAAAAAATAAGGTGGGATAGAAATGGAAGTAGATAAAGAACAAGAAGAGATGCTTGTCAAAACATTTTTTGAAAAAAGGGTACGAGAAAGAATACTACACGAGCTCTTCTCTCCAAAGAAAAGACAAAATGTCTTTCATCGCCTATGTCATAATTTTAACTCTATACTATCTACGAAATACATGATTGAAATAACAAAACCTAATTCGGATCCCGACAAAATCGTTTCTCTATTGCATAAATATGGTGCAATAGATTCATGTTACGTAATAGCAATGGATAGTGATTTAGATTGCAAATATATACCACTATCCATTGCCATAGAGAAAGTCATTGAGTCTGGGTGGCCTGCCATCATTTCGTGTATTCCAAGTAAACTTGCATTTTTCCAAGCTGAACAAGATCCCATGGGTTTAACTCCACGATACCTCTTAAAGCGTTAAAATAGCAGTTAGGTCGAACTTTATGAGCTCGAACATGTAAAGTATGCTAGACTGATTGACTTCCTGTAACGATCATTATGAAAATAAGCTGTCCATATGGACAGCTTATTATATTTTTTGCTTAGCGTGGGTTTTTTCTGAAATGCTGGCGATACCCCATCACCATCAAGCTAAGGGTATCATGACGGTATATGCGAGTGTATTTTTTGGGAATTTCTACGACTACACTAAAAATGTGCATAACAAATAAACCTACCAAAAGGTGTTTTGAAAAATATTATGCGACTTTGAAACTCTTTAACAACGTACACTCAAACATAACGCCGAGGATATCAAAGACTGGTTTCTTTTCGTAACGATGAGATTTCCGTCCGTTTTTCTCTAAAAGGTTGAACAGACGTAGGAAAATCTTTGATAATTCTTGGGTGCCCCTTTGTAATCCTTGGTAAAACAATAGATAATAATTCTTTATCATATAAATGGATTTGTATTCACTTAACTCTTTCTTTTTCTTATCCAAGAGTAACTGACGCATTTTAAACATAGTAGATGTACAGAGTAAAATGCTAATAAGTTGCCCATATAAATGGCATTCTAAGCGTTCCTTCTTAATTTCTTTGCACTTGTGAATTTGAAAGAAAGATTTCCATGTTTTGAACAAAATTTCAATTTGCCAGCGTAATGAATATAAATCATGGATATGTTTCGTTGGAACATTTTCTGCAGAAAGATTTGTAATATACACGTTGATTCCACTCAACCGTTTACTTCGTTCTTTGTAGGTAATACCTTTCTTTTTTTCTTTTTTGGCTTGTTCCTTCAATCTTTTCTCTGTTTGTTCCTTTGTTAATCGATGAATAATAACACGCGCTGGTAATTTTTGATACTGTCCAATGTATGCTTCTGAAATTTCTAGTGTTTGACCAGGGGGCAATTGATTCATGAGTTCTTCCATATCTAATTGAATATAGAGTGTTCCTTTCTTCACGGTCCCGTTTCGAAAATACTCTGGCTCATCATTCTTACGATAGATTCGAGAATTTAATTTCAAACGTGATACATAGTAAGCTCCTTTATCATGGATCTTCTGTAAGTCATGTAAGTCAAAATAGCCTAAATCTCTTATATACAAGTCTTTTGGTTGAATGGTTTTCAGGCTTTTTGAACCAAAGGTTTTATCATTTTCTCTTCCTTCTCCTACATAAACGTATAGGAACTTCCCACTCAATAAGTCATACTCCAATTGAATTTTGACACCGGCCGTATGACTACTTCCACCTGAACCTTGATAATGTGAAGAAAACCTATCTGGAAGCTGAAATGTTGTAGAATCTAGAATTCGAATGCGCTTAAATATCGTGGTATATTGATGAATTATTTCTTGTGTTGAATGAATTCTTTGGGTTAGAAGGTTAGCTAGAACTTGTTCAAGAAACTTTACTGCGGAAGCATTAAATCGTTGATTAAGTCCTTCAGGACTGATAAGAACACCTGTAGATACTTCTAGACAGCTACATAATTGCGTGAGTGATGTACTTGCGACTTGTTGACTAAGCCATACACATAAAGCAACTAACTCCTGTGCTTGATATTTACTCTTTCGCTGAACAAATCCTTTTTCTTTGGCTAGGAGTTCTAGATTATGAGGTGACATATGTCGTTGTAATTCTTCAGCAATCGGTTGAAGTTCGTCAAGAATTGAAAGATTCATAAAGAAACGCCATCCTTTCCTATAATTCTACAGAAATCACTTCATTGTTGCTGTATAGGTAGTGTAAAATCTTAGCTTAATATCAATCTAACGTGATCCAAAATGGCGGACAACCTACATCAGATAAAATACCAAAATATACCTTTAAAATGATATAATAAAATATAGAATACTATACATGAAACTACAGGAGGCTATTAATGGATAAAATTTTTGAACATATGAAAACCAGGTTTATTTTAATGTGGGCTATTATCTCTTTTGCAATAATGATGTTTATTTTGCCTTTATTATTCACAGAAATTCCTAAAGATGTAAAGTTGAATATTGCTCTTATTATTTCAATTTATGCTATTCCTATGTTTTGGATTGGTTTTAAATTTAAAAGATATAATATCTCGTTTAAAACTTACTTGTCAAAACCATCTTCCTTTTCTTTCAGAAAAATTTTTGCATCAGCAATTATGACTATGATTTTCGGGTTAGGTATGTTATTGCTAATCGTAATGGTATTCTCATTAATACCAAAGAGCACTTCGCTAGAGGATACAAACGAAATAATTAAAACACAAAGCATGTGGTTTGTTTTAATGAAAGCTATAACTCTTTCTTTCATTGCTCCTATCTGTGAAGAAATTTTGTTCAGAGGCTTTATTCTTAGTCGTTTTACATATAAATTCGGAATAAAAAAAGCAGTTATATTCTCTTCCATCTGCTTCGGTGTTTTGCATCTAAACAATGTATTTGGAACCACAATATTCGGGATTATTTCTTGTTTGATGTACTTAAAAACTAAAAGTTTATTCCCTTCTATAATAGCTCACATGGTAAATAATATAATTGTAGCTTCAAGAGATATCTTTTCTGCTTTAAAATCTACAACTACAAGCACATCTTCAGCACAACCTGAATTAACTATCATTCTTTTAATGTCTGTTGTGCTAATAACAATTGGATTAATGTGGATTATTCCTTTTATTAGAAGACATTCTGAACTATTAAGATATGATAGTTTACCGCCTTTAAAGTACACCACAACCTAATTAAATTTGTTATGGTGTATAAAAATAGTAATAGAAGTTTTGAGTAGTAAACGTAATCACTTGTAATACAGAAAAGGATAGATAAGGATAAAATCCCTTTATCTATCCTTTTCTCTCATATATTATGTGAAGGATTTTTTTGTTTTGGGGTTAATTTGTTTTCTTAGGTTGATGGGCATGTGGCGATACCCCTATTAACTCTTCACGAGACAAGTAAACGGACCTTTATTTAATACTTAAATTATCATTCCGATTTTTACCACAAATTCTTTTTAATTGTATAGCAGGTGGGAATTTTCTGTACTTATTTCGTTTTAGCTTCCATACTTTATGTATGTAGTGCATTCTTATCAAATTTCCCCATTACTTTAACTCGTAGGGGCATTAACTTTAGAACTCTGCTAATGGATAAGCAAGTTAATAATTATACTTGAAAATGGAGTGATACGATGAATAAGACGTATGATGTCATCATTACCGGTGCTAGATGTGCCGGCTCTACCCTGGCAATTTATCTTGCTAAGGCAGGTTTCCATGTGTTGTTAGTGGACCGAGCGAATTTTCCAAGGGACACATTATCAACCCATACCTTTTTCAATAATACTGTCGCTCTTCTTCGAGAAACCGGTGTCCTGGACAAGTTATTGGAAACAAAAGCACCGCCGGTACGGGATATTAAATTTCAATTTGAGGATACCGTGATAGAAGGTCTCATCCCTGAGGTTTACGGAGAGGAAAGTTGTTATTGTATTAGAAGAAATTATCTCGATCATATTCTACTTGAACAAGCCAAATCCCAAATGAATGTAACTGTTTTAGAAGGATTTCGTGTGACGGATGTCATCCGTGATGACGAAACAGTGATAGGCGTGAAAGGTTTAGACGGCGACAACGAGAAACAAGAATTTTTAGCTCGCCTGGTAGTCGGGGCAGACGGCCGATCCTCTATTATTCGCAAGCTGGTAAAAAGTGAACTCAAAATAAGTATTCCGGCAACAGTCGGCATCTATTTCGGGTATTTCTCTGGATTTCGCCACGATAATGTCCCTAAATTTGAAGTATACAAGATAAAAGATAACACAGCCATTCTCTTTCCGACGAATGATGATTTATATGTAATTGTCGGCATTTTCCCATTAGAAAATAAGGAATTGATAGAACGGTTGAAATTAAATCCGGAAAGCTGTCTACGCAATTTCTTTACAGATAGCTTTCCGAATACAACAATTGGGGCGCGCTTGAAAAATGCAGAACTAGTAGAACCGGTCAAAGGCATTCTCGGATATGATAATTACTGGTATAAAGGAATGGGAAAAGGATGGGCGTTGGTTGGAGATGCAGTTTGTTTTAAAGATCCTGGCATGGCGCAGGGTATCCATGATGCTATATGTGGAGCACGTATATTATCCAATATTCTATCAAAATATAAGGGACAATCCGATCAATCAAATCAAATGTCTGAAGAATATCAAAAGGCAATAGAAGATGAGTTTATGGTTCGGTTTCACATGGGATGCCAAATTTCGAAGAATGAACGCATATCTGAACAACAGGATGCTGTCAACAAGCTAATCAGTTCCCATCCAGAGGCTATAGAGAAGTTTTTAGGGATTTACAATTATGCAAACGAGCCCGCTGCTTTAGAAAAAGAACTCTCACGAATTATGCAATCGATCTAGCAATGATTTTAGAGATTAAGTGATTTAAGTACAAAAATAATTCACTATGAACCTCCCCCACTTACTCGCTTCCGCTTGAAGTGGGGATTTCTTAGCATCAACAAAGACAAGGTCCCATGAGAAGCGGATTTTCCATCTCCTCTCTGCACCTATGCAGGGACTCCTTTTCTTCATTTGACTAAGCAACTTCTGCACATGCAGAAGGGTGGGAACACACCGTCTACTACTTTTTGCTTACGCAATCCACAAATACTTTCTCTTCGTTTCTTCCGGGATATGACACATCTTTCCGTACAGTTCTTTTGCCAAAATGTTGCGGGCACCGTGAATGTCCCAGTGTTCTTCGTAGCTGCACACACAAACGTAGTTACGTGTCCGCACTTTCTTTCTTCTTTGGCAACAAGGGCATGTTTGAGAAGTGTATGCTTCGTCTACGAGAAACAATAGAGGTACCTTTAGCAATCTAACCTATTTCGATGCTGGAGCCAGAGTGACTTCGGGTGATGTTACCTTGTCATAAAAATCTACGAATTTGTCACGATCGGCGCTATCACGGTAAACCATGGCGACACGTGGATGTGCATTAAGTACACCAGAGATCATGTAAGGTATGATATAGCCTCACTCCCACTCTTGTCGCATTTCTAACAAGAGTATATCTTACTAGTGAATTCTGTATATATTATTATGTGGGGTACCGCCAGCATTTCGGAAAAAAACCACGCTAAGCAAAAAATACAATAAGCTGTCCATATGGGAAGTGAAATTTATACTTTATCATTGGTCTTTTTTAATCTACTAGCCCTTAATTCTTTGAAATTCTTGATTAATTCTTCTCCGAAAATATAAATAACTTTTTCCCATGGATGCCCTAAATAACCCCACTTAAAGTCTTTTTGCAAAAAGAAATAATAATCTCCATCCGGAAAAAATGGGATTTTCCATTGATGATCATCTTCGTTTAGATTTAAATTTAAACTAGGATTCATCCAGTAGCCAGCATGCTGCCAATCTAACGCATATATATATTCATGTTTCTCGGTACATAAAATAAGAGCTTCCAATAATATATGATCAAAAATATAATCATCGTCATCAGTCCATTTTCCTTCAAAATAATTAGGTAAATCATAAGTAATATATGGACAAGAAAATTTAAATGATTGGTCACCATCAATATTAGGATTAAAAGCAAATTCATCATAAAATCTATCCCAAACATTCTCATATTCTTGTTCATTTAACAAAATCCATTTTTTCAAACTCCGTACCTACTTTCTAATATTATTATATAATTAAAATACCACGATGAAATTGTATATTCTATTCATTGCTAATTTACATAACACATTAATTATCAGTAGCAAGAAAAAGGCAAATCCCCTTTGAAAGTAAGGATTCGCCTTTTCCTTGCTACCGATAATGAGACGTTATGTTAACCTTACATGAATCTGATATACAGCCTTATAAAGTGATATAATGAGCTTATAGTTCTCAACAGAAAGGATACATCTTATTTGAATCACTTTTCCGTAAATTTAATGCCAAGTCATTTTAGAGATTATAATGAACATTCTAGTTTACCAGCACATGATCTAATTTTGCGACCATTACTTTTATTTGCTACGGATTGCTATGTTTATGGGATCCAAAAGAATTCGGAGTTATTACAACAATGTTCTCATATACTCATTTCTACTCGTAACAAATACAAAGTTGATTTGAATCAAGAAGCTATAAAGGGATACGAACAATTATGGAATGTGACGGGATGGGGAAGAGGTTCTATTGTAATTGTGATGGGATTAGAACAATTTGAAAATCTAGATATCCTTTCTTACTGTTACGATCCTGATATTTTAGATAATCCTAATACAGGGGAAAGTATTGCAGCCGTTAGATATTCTAAGGATATGGCTAAGCAAGGTAAAGTTGCACTTTGTTTGTCGGCTTCCAACGGTATAGAGTGGATGAATATTTATGCTTCTGATGATGTTTTAGAAAAATTGTATGTCCGTGCTACAAAGGAATGTTTAGATTCTTATTCCGATACGATATATAAACCACAAAAAAGCAAAGGAAATTGCCTAAATAATACCTTCCGATATCGATAATTATGTAAATAAGCTGTCCATATGGACAGCTTATTGTATTTTTTGCTTAGCGTATATTTTTGTTAAAATGTTGGTGGTACACCCTGACTGAGCCATACGCAAAGGGCAATGAGTTCGTTAGCTTGATATTTACTAGATCGCTGTACAAAGCAAACTTGTCTGGCGATGTCTTGTAGGACTACTGGAGATAGAAAGCATAGCGTATTTTTTCATTTTATGGGGTATTTTGTTTTGATGGCTTGCTAGCGATGGGGTGGGATCCCTTTTTAACTTAGGGGTAATTTATGTCGTATTTAGCAATTATTAATTACATAATGCAAATGATCGTTTACATTTTGTTAGTAATCATTTACAATTACATTAATTGTAAATGAGGAAAGGGAAATTATGATGCTAGAAAACAGAGTTAGAGAATTACGAGCACGATTTAGATGGACTCAGCAAGACTTGGCTGATGCAATTGGGGTCACAAGGCAAACAATTGGATTAATAGAAAAAGGTGATTATTCTCCATCTGTCACTATGGCGTTAAAAATAGCTGCTGTATTTCAAGTTACCGTAGAAGAGGTTTTTTATTTAAAGGGAGAGGAACGATTATGATAAAACAGGTTTTAAGATCCCCACTCATAGGGGCCAGTATATTTGTGTTGATTATTGCATTTTTACTATTTTCTCTTATGAATACACAAGTCATTTTAGCTAAGTTATGTTTCGGGATTTTAGTGACGGTTACTTTTTTATGGCTCATTCTCACAAGAATTTATAACCGAAAGAATCCTCATGATAAGATCAGGTTATTTGGCTTTATACCATCTGAATTTCGTGAAATAGATGAAGGGCAGCAGTGGGTAACCTATAAGGCTTGTCGAAATGTGTATATTTACTATAGCATTACGCTTCCAGTAACGGCAGGGATTTGCTTCCTCTTTTCTCAACATAATTTTGTTCCGTTATTGTGCATTGGTTTACTAGGTGCAGGTCAATACACTGTCTATTGGTTAACTACTATTCTTATTTTAAATCGTATTTAACAAAGGGGATGAAACAATATGGTGGAGTGGGCTCAAAATGCAGGTGCATTATGGCAATATGTAGTGTTATTTCTTTTAGCTTTTGCCCCATGGATGGATGTATCAATCGTTATACCACTTGGTATCGCATGGGGGTTACAACCAATTGCAGTAGGAGTAACAGCATTTGCAGGAAATCTTATCTTGGTTCTATTACTCGGTTTTTTCTTTAAACAGTATGCCAAATGGCAAGCAGCAAGAAAACTAAAAAAAGGTATAACAAAACCTTCTAAAAAAGAAACCCGATCAAGAAAAATATGGGAACGATATGGTATTCCAGGTTTGGCTCTTCTAGCTCCAATTCTCGTAGGAACTGATATTGCAGCCGTATTAGCTTTAACATTTGGATCTAACCGGACACACGTCATAAGTTGGATGACGGTCAGCCTTGCAGTATGGACAGTCATTTTTACAGTTGCTGCGATGTATGGGCTTAGCTTTTTAAATATTATTTAGGATATCATGATGATTTTAGGTAATCTAAAATCGTTCATTATCTAAAAATTATGGAGTAATAGGAATCACCATATCATTTCGGGAAAATTGTACGTTTAGACACAATTTGGACACAAATTACCCGATTCCCTGTACGTTAAGAAAACAACTATTCATTAACGGTGCTCGGATTAAATGTGTAAATCGTATATTATCAAGACTTAATTCCTATTAAAAAATTAGAAGAAGTAAATGATTAAATTTTTAAAGAATATTGGAGCTTTAAATTAATAGACCTCTATAATTTAGTAGATCATTACAAAAAAAGAAATAATAAATTCCGATTATTTATTCGATTAATTTTATTTGTAATTATGGTAAGATTTAGATAAAACTTTAGAAGGTAGTGATTTTATGAATCCATGTAGAGTTGTCGTATTAACAAAAAAGGAAATAATAAAAGATAAAAACTTGATTTTCAATGATGTTAAAGAAGTGATTAAAGAGCTTAAAAATTCCCACATTGTTACCGCGACGATTATTAATACCATAAGACAATCTTCCAACATAAACAAACAGATTGTTCAAGAACAAAAAACTGTAGTAACAGATTTAAATCTACCAAGAAATGAATTTCCCATTGATGAATTAGAATATGAAGGTAAGATTTATCCTTTTTCAAAGACACGTCTTGCTGTTAGTGAAGAAAATTCAAATGATGCATTTATTACATATATATTTGACGGTGGAAAAGAAGAATTAGATTTAGATTCATTATTTGTGGAATTCAAAGAAATTCTTAAAAGAGATAAAGAGTTCTTAGAGATCAAAGAAAGAATTTGGCCTGAAGGCTTTACGAATGAATCGGATAAAAAGAATTTTGAGGAACGAAAAGTTAAATCATAAAAGGTAAATATAAATTTTAATCTAACTTTATCTTAAAGCTACATAAACAGCTAATAGGGGTCACCATGATAGTTTGTTTTGCCCTTGCATTATCTCACGGAGAACTTGTAGTAATTACTACAAGTTCTCTTTGTTTTTCTTAAAAAAACGAAAGTAAACTTTTAGCCATTAGTTTACATTAAATTTTAAAAGGGGTATCGTCACACATCCATCAACTTAAGGTATACCACTCCACCCTAATCGCCGAGTTTGATACCATTGAGAAAGCGTCTATATCTTAAGGATAAAGGGTTTGTCTTTGTTTATTATTATGGACAGTAATTTGGAGAAATAAACGTACTCGGTGATTAGGGGATAAGAAACTATTTAAAATATTTGATACTTCGGTAATTGAGTGAATAAAAAATACGTTATAATTCTTCCTGTAAGAAGGCATGGGGTGACCTGTTTTCTTAGGTTGATGGGAATGGGGTACTGCACTATAAATGAAGAAATTCATTGTTCTCCATAACGAAAATTTGATCTTTCTACAGTTATTCAAGATAAGCGGTTCTGGTACAAATATATGAAGAAGAACCTTTTATACTTTTATAATATATTTTATTCTCGAGAGTAATTTCTAGTTTTTTACATGGTATAATTTCGTATTAGGGAAGAAGGGGTATACAAAGGTTAGTTGATAAGTTAGAAGAATTGAAATTTCACTGGTATGTTCAGAACACTATAGAAAGGGTTTTTAAGAATGGGGCAATTTCAAAGTAATTTACAAACAGCAACACAAATCGCTACGCAAATGAGGAAAGCTTCGGATACAATCCAAAGTGCCTCAAATCGTTCAATCACGAAGGCGACGGGTACGACGCTAACGATTAATTCCAAAGCACAAGAAGCGAATCAACAAGCCTTAGATTTAACACAACAATTTTGGACCGCCTTTCAACGAGAGGTCGATAATATTCATTCGGTAGCCAAAGAGTTTGAGAGAATGGATCACGAGCTTCACAACACTTTTCGCTAATGTGACCACCTTCGTAAAGATAAAACGGTAGGAGGAAGAAGATGGATCGAGATATCGAAAACCAAAGTAAACAGTTAAATCAGAAGTTACGAAATGTATTTGAAAAACAGGACCGAAATCAATCCGCGATTCAAACTCAGGAACAAGCGGAAGCAGATTTTCACGAATGGAAAAATCGAAGTAATCGCTTATTTAACCGCATTTTAGAAACTTGGCAAAGCGATAGAGAATTATCTCATTTTTTTATGAATATCCGCCAGGAAGCACAACACATTGAGCGAAAACTTACGTTCGAATTGGAAAACCAAAAAGAAACATTGCTTAAGGAAAGACGAGACCTTAATAATTTAGAAGAAGACTTATCCTACCAGCAACAACAATTAGCAAGGGGGACTAATGCATGAGTTTAAATATGTATTTGGGAGAAGTACAGAACCAAACTCAAAGCATGAACGCTGTATGTACCGCTACCATTCAAGGTATGGAACAAGCTATTCAGTCGATTGATGCTTTTGCAATTGATACTGTTCTACAAGGACAAACATATAGCAGTGCAAAATCATTTTTTGTACAAACCTTTCGTCCTTTAGCACAAGGAATCATTTACTTATGTGAAGAACTAATCCGTCAGAATGATGCCTTTCCAAGTCAATTTCAATCACAAGTAGCTTCAACAGATGTCATCGAACAAGAAATACTAGAACAAATTCGAGGGATTGACCGAATGAAAGCAAGTATGGAAGCCATCAGTCAAACCATGCCAGTTCCGGGGATGGATGCTATGGCGAATCTTTTTACTGTCATGAGGCATAAACTTCAAGAAAAGTTAAATCACCTATATGAATTTAATCAAACATCCAGTAATAACTACAGCACGGCCCTTCAACTAGCATCTAGTATTGCTACTGGTCTTGCCGAAGTTCAAAGTGGAAAAGGATTTAGTCCTGCAAGTGGCACGTTTAGTACACAAGGATTGAATATGGAGTGGACAACTTCTATCCAAGCGATTACAGAAGAAAAAAAACATCATTCTGAAGAAACCAGTATTATAGAAGAATCGTTGTTCGATAAACTTAAAGATACTGTTGAAAATAACGTAGAAGCGATGGATCAGTTGTACGAAAAATTTATTCGCCAGATAGAAAATACTCCTATTATCGGGCAATATCATAACTACAAAAAAGGGCAAAATGAAGCGGTGTTAGATGAACTTAAAGGAATATTAAACACAATTTTACATCCAATAGATAGTGTTGAGGGCGCTGTGTATGCTCTTTCTCACATCGACGAGACATTTGCTGCTGTAGAACAAGCTATTTCTGATTCGTGGGATCAAGATGTTGTAAATGGAGATTGGAATAGCAGAGCTAAATGGGTTGGAAATGTAGAGATGCAAGTTAAATTAGCAATTGCCGAATTATTTGTAGGAACAAAAGGTGCAGATAAAATTTCAACATTAGGTAAAGTATCAAAGTCAGGCAAAACCTCAAAACTTAGTGAAAGTGTAAACTTTATACAAGGTACTAAAAACGTAATAACTTTAGATAAGTATAAGCAAAGCGTTGACATGTTGAATAATATTCTAATGCCCAAAAATCAATTTGCTCTTGCCGATACCAATGCACTTAATCTAAGATCTTTTGATTACACTACTTTTAATAAAGCCAAAGATACTTTTTCACTTGCTGAAAACATAGATAGATCCAATCAATATAGTCCACGTGTATTTGATGGTGATTTAAAGAAACACGAAGATAAAGGCGGACATTTAATAGAAAAACATGTTGCAATACCTGATGAGGCATTGGCTCAACGATTAATAGATGATCAGAAAATCACTGGGTCTTCATCTTTTAATGATTTAGAAAAAGCCCAAAAAGTTGCTGATGCAGTATTAACTAATCCTCAAAATATACGTAAAATAGAAAGGTGGCTAGCTGATCCCTACAGCCCACCAACTTTAGCGTTGAGGTATAGAGGTGATGAAATTATTGGTCGATCTATATTAAGAACATCTGAAGATGTTTTAGAGGTAACGAACGCTAAAATTGTCTTAAAAAAAGATGGAGAAGGAAGTTATATTAGAACAGGATTCCCCATAAGATAGAAATTTAGGAGGCTATTTATGAATGATAAAGATTATATTTATGAAGAATTAAGTGATTTTTTAGATGGAACATTCCATCAAGATATGGGAACACCAGAAAAAGCCTTACACGAATTTATAGAAGAAGCCCACAAGGTTTGTATAGAAAATACTATAAATTACATAACTGCATTTTTAAACAGTGATCTATCCACGGAAAAAAAAGAAGAATTCATTGAATATTATACAGACATTTATTTTCCTGCTTTAAAACTGGCTCCCCTAGAATGGCTTGAACAAACAAGTGAAACGTTAAAACAAGCATTAAAAAATACTTAGTAAAAATCGACCGCCCATAGTAGGCGGTCTTTTCTTCGTCTTAATTTACATTCACATACGCAGGGCTAACTGTAATATGGAACGTACTTCCCTTCCAGTTTTGTACTTTATATTTTATATATTGAGGCGAACCGTTAATGTCAACTTGGGCGTCGATAGTAAATCCAGGGCCTACGTCAACAATGCCAGCTATACTAGGGGGACCTCTTAACGTACAGGTAATTGATTAAATGTGTCTAAACGTACAATTTTCTTTTCTGATATGGTGCCCCCATGAGGGATTAATGATTATTGAGTCTAAAATACAATACCTCTTTAAAGGGGAATGTATTTCTTGAGGTATAAATAATAAAGTTACAAGTGAGTTTTGGGAACAGAATATAATTAAATTTGGTTACATCCCAGCTAACTAAACCAGTACAACACTTCACCATATACCCAAACATATTTTTTATTTAAGAGATTGAAGAGCATGCGGCTGAAAACAAATGATTGTGAGAGTATCAAAATGTCCAAGTTTTATAGATTTCTTGTACTAGAACCACAAAAAGGTCCAATGCTAAGAGCATCGGACCCAAGGTTGCTTTTTCATCGGATATCTTCCAACTTCTTAATAATCATATTTGGTGTTGCCCACTCATCGCGATCGAAATCAGAAATAGATACTTCAATATTTAGACGTTCTTGGAATTCTACTAGTAAAGATACTGTACCAAAAGAATCAAGGATACCTTCTTCAAATAGTTGAACATCAGGATTTTCTTTTACAATATCATTTTCACATACTTCTTCTAAAATATCTAATACTTGATTTTTGAATTCTGTCATTAAAAAATCTCCTTTATATCCGAAATGTACTATTAGTAACTTCTTAGTTACAAGAATAGAAATTACTTATTAAAAATAATGATTTAGGTGACCAGAGAAAATTAGGAAACCGAAACATACGAAATGGAATGTAATCACAATTGCAAGGACATGCATGAACGTATTGTTGGGCCAAAATTTATGCTTCTTGTTTTTTCGTTCGAAAATATCAAATAAAATAAACAGAGCAATATGATATAGAGCATAAATAATATATTGAGCAATATCATGACCAGTAATGTGCCAAATTCCCATGACAAAAAAGTTTAAAAAGACGCCAATATATGAAATCATATAGCGATTTTTAATGAGCTTTTTCTTTGTTGCAAAAAAGACAAAGCGCATGTAAATAAAATCACGGAGCCAAAATGATAAGCTCATGTGCCAACGATTCCAGAAGTCTTTAATATTCCGACTGATAAACGGTTTATTAAAGTTTTCTGGTGTTTTAATACCCATCATATAACTGACACCAATTACGAATGAGCTATAACCTGCGAAGTCAAAGAATAGATATAAACTATAGCTATACATGTAAATCATATTTGATAAAATGGTGTTTTGGTGAGCTAATGTTGCATCCATAATATTTTCTTTTATTAGGTAAGCAAGTATAAATTTATACAGAAAACCTTGAAAAATACGGTTAATACCCATGTATAGTAGATTTTGATATTCTTCAGCACTTGGTGGTTTTTGAATATCTTTTTGGAACCTGCGATACCGATCGATAGGTCCGGTTGAAATAGCAGGGAAGAACAAAATGAATTCCCAGAAATTAAAAAATGAGCATTCTTTAATTAAGCCATCACGAATTTCAAATACCATTTGTACCGCCCTGAATGTTACATAAGATATACCAGTAAAAACAATGAATTTTAATTCAGGTACAAATGGTGCAATTTTTGCCAAAATCAGTGGCAAAATCGACAAAATAACAGCCATGTAAAACATGAACGTATTATTATTTTGTTTTCTTAGTAGTAAATAGCCTTTAATAAGGACATATTGCCAAATAATAAATACTGCTAACAGCATTGCTTGATTTGGTTTATCCGAGAAGATAATAGCAAGCATAATTAGCGTTAGGACAGCATTATATTTGCGCAACATTTTACCTCTTAATCCAGCTACGATAGTAGGTATCAATAAAATACCAACTATAGCGAAAAAATAAAATGATCCATATGCGGTCATGCTGTAGCCTCACTTTATAATGTTTTGCAATCCTTTATTCCATATGGTGTTATGAATAATGGATTGGCACATGAATTTTCTTAAAATTATATAGCTTAGTAATCGCTCATTGCGTTTTTGGGGTTGCAGATGCTAATAAATACTTTTTCTATAATCGCATATGCCGGAGCAATTTGTTCCTCTGAAGCCCCATGCATAACTTGTAACGCTAATCCATTAATCGAAGCCAATAAAGCCCTTGAAAATGCTTCTAAATCTGTGATTTCTACATTGGAAGTTTGAGCATATTCTTGAATTAGATCTATCAATTGGTTCTGTAGAACCCGAATTTCTTCCATAATTTTCGGTGACCATGATGCTGCTGCCAATAAACTAAAATACACTTTTCTCCATTCAGAACTTTTGAATTGGTGATGTACTACAAATATAAGTTTTTTTAATTTCTCTGAAAAATCTTGTATATCTGAGAGTTCCTTCTGAATTTCTTTAATTTGTTTTTGCATGACATAAGAGGTAGCGTTAACTAATAACCCCTCCTTTGTTGGAAAATAATAATGAATTAAACTTAAAGTAATTCCCGCTTTTGTAGCAATATCTCGTAATGTAATAGCGGTTGTACCTTTTTCAGCTAAGCATTCAAACGTAGCCATTAGTATTTGATCCCGAGTAGCTGTTTTTTTAGAATTAGACATTGTATTTCACCTTCTTATTTTTTTGTTTGGTCAACCGACCAATAAATATAAAATTATACTACCCCATTAGAGCATTTTTTACAATACTGAGTACCACTCCCATGTCCACCAAGCTAAGGTTTTGAAGTACACCCTAAATGAAAATTCTCTTTCTCTACAGTTAGTTTTTTGAGAATTCAGCTCATTTTTTCTTTTTGGGGGTGTTTATTTTTCTAAAGTTGATGGATATGGTGAGACCTCATAGATAAAGATAAGAGATAGCATATATTCTTGTAGTTGTATTTGGCTTATAAAAATTTTCATTTAAATAAACGATGGCATAAAAGCGTCCAAATAGGATGCTTTTTTCTTTGTTGTGTAAAAAATATACAATAAGTATAGGTTTGGACATAGTTATATTGATTGTGTAATTGTTATGAATGTTCAAATAAATATTTGGCTAGATATTTATAAAAGATTTCAATATGGAGGCAGTACGCCATCGCCATGTGAAGCGCCGGTCTGCTAGATCCTCTAGATTTCAAACACTTTTCCATGCTTTACGTACGATAAGAGGAATCGAAACCATTCATACCCTATACAAACAAAGGCGGAGTCTTCAAATAGATTCCGCCTTTTCAGCCTAAAATGAACTAAAACAATTACTAACCACGGCCTAAATGGTTTGCCGGATTTATATACATAAAATAAAAGTAATAGATGTATGAAAGAATTTTTATACTTACGAAAGACTTTTGTAACACTTTTGAGAGAGAAATGAAAGAGGTATTAGATATGATGAAGTTGTTCTTAATAGTAGGTGTTCTAACTCACCTGAAAATCAAGGAGGAAAAATAACAATGAAGAAATTGAAGCCAGCACTTAGTGTATTAGGTAGTGTATCGATGGCACTGACTTTAGCATCCCCTGCTTTAGCAGATATAAAACAGCCGAATGCAGGAAGCACAATTGAAATGTTTAAAGAGGATGCAAATGCAAAAGAAGGAAAAGATCTTATCTATGGAATTGATGGAAAAAAGGGAAAGATGTCTACTGAAAAAATTGAAATACAAAATGACGATTGGGATCAAGATGGTATTTCTAACGACTTAGAAATAAAAGGCTATAAAATTGAGTTTAATCGACAAACCGGGAAAAATGAAGCACAGGCATGGGATCCAGAGCGAGACAAAGATAAATTAAAATTTATTACAAATCCTATGAGCGCGAATTCGGATGGAGATCCTTTTACAGATGCATATGAAGTTCAGTATTATGGCAGTAACTCTGATACTGAATTTAATCCAATGGTCGCAAATATACCGAATTTGCAAGTTGGTATAAAACGTATTGGGGTTACTCCTCTTGCGGCTATTACGGATTCAAACGGTGGGTCCATTGATAAAGGTTGGGAAAAAAGTGTATCGACACAACATTCGTTTGGTGTAGGAGCAGGTGTAGAAGGTGGTGTCGAAGGTTCCGCAGCCGGTCCTGTTCCTTCTGGGAAGGCCTCATTAAATGTAAGCTATGGATACTCGAAAACATCAACAGATACCGAAAGATATTCTTCTAATATAGATTGGTCTACCGCAAAAACTGTCGATTCAGCAAAAGCAGCAAAAGTGAGCTTACAGTTAGAATATAAAAATACAGGGACGGCATCTGCTCAAAATGTTTCTCCTCATTTTAACATTCGTTTAGGAGACAAGATTATCAGTACAGTAAAGGCAACACAAGATCGTTATAAAGCAAATCAGTTAAGTACAGAAAAAGGTGGAAGAAATACAACAGAAGTATTGATAGATAGTGTAGATAATCAAGCAGATGTAAATATTTACTTATCGTTAGATGAATTGAAAGCTGTTGAACAAGGTGCAATTCTTTCTGTTGAAGTACTACCTACGAGTACAATGGAATTGTATATTGAGAAAGATGGAGAATTTATGAATTTAGGAGATTCAGGAAAATTTGAATCTCGTGTAAATGCTTCGACTACAATACTAGAGACTGATATCGGGAACAAACCGAAGTTTAGAATGTATGCACCAGAAGGTGTTGGTAGTGATACAAATTTAACGTTTAATGAGGTTCTGAAGCATGTTAAAGTAGATTCTAAAAAGATAAATGAATTTATAGATAATAGCAGAGGAGATCAAGTTATCATTGCGAAAGAAAATCTAGAAAATGCTAAAAAATCTTATGTTTCGAAAGGCGCAAAAGTCGGTGTTTTCACAAAAATTCAGCAACCGGAATTGTCATATAGTGCTTATGATCCATTTACGAAAAAGTTTTATGCAGCAGTCGTACCTGGCTTATTCGGAGCGAGTAATGAAATCTCTGTTTCTTTTGAAAATAAAAATTCTAAACAAACACAACAAGTAACATTAGTGAGAAAAGGAAACGTATATGAGTCTAAAGAAGCTGTAAGCTTGAATGATTTCAATCCATCACAAAAAGTTACATTTGAAATCAATGATGCACAAAAGAAACTTCCGACACAAAAAATCTCTACAGTTGTTACGTATAATAAAGAATATGAAAATTATTTGACCCATCGATTCAGCGACGAACTTATTGTAGAAGGAACTCCTTATACTCTGCAGCTTAGTGGAAATCCTGTGCTCAGTTATAAAGGAAATGATAAGTGGCAATACCTTGCGTCTGGTGGGAATTACACTCAACCAGTTAATGTAATTATTGAAAGAAAAGGGCAGCCTAAACCTGGACAACCAATCAAAGCAGGTGAAGAGTTACACATTAAAGTTCAAAATAGTGCTTATTCAGGCTATGAATATTTAAAACTTCAAGATAAGTATATCCATTTTGACCAAAAACAAAATGCAAGTACTTTTAAATTTAATCATGCACATAGCCCTGGCTACCTTGATTACCAGAGAGAATGGCACCTACAATCTGATGGTAACAAGTTAGGGTTTTCTACTTATGACGCTGGTTATATCTCATATGGTAATGATAGACAGACATATGGTGGTAGGTTTGAAGATAAATGGAGTCTCGTCAAAGCTAAGTAAAAAGGAACGATTTTGTTGCAAAGTTTAAAAAAACATCGGTAATGGACTGAACCCAAAAAGTTAGAAACAAGAATGTAGGCTGCTAATAGGGAATGAGTTCGATATTGAACTCATTCCTTTTAATGTATCCTTCATTTGTTTGTACTTGAAATCATGTATGTAAAAAACCATAGCTAAAGCAGTGGTTTTTTACTATAAAGATCTTGGAAAATAGATACACAATAAAATCGATCCTGACAAGATAAATAAGTAATCTCTGTAATAAAAAATCTGATTTGAATTTTCGATTTATATGATTGGGATACTACTATTTTAAGTGTTTATCTAGTCATATAAGTAATTAAATACTAAAATTATCATCTAGATTATATTGGCACTTTTAATCGTTTTTAGTGACCATAAGACCAAAGTGTAGGATTCTGATTTAGATCTAGGATTAGTCGTTACATCTTTATATCTGAATTTTATATCTGTAATAGATGAAAGCAGATAAGAGCACCTTTTGTATTATTGGTAAAAAGAAGAGAGGATTACAGATGAAAAGAAGAGTTTTAATCGTAGAAGATGAAGAAAATATTCGAGAAGTATGCAAACGGTATTTAGAAAGAGAAGAATATGAAGTATATACCGCTGTAAATGGCACAGAAGGTTGGGATTTATTTCTTACTCATCAACCAGATTTAATTATTTTAGATTTAATGATGCCGAAAAAAGATGGATGGGAATTATGCGAGGAAATTCGTCAACAATCAAATGTACCAATTATTATGTTAACTGCTAAGGGAGAGGAAAGGGATCGAATTTTAGGCTTAACAATGGGAGCAGATGATTATGTAACAAAGCCGTTTTCCCCTCGTGAATTAGTATTAAGGGTTCAAATTATACTAAGAAGAGGCAGCCAGGTACCGATACAAGCAAAAGAATCCCTAACGGAAGTGATAGAATTTCCAGATTTAAAAATTTATCCAAAGACGAGATGTGTATTGGTTTGTGAAAATAAAGTGGAATTAACAGCGAAAGAGTTTGAGGTACTTTATCTCATGGCAAAGCATCCAAAACAAGTTTTTTCTCGTTCGCAACTTCTTGAACTCATTTGGGATACTGAACATGAAGTGGCTACAAACATAGTAACTGTTTTAGTCAGTCGTTTACGTGACAAACTGGAGAAGCATACGATAAAGAGTCGTTGGATTCACACGGTTTGGGGGATAGGATATCGTTTTGAGCCAAATGGAGGAAGTGAAACATGAGATTACGTATTCAATTATTACTGATGAATGTATTAAGTACGAGTATCATGGTACTTGCTATATGGTATAGTGAGACGAAAATGTTACTTGAACCAGAACAAACAAAGCTATTAACAATAATTGCGGTTGTGGCATTTATAATTTCTACGTTTATTTACTGGTTAATGACACGCCCTATCATGAGATCTATCAAAAATTTAATGGCATTAACGAAACAATTTAGTGATAGACAATTTGAAACAATGTATATAATTGGAAAAGAACCACAGGAGTTTAAAGAATTAGCAACAGCCTTTCAACAGATGGCGAAAAAATTAGAAGAAGGGTTTACTAGGTTAGAAGAAGGAGAAAATGCACGTAAGGAGCTGATCACGAATATTTCACATGACTTACGAACGCCTATGGCTAGCATACAATTGATGATAGAAGCGTTACAAGATAACCTGATCGAAGATCCTGAAATGAGAAAGCAATACTTAGCGACGATCTTAAAAGAAATAGAAAGATTAAGTGGATTAATCAATGACTTATTTGAACTTTCAAAGTTAGAGTTTGAACAAGTAGATTTTTATCCAAGTTTCACACATATAGATAAAGTTCTATTAGATGTATTAGAGTCACATTCTGTCTTATTAGAAGACAAACAGATTGATTTACAATTGCAGGTTCCTGATAGATTACCCCGACTATTAATTATGCCGTGTAAAATAGCAAGGGTCATAGGTAATTTGTTAGATAATGCTATTCGATATTCCCCTGTCTCTGGAACAATTGAGTTGATTGTAGAGGAAAATAAGCAAAATCAACAAGTCCAGTTCATTTTGCGTGATGAAGGAGAAGGAATTTCTCCAAATGACCAATTACGCGTATTTGAACGCTTTTTTAGGACAGATCAATCAAGAAGTTCACAATCTGGAGGATCTGGTCTTGGACTAGCCATTGCAAAATCATTGATTGAAAGGCACAAAGGAGAAATTGGTGTGAGAGATCGCGCAGATGGAAAACAGGGCAGTGAATTTTGGTTTATTCTTCCCATCACATCAGAAAAAAATAAGAACGTTGAAAGACTTTTGTAATATTTATGAAAGAAAAATGAAAGACCTCCTTGTTAACATACTATTAAACAGTATATTAACGGAGGTCTTTTACTTTATGAAAAGAAAATATATATGGTTTACAGGTGGATTTATAATTGTCGTGGGAATCTTATGGTCCTTGTTCCGACCGGAGAAATTATTCATTGATAAGCAAGTGAATGAAGCATTACCACAGACAGAAATGCAACCAATGAAAACAAAACAAGTTCAAGATCAAGTTATAAGTACAGGTCAGTTTCAAAACGGTGTCCATGAAACAACTGGAACAGCAACAATCTATCAATTAGCGGATGGAAAACGTGTTTTACGACTTTCTAATTTTTCAACATCTAACGGGCCAGATGTGCGAGTAGTATTAGTTCCTACAGATCGTTTGAAAAATAATGAAGATGTGAAAAACCACCAGTATATTGAATTAGGAAAGTTAAAGGGAAACAAAGGCGACCAAAACTATGAAATTCCTGAAGGGATAGATGTAAGTACATATGGCTCGGTTTCTGTTTGGTGTAAGAGATTTAATGAAAACTTTGGTGTTGCTTATTTTAAAAAGTAAGCAAGAACATAAAAGTGTGATTTGTGTAACATAAGTATCATTCTATAGAACAAGAAAATGATTAAATACAAAACGACTGCAACCAATGGTGATAGCAATTCATATTTCTTGTCTCTTATTTGGGGTTACCATATCAAAAAAAATTGTACGTTTAGACACATTTTAGACACAAATCAACCTATTCTCTTTACGTTAAGGAAAAGATGGTATACGGCAACGATTTTTTACTTTTGGAGCCACTGAAGATAAGTGTACTTTATAATCCCATTTTTATAATTTTTTCGTATTCGGTATAGTCAAAAAAGAAGAATTTGTTGCCGTATGCCTAAAAAACACCTCTAAAATACATTAAAAATTAAATAATCAAGCTCACCCTTATAAACTTGAGAATTCAATGTTTCATAGATATGGGATTCAGCCGATAGGGGTGGGTTATTGCCGTTTACTTATAGCACCAACTTAACAAACAATTCATATCTATTCGATTTAGCGCACCTTAATAATCTAATAGGCGTCCATTATCATGCCATTGACCGTACATTTTATTTCTTTTAGTGTTTGTTATAAATTTGTCTAATCTACTCTTAAATAATTCTGGCTGATTTTTATTGCTTTGTATCGTGTCAATCCGAATTCTTTTATAAAGAGCTGGAAATTCCAAAAAGTTTCCATATACTTGCCCGTCCTCTTTTAGCCGTTCCTCTATAACCCTATCTATTTTAAAAGAATCGTAATCCATATCAGGAAGTACCCTTCTTCCCTCGTCTCTCATTAACCCCAACTTTTCGAGGCGGCGGACACGTTCTTTATTCAATTCAGTCCATGAACTTTTTTTGCTTCTAGGAGACAGTCTCTGCGCCAGTTGGGTTTCAGATATTTTCTTTTTGACTCCATCAATCCATCCAAAGCACAAAGATTCTTCGACCGCGTCCAAATATAGCAACGTATCTGGGGTTGGTTTCATACTAACTACTACCCAACAAAATTTTTCAGTTGTACAATTTTCTTGTAGCCAAACCCTTAAATCGTCTCTCGAATTTATTGGAATTAGATTTTCAATTTCCATAGATAAAACAATCTCCTTTCTAAGTATGGAAAGTAATTATATTCATTATACAACCTTTGATTCTAGTCAATATTGAAGTTATAAGCAAGAGAGTGTAATGATACATATATTCATTTTACAAGCAGTAAAAAGGTCGATTTCTCTGTTCTCAGAAATATCGACCTTTTTAGACTGAATTGATTAAATTCAAAGCAACGTTCAGTGCCTTAACCAAGACTTTAAAACGATTTTTCATACGTTCCTGCTGAGGATTTAGATACTGATGATGTCATTTCATCATATCGAAGTTCTCCTGTCCGTTGTACAGAAAACGGGATTGGATATCATCGACATACTCTCTCGACGTCAGAGATTAAATTGATTTCGTAGATTCCTGATACCAATAAAGTGAATAATCGTTCATGGTAGATGCGTGGCCCAACTGACGCAACATTGTAGAAACATTGCCTCTGTGATAGGTCCCGTGATTGACCACATGCAGTACAATTTCCGACAACCGTGTTTGGCGGATGCTGGCAAATGGATTGTCAAGCAGAATGGTTTGCTCCAAATCGGTCTGGCTTCGGAACCATTCCCTGTATTGTTCCTCTAACTCGGCAAAGTTATGAGAGTATTCATCTACAGAAGACAGAATACTCTCATTCAAGGGTATGCATGCATGCAGCGCCTCTTGCATTCCAGTGCCTGTTAAAACCAGATACCACATCTTATCAACCGCATAGATATGACTAAGGGCATGGGCGATGGTGGGAAACGAGCTGTTCACTTCTTGACTCAGCATAGCGGACGGGAGTTCCTTGATTCTCCCAAGAATCGTTTGGTTCGCCCATGTGTGGTAGTTATACATTTCTATTGGATGATTCATAATTCGTATCGTCTCCTTTTGACTTTTCATAGATTTGATTTTGTTTCTATAGTTATAATAAAAAAAGATAAGATCGGGAACACAATCTTATCTTTAGCACAAGGAGTAAACAAAAGGAATAACCATCATATTTTTATAATACTCCAATTTTTATTAATTTTGAATATTGGAACCGTAATTACTAAATATATCTATATTGAGAAATTTATTACAAAATTAGTTATAAATGATTCGAAACTCCAATGTAAACTTTTACCTATCATTTTACATGAATTCCCTTGATTTTATTGAATTTATCCCACTTTAACCACGTTCTCTAAAATCATCAATAAAAGGCATCCAATAGCTAGAAGTTATGAAATTTACACAAAACAAAAGAAGCCAAAAGAATTAAGTAATGAATTAAGGAAGCGAGAAGGGATTATTTCTATTACAGTTGAGCCTTATGAAAAAATCGAAGTTGGTGGAATTCGTGTAGATGGACCAGCTGTGATTCTAATTAATCAAGAATAGCTAAAAATAGTTGAATGAACG
>Ga0209025_1000633_pt1 | contig 62208 bp, 42 predicted proteins | sample AraplaMF_Col_mLB_FD_184256 | JGI IMG/M metagenome (GOLD analysis project Ga0209025, IMG submission 184256) | Arabidopsis root microbial communities from the University of North Carolina, USA - plate scrape MF_Col_mLB (SPAdes) (version 2) | ecosystem: Host-associated > Plants > Roots > Endosphere... | reverse complement strand
TAGTCGTCCAAGCAGTCCGGCAGCAGCGTGGTCTGGCGGCGATCCTGCCCCTCGATGAAACGCTTCACGTCTGCCCCCGCTCAGCCCTCCGGTAGTGTATCAGACCGCAGTCTTTTCACACGGCCTGTCCCCCAAGCGGACCGGCGGAGAGGTGCAGCTCCGCCGCGCACCTGCCGTCCGCTCCGGGGTCGACAGCAGCCATGGCCGATGGGTGCCAGGTGTCGGATTTCGACCACTAGCTGACCTTGGTGAAGCGGCCGAGGCTGCGGACGATGTTGTCGAGCAGACCGCCGCCGCCCTCCGCCGTCGCGACCTGCCTTTGCACCGGCTGTCGGGCGAATCTCGGGTCGACCAGGCGTCGGCGGTGCTCGCGGATGGCGGCGCTGACCGCGAGGCGGAAGACGTTGGGACTGAGGGGCTTGATGGCGAAGCGGTAGATCTGCCCCTGGTTGATCAGCTTGACGATGGTGTCGGCGTCGGGGGCCGAGGTCGTCGCCACCACGGTGATCGAGGGATCGATCCTGGCGATCTGCGAGAGCATGTCGGTGACATCGACGCCGTCGACCTCGCTGTTGGTGACGATGACGCCGATCTCCTCCTGCTCCAGGATCTCCAGCGCCTCCTCCACGGTCGAGGCGGTCAGGATGCTGTAGTCGCGGGTGAACATCTCCAGCATTTCCTGGCGATCGCTGGCCAGGCCGTCGATCGCCAGCAGCTTGGTGGCGACGCCGAGCGGCGGCGTCAGCACCGCCTCCGCCTCCTCGGCCGCGGCCGGAGCCGAGCGCGCGATCTCGACCGCCTCGGCGATGACCTGGCGCAGCTCGTCCTGGTTCCACGGCTTGTTGAGGAAGCGGAAGACCTCGCCCTCGTTGACCGCGCCGATGATGGCGACCAGGTCGCTGTAGCCGGTGAGCAGGATGCGGACCGTGTTGGGCCACCGCCGGCAGACCTGCGACAGCAGCTCGATCCCGACCATCTCCGGCATGCGCTGGTCGGAGACGATCACGTCGATCCGGTGGGCCTCCAGGATCGCCAGGGCCTCCCGCCCGCTGGTCGCGGTGTGGACGTCGTAGCTGGACCGGAACATCACCTTGAGCAGCTTCACGATGCGCTCTTCGTCGTCCACGAAGAGCAGGCTGGGCCTGTCAGTCATCTCGCTCTCCTTCATACCTGCGAAGCGTCATGGGAGGGGTGGCAAGCGGAGTCGGGCCGGGCGGCGGCCGGATGGGGAAGGCGTCTCACGCGGCGGCCTGCTCGAGCCGGTGCTCGGCATCGGCCTTGGCGCGATGTGGCAGGATGATGGTGAAGGTGGTCCCGACGCCGGGCTGGGACTTGGCGGAGATGGTGCCGCCATGGGTCTGGATGATGCGGTAGCAGATCGACAGCCCCATGCCGGTCCCCTTGCCCACATCCTTGGTGGTGAAGAACGGGTCGAAGATCCTGGGCAGGACGTCCGCCGGGATGCCGGTGCCGCTGTCCTCGATCTCGATCCGGATCGAGTCCTCGGACTCGGCCCGCGTGCGCAGGGTCAGCTTCCCGCGGCTGGGCTGATCGGCCATGGCATGGGCGGCGTTGTTGATCAGGTTCAGGAACACCTGCTTCAGCTGGGTCGCCGACGCATGGATCTTGGGGATCTTGCCGTAATCCTTGACCGTGTCGGCGATGTATTTGACCTCGGAGCGGGCGATCAGGGCGGCGCCGTCCAGGGCTTCCTCGATGTCGATATATTCGAGGCGGCCTTTGTCGAGGCGCGAGAAGTTCTTCATCGTGATGATCAGGTTGGTGATTTCCTCGAGGCCGTGCAGCCCTTCGTCGATCAGCATGTTGAGCTCGCCGATCTGATCGTCGGGCAGCCCGTCGGCCCCGGCCGGCCGCAGCTCGGCGATGATGCCGGAGGCGGCCGTCCGGCCCACCTGCATCTCGGCCATCTGGTCCCGGATCAGGCAGAACACCGCCTTCACATAGGCCAGCGGCGTGTTGATCTCGTGGGTGATGCCCGCCACCATCTGGCCCATCGCGGACAGCTTCGACGACTGGATCAGCTGCGACTGCACATCCTGGTTGGCCTGCTGCAGCGCCGACTTGTCCTGGTTGAGCTGCCGGTAGTGGCGGCGCAGCAGGTAGGCGGCCCAGGCCGTCGCCAGGACCAGCATGAAGCAGCACACCAGCATCAGGTCGCGCAGCAGCGACCGGTACCGGTTCTGGTCGGCCTCCAGGGCCTGCGCGTCGCGCTGCAGGCGGTCGATCGCCTGGCCGGTCGGCACGGCGGTGAGGTCCACGATCAGCTTGGTGCCGAGCTGCTTCTGGCGGAGGATGACCGCCATATGGGCCAACAGCGTGTCCGCCTTGGCCGCCGCCTCGGGCGATGTCCGGCCGGCGGCCTCGCGCAACGCGGCCATCTGGTTGTCGATGACCTGCCGGAGCTGCTCGCCGGGGGTGACGATATAGCTGGCCACGTCGATGACGATGCGGGTCAGCAGGTCGGCGATCGGCGGATTGGACGTGGGCCGGTCCGCGCCGCCCTCGAGCTCGGCGAACAGATCCGCCGCGGCGATCGGCAGCAGGCGCGAGGAGTTGCTGATGATCGAATACTGCGCCTTGATCCGCTCGACGATGCGGATCTTGTCGTCCATCGCCGAGCGGTATGCGGCGAGCGAGGCCGACAGGTCCCCGGTCTCCGCCGGATCGCCTGCGGCCAGGCTTTCGATCGTCCGGTAGCGGTCGGCCAGCTTGCCGACGGGCGCGGCCACGGAGTCGTAGTTGGGGTTCAGGCCCAGCTCCAGGCTGAGGACGTCGGCGCTCCACAGCGCGTCGATCTGCTTCATCTCGGCGAGGCTGGCCAGCAGCTCCGACGGCCGGGTGTCCGGCGCGCGCAGCATCGCCAGAAGACTCGCCAGGGCCGTGAGCAGAACGGCGACGAGGACACTGCAGACGATCCTGGATCTGACGATCATGACATGATCTCCGTCACCGTCTCTTCAATTGCGGTGGGCCGATTCACTGCGAAACGCGCGCGTCGAGCGGGCGTCCCTTGTATTCGCCGGTGAGGGTTCGCAGGAATGCCACGATCAGCGCGTTGTCGCGCGGCGGGATCTGGCGCCCGAGCTGGTATTTCGCCATGGCGTCGACCGCTTCGGTCAGCGTGGCGGCCGAGCCGTCGTTGAAATAGGGCGCCGTGAGCGCGACGTTGCGCAGGCTGGGGACGCGGAAGACGAACTTGTCCTCCTCGACCTTGGTGGTGTTGTAGAGCCCGAAATCGGGATCGGTGACGGGGCCGTGCGACCGGAAATAGTCCCCCGGCATCCCGAGCACCCCGAACACCTGGAACATGTTGCCGCCGACATTCACGCCCTGGTGGCAGGAGGCGCAGCCATAGGTCTTGAACAGGCGGTAGCCTTCGAGCTCGTCGGGGCCGAGCGCCGTCTTGTCGCCGCGCAGGAACTTGTCGAACCGCGCATTCGGCGTGATCAGCGACCGTTCATAGACAACCAGCGCGTCGGTGATGGTCTGCGGCTGCATCCCCTGGGGATACAGCCCGGCGAAGGCCTGGGTCAGCGCCTGGTCCTGCGCCAGCTTGTCGAGGATCGCCGGCCAGGTCGTGCCCATCACGGCCGGGTCGTGGATCGCGGCCTCGACCTGCTGCTCCGACGATGCGAAACGGCCGTCCCACATCATGCGGAAGTTCAGCGTCGAGTTGAAGATCGTCAGCGTGTTCCGCTTCCCGGCCTTGCCGCCGAGCCCCTTCGACTTGGCCAGGCCGTCGTCGCCGCCATTGTCGAGGTCATGGCAGGACGAGCAGGCGTTCTCGTTGTCCTTGGACAGCCGGACATCGTGGAACAGGGCCTCGCCCAGTTCGACCTTGTGCTGGTCGAGTTCCAGCTGGAACGGGATCGGCGCGATCGGCTCCGGCGTCTGCGCCGCGACCAAAGCGGGTCCCAGAAACGCCAGGGCCAGGGCGGGCACGGCGGCGATCAGGAGCTGCCGCCCGACGGTCGGGGCCGAAGCCTGCCCTGTCACGCGACAGTGCTGGGGGTCGGGATCATGCTTCATCTTCTGCCTGCCCTGACGGATTAGTGGCCGTGACGACGATGCGTGGCTGGAATTAGTGTCCGTCGGAAGAAGATCTCCGCACCATGCGATCTGGTTATGGCCATATCATCGCGGCGATGGGCGGAGAGCCTCCGCTGCTGCGGTACCGTCAGGACTGCGGGCCTCTGGGAACAGAGTGCTGAGAGCCCGTCTGGAAACGCTACTGGTGCGGCCGTCTGACGGCGGTTTCTGCGCTTCCGGTGCTCACGGACCCAAACGTCCGCTGCGCTCCGGTTCTCGAAACCACCGCCAGCCGACTCACACCAGCGCATTTCCAAACGGTCTCTGACACCAGCCCCGAGCGTCGCGCACACCGGCCAGGATTCAGCCGTCCCGGCCGGTCGTTGCCCAGCCGCCACTGCAGGGAAGGCCTGACATGCTCGCGCGGACCTCCGAACGGAAGATGCTCGTCGCACGGGGCGTGCTGCTGACCGGATGGGCCGGTCTCATCGCCTCGCTGTTCTGGGATCCGGTCTCGATGGGCTGGACCCATGCCGGCACCCCGGTCGCGGTCCAGGACGGCGTGCTGGAAAGCGAGCCGTACCAGGTCGGGGCCCGGGTGTTCTGGACGATCGTCGTCCCGCTGATCCCGCTGTTCCTGATGGTGTTCGGGCACGAGGCCTGGCGGCGCATCTGCCCGCTGTCCCTGATGTCCCAGCTGCCGCGCTATCTGGGCTGGCAGCGGCAGCGCACGGTGGTGCGGCGCCGGACCGGCAAGCTCGAGCGGACTCTGGCGCTGATCCCGCGCGGCGGCTGGCTCGACCGCAACGCCTGGTACATCCAGTTCGGCATCCTGTTCGCCGGGCTGAACGCGCGGATCCTGTTCATCAACAGCGATCGTTATGCGCTGGCGGCCGCCCTGCTCGTGGTGCTGGCCGCAGCGTTCCTGGTCGGCTTCCTCTGGGGCGGCAAGTCCTGGTGCAACTATTTCTGCCCGGCGAACATCGTCCAGAAGATCTACACCGAGCCGCGCGGCCTGCTGGAAAGCGCGCCGCATCTGCAGCGCCCGGCCGTGCCGCAGTCGATGTGCCGCACCAGCTCGCCCGGCGGCGACCGCAGCGCCTGCGTCGGCTGCACCGCCAACTGCGGCGACATCGATCTCGAGCAATCCTATTGGAGCTCGATCCTCGATCCGGCCCGGCGGCGCATCTACTACATGTTCAACGGGCTGATCATCGGCTTCTACTGGTATTTCTTTCTCTACGCCGGAAGCTGGGACTATTACCTCTCCGGGATCTGGAGCCATGAGGCCGGGGCGCTGGGCCGGCTGCTCGATCCGGGCCTGTATCTCGCCGGCCAGGCGATCCCGATCCCCAAGCTGGTCGCCGTGCCGCTGGTCATGGGAACCGCCGTCCTGGCCTCGCTGGCCCTGGGCACCGGGCTGGAGCGGGCCTATCGCTGGCTGCGGAGCCGCGCCGGCAAGCCGATCCCCGAAGTGGAGATCGTCAACCACTGCCTGGGCGTCAGCGCCTATCTGTCGATCAACATCTTCTACCTGTATGGCGGCCGGCCCAGCCTGCTGATGCTGCCCCCGGCCGCGATCCATTTCGTCGACATCCTGATCGTCTCGCTCAGCACGATATGGCTGTGGCAGACGCTCAATCGCTCGGCGTTCCGGTATGAGCGTGAGAAGATCGCGTCAAGTTTGCTCAATCAATTGAAAAAATTGAAGATCGACCTCAGCCGGTACCTGGATGGCCGGTCGGTCGGCGAGCTCAAGCCCGACGAGATCTACGTCCTGGCCAAGGTGCTGCCGGAGCTGTCGCACGACCAGAAGCTCGAGGCCTATCGCAACCTGCTGGACGACGCCATCACCACCGGCAAGACCGGGGCGGTGTCGTCGGCCGATCTGCTGCACGACGTGCGGCAGCAGATGGAGATCAGCGACGAGGACCATCTGCGGCTGCTGGAGGAGCCGGAGATCTCCGAAGCCGCGGTTCTCGGCGCCGTCCGGACCACCACCAAGGAGCGGATGGCCTGCGTCGCCAACTACCACCAGATCATCGGCCGGTACCTCGTCGCCCATGTCGCGTCCGGCCGGACGCTCGACACGGTCCGGACCGACCCGGGCATGCAGTCGACGATCAGGACCCTGCGCACCAGCCTGCAGATCACCGATGCCGAGCACCGCGACGTGATGGCGGAGTTCACCGCGCCGGGCGGCATGCTGGCCCGCCAGATGGAGTCGATCCTCGATGCCCTGGCGAAGCTGCAGGGGGCGTATTTCTGCCTGCAGAGCTCCAGCCTGCCCGACCGCTTCGCCGGCACCCTGAACGAGCTGCTGCTGGCGGCCGACGAGGACCGGTTCGGGGCGCTGTGCGAGGCCGGCCTGTCCTGCCTGCACGCCTTCGGCGAAGGCAAGCTCGGCCGATGGTATGCGCAGGATCTAGCCGTCCTGGCCGGCGACGGCGTGATCGACGCGCTGTCCCGCCCGGTCGCCGGGCAGGAGGATCTCAGCTGGGGGCAGGCGCTCGGCGAGGCGGTCACCGCCATCCTGCAGGGCATGGCGCCCGAGATCGACGGCGAGCGGCCCGCGGAGCTGCCGCGGCGGTCGTTCCGCGAGGTCATAGCCGCCGGCCTCGATCGCACCGCCAGCCTGGCCCTGCTGCTGGAGCAGGAGGCGCCGGTCGTCCGCGTCCTGGCGCTGACCGCGTTCAGCTATGTCGACGACGTCCTGGCGCGTGGCGCCGCGCGCCGGCTCGCGGAGAACGGGGAGGCCGACGGCCACTGGCTGCTGCGGCAGACGGTGGACATCCTGGCCGGCGCCGAGACGCCGGAGTCCGGCGCGGCCGAGCGGGTGATCCACGCCGTCGTCGCGCTGCCCGACGGCACCCGGAGCCGCTCGACGCATGCCCAGCCGGTGATCACGGTGGGCCGCGGCCCCGGCAACGACATCACCATCGCCAGCCCGATGGTGTGGCCGTACCACATGGCGCTGTCCTCGGCCCATGGCGAGGTCCGCATCCTGCGGCTCGACGGCGCCCGGATCTTCGTCGACGGCGTCGCCGGCGACGGCGAATCCTTCGTCCTTCGCCGCGACGCCCTGCTGACCTTCGGGCCGGGCGCCGGGGCCAGCCTGCGGATCGACTGGCAGGACGCCGCCGAAAGCCGTTGCCTGCGATCCTTCGATCCGGCGCTGCGGCTGGTGGCGTTGGCCCGCAGCCCGGCGCTGCGGCCGCTGGGGCTCTCCGCCCTCGCCGACATCGTCCGCGACTGCCGGGTCGGGCGCTTCCGGGCCGGCGATACGCTGCCGGCGGCGGCCGGGTCGGGCGACATGCGCTTCCTCCAGTTCGGATCGGTCCGCACCTCCGCGCGCAGCTTCGAGGCCGGCGATCTGATCGATCCGGGCGATGGCGACGGAGCCTTCGAGATCGTCAGCGACTTCGCGATCGTCATGACCATCGGGCGGCCCGGCCCGGCCGCGGCGGCGCCGGACGATCGGCCGCCGGTCGCCACTGAGGCTGCGGATCTCACGCCGTCCCTCCGCTACGCCAGCTGATCGCCGGATCGCACCAGAAAACACGCGAACCAAGACAGGGAAACCACGCGCAATGGATACGCTGACCGAAAATATTACAGCCGAAACACAGGGCGTCGACCTGGCGGTTCTCGTGTTCCTGGTCTTCGTCTATGTCGCCGACAGCGAAAAGGACATCACGCCGCAGGAGGTGCAGCGCTTCCAGACGCTGATGAACGACCTGCACTGGACCGACAACGAAGACATGTGCCGGGCGCTGACCACGCTGCGGTTCAATTACACGGCGACCTGGGCCGATTACGAGGCCGGGACGCTGTCGGCGGACCGCGAGGCGATCGTCCGCCAGCTGGCACGGTTCGACCAGGATTTCGGCACCGGGCGCGCGGACGCTCTGAAGGCGTCGCTCGCCGATTTCGTGCAGCGCGTCAGCCGGGGGCCGTCACGGGCGGGCGTCCGGTTCGCCCTCGGCGAGTCGCGGGGACGGGCCAGCGCCCGGCAGGAGCTCGAGGCGCTACTGGCGCACCCGATGCCCGCCGTGGCAGATGCGCCGCGCGAGGCCGGGATCGACCCGAAGCCGGCCCCGACTGCGACGGCCGGCGCCGAGCCCTGGACCGCGGCCCGGATGGCGATCGGGGAGGCGCCGGTCTGGCAAGGCGGCCGGATCAAGATGCGCTGCATCGCCAGCATCGACGAGACGCGGGACACCAGGACCTTCACCCTGGCCGCCGACCCGCCCCGCCTGTTCAGCTACAAACCCGGCCAGTTCGTCACGCTGGAGCTGCCGGTCGACGGCCGGACCCTGCGCCGCAGCTACACGATCTCGTCCTCGCCGTCGCGACCCTACACCCTGTCGATCACGGTCAAGCGCGTGCCCAAGGGCTGGGTGTCGAACTGGCTGCACGACACCATGGTGCCGGGATTCGAGCTCGAGCTGATCGGCCCGCACGGCCATTTCACCTGCGTCGACCGGCCCGCCGCCAGGCTGCTGTTCATCGCCGGCGGCAGCGGCGTCACGCCGGCGATGTCGATGCTGCGCTGGCTCGCCGACACCGGCTGCGCCGCCGACATCGTGCTGATCAACAATGTTCGCACTCCCGACGACGTGATCTTCGGGCAGGAGCTGCAGCATCTCAGCTCGCGCCTGGGCGATGCCCTGCGCCTCGCCGTGGTGCCCTCGCGGGTGTCCCCGGGGCAGTCCTGGAACGGCCCGACCGGCCAGTTCAGCGAGGCGCTGCTGCGGCTGCTGGCGCCGGATTTCCTGGAGCGCGAGGTCTTCGTCTGCGGCCCCGCCGGCTATATGGCGATGATCCGGACGCTGCTGCAGGCGCGGGGCTTCCCGATGGCCTGCTACCACGAGGAAAGCTTCGGCGGCGCGCCGGCCTCCGCCCCCGCCTTGCCGGCGCCCCAGGCTGTGCCGGCTCCCCCGGCGCCGAAGGCGACCGCCGCGGCCGCACCGGCCGCCGCCGCTGCCGTCGAGGCCAGGCTGGTCTTCCAGGCCAGCGACCGGACGGTCGATTGCCGCGGCGGCGAATCCATCCTCGACGCCGCCGACCGCCATGCGATCCCGGTCCAGAGCTCGTGCCGCTCCGGCGTCTGCGGCACCTGCCGGATGCGGAAGCTGAGCGGCACCGTGAGCATGGATGGCCAGTCCGCTTTGTCCGATCCCGAGATCGCGGACGGCTATTTCCTGGCCTGCATCGGCCAGGCCAGGGGAACCGTCGTCATCGACGCCTGAGAGACCGTCCGTAAATGCTACTGGCGCGGCCGTCTGATGGCGGTTTCTCCGCTTCCGGTGCTCACGGACTCAAACGTCCGCTGCGCGCCGGTTCTCGAAACCACCACCAGCCGACTCACGCCAGCGCATTTCCAAACGATCTCTGGAGCCGGTGCGGCGGTGGCCGATCGGGCGCCGCCTCACCGGGTCAGGTCGTCGATCAGGCTTTGCGGGTCGGTAGCGTTGTTGTCGCGCATCCGCCGCATGTGCTGGACGAACAGGTCGACATAGGGCAGCAGCGCATCGGAGCCGCGGGCCTGCAGCTCGGCCTTCAGCGCCGGCAGTTGGGCGGCGATGACCTCTTCCGAATAGTCGCTGCCGGTGCTGAGCACGGTGTCGACATAGGTCTCGCGGGAGGTCTTGACGGTGTCCTCCAGCCCGTCCCGCTGGGCCTCCATCTCGCCGATCCGGGCGGTGGCGTCGGCGATGGCCTTGCGGATCTGGTCGTCCTGGCGCCGGGCCTGCAGCTGCCGCAGCGCCGGCCTGGCCACGCCCTCGATCGCGCGCTGCACCGCCAGCAGCCGCTGATGGTCGATGCGCAGCTTGTTGCCGAGCAAAGCGCCGACATTGATCAGCAGCCGGATGGTCCGGTCCCGGGCGTCGTTGCGGTCGACCAGCGCCTCGCGGATCGATCGGCCGGCGTCGCGCAGCTGGGCGCGGACCGCCTCGTCGCCCGCCTGGTCGGCGAGGCGGTCGATGGTGCCGAGCGCGGTGTCCTCGCGGTGCGCGGTCGATGGCGCCTCGCCGGAGGACGGCATGGCCTCCCAGGCCTTCTCGATCTCGGTCAGCTTCTCGGGCGAGGTCACCACCGGCGCCGCGACCACCAGGCGGAAGCCGAGCTGCCGGCTTTCCGTGGCCGTGGCGGCGCCGGCGGCGTAGTAGGGCATCTCGACCCGCATCCCCGACCGGATCTGGCTCAGCGGGGTGTTGTAGTCGCCGCCGCGCGCGATGAAACCGCCGGCCTGGCCATGCAGCCGGCCGCGCCGGTTCAGCCGGAAGGATTCCAGCATCATCTCCGCGGCGTTGCCCAGGATGTCGTGCAGGCCGAGCGGATTGGGCTTGAGCAGCCCGATCGGGTGCAGCCGGCCCTCGGCCGAACCGGTGCCCTGGTACCAGACATAGTCGGCGGCGCCCTCCGGCATCGGGAAGCGGGCCGCCAGGAAATTCTCGGAGGACACGGCCATGCCGCCCCGGGCGGCGTATTCCCACTCGTCCTCGGTCGGCAGGCGCAGGAAGCCGGGCGTGCCGGATTCCGCGGGCAGGGCGTCGCGGGCATGGGCCAGCAGCCATTGCGAATAGCGGTTGGCGAAGCCGACCACGTCGAACCAGGAGATCTCGGTTTGCGGCACGCGCTGCCGCATCCCGGTGTCCGGGCAGGCCTCGCCGGACAGCGCGGCCCATTGGGCGCGCGTGACCTCGTATTTGCCGATCAGGAAATAGCGGGTGCCGGGGACGGCGGGGTCGCCGAAGGCGCCGGCGATCACGTCATAGCGCCGGTCGCTGAAGAAGCCGAGCTCGGGCTGGGCGTCGCCGAACTGGACCCGGACGTCGTCGAGCACCCCGGTCGAGGGCAGGGCGACGCGGCGGAACGCCATGGCGCCGCCGCAGGGCATCGGCAGCACCACGTCGCCCTCCGCCGGGGCGGGGTTGTAGGCCTCCGCCGGCCAGGGGGCGTCGTCGGCGACGGCCGGAGAGGCCGTCAACAGCGCGGCGCCGATCAGCAGGCCCCGGAGGAGCGGCCGGCGCTCAGCCATCGCGGAGCTCCTTGGAAGCCTCGATCCGGGCCGCCAGCAGGCCGCCCCAGCTGGCCGACAGCAGTGCCGCCGCCATGGTCGCCGCCGCGGCCACGGCGAGGTGGATCGGCAGCAGCCGGCAGATGCGCTCGCCAGGCAGGAGCCCGGTGGCGAAGGTGGTGTTCAGCACCGTGGCGGCGCCCTGGAAGACCGCGGCGCCGAGGACGAGCCCGAGCAAGGCGATCAGCACGGCCTGGGTGACCGGGAAGGCGACCAGGGCGCGGGTCGGCAGGCCAATCAGCCGCAGCAGGGCGAGGTCGCGCCGCTTGCGCTCGACATGGCTGCGCAGCCCGGCTGCCAGCGAGATCAGGTAGCCGAAGCCGCCGCAGCCGGCGATCAGCCAGAAGGCGACGCCGAGGTTGCGGTCGAGCGACTGCATCTGGGCGATGTCGGCCGCGGCCGTGCGAACCGCGATGTCCTGGCGCCGGAACGCCTCCTCCAGCCCGGCCACGTCGTAGATCGAGCGGGCATAGAGGCGGAACCGGGCGAAGCTGCGCTCGGCCTGCGGCCGCGGCCCCCCGGGCCAACCGCGGTCGTCGACGGCGTAGCCGTCGCGCCAGTCCTCGGTGGCGACCAGCAGGTCGAGCGGCGCCAGGATCGCCTCGCCTGGCGACACCGGCTGGTCGGTGATGCCGGAGACGGTGAGCGGGATGCGCTGCGCCTCCAGCGTGCCGTCGCGCTGGCGGGTGATCTCGGCGTCCAGCCGGCCGCCCTCGGCGACGCCCAGGGATTCGGCCAGCCGCCGCGTCAGCACCACCGAACTGCCGGACGGGGGCTCGGCCGCGCCGAGCATCGGGTCGCCGCGCCCGGTCGGCAGCATCGGCGTGCCGGACAGGGTGCGGCCGCCGGCCTCGCTGCGCAGCCGGGTGATGCCGGCGGCGATCGCGCGGGTCGCCGGCGTGACGAAGGCGACGTCCGGCCGGGCGGCGAGCTCGGCGAAGACCGCGTCGCCGAAGCGGCCGCTGCCGGCGGGGACGATCTCGCGGTTGCGCGGATCCTCGATCAGGCGCTGGGCCATGGTGTCGATCAGGCCGAAGCGCAGCCCGAACAGGACGAGAAGGGGCGCGAGGACGGCGGCCAGGCCGAGCACCTGGCACAGGGCGATGCGCCAGTCATGGCCGAAATCCCGGGTGGCGAGGCGCGCCGCCATGGTGATGCGTCCGGTCATCGGCTCAGGTCCAGAAATAGGCGCGCACGACGTCGTCCTCGCGGCGCAGCGCATGGCCGATGATCCGCCGCCCGGTGGCCTGGGTGCGCGCCCAGTCATGCGAGGCGATGACGGCGGTGGTGCGGAACCGTTCGACCGTCTCGACCAGCAGGGCGAACACCCGATCGGCCGTCGGCGGATCGAGCGAGGCGGTGGGCTCGTCGGCTAGCAGGACGTCCGGGCGATGGGCCAGGGCGCGGGCGATGGCGACCCGCTGCCGTTCGCCCACCGACAGCCGGTCAGGCCGGAGGCCGAGCAGCCGGCCGAGGCCCAGCCGGTCCGCCAGCTCGCGCACATGGCCGGGATCGTAGCGCCCGGCGATGCGGGCGGTCAGGGCGATGTTCTCGACCACCGAGAGATAGGGCAAGAGGCCGCCGGTCTGCAGCACATAGCCGATGCTGCGCGCCCGCAGCGCGGCCAGCGCATCCTGCCGCCGCCGGCGCCACAGCGCCGCGAGGTCCAGGGGCGGACGGCCGATGGCCGCCAGCTCGAAGGTCTCCGCCCGGTCCGGCGCCAGCGTCCCGGCCAGCAGGTCGAGCAGCGTCGACTTGCCGGATCCCGACTGGCCATTGAGGAACAGGATCTCGCTGCGCGGCACCACCAGGTTGCTGACATGCAGCTCGAACCCGGCTGTGCGGGCGCCGCGCCGCAGCACCACGTTGCGCAGCGTGTAGACGGGGGCCGGGCCGATCATGGCAGCGCATCGAGCGGCATCGGATAGACCGCCTCGCCGCCGGTGCGCTGGTCGTCGAGCGCGATCCACAGATCGGTGTTGTCGTAGATCTGCTGGTACAGCGTCACCTTGGCCTGCAGGTCGTCGAGGAACTGGCGCTGCTGGCCGAAGCTCCAGGACAGCCAGTCGTCCTCGGTCAGCTCCATGATCCGGCTGCGATAGGGCAGGCCTTCAAGGTATTCGCCGATCAGTCCGAGCTCGGCCAGGTGCCGCGACTCCTCCCGGCCGACGCCTTCCGGCCGCCGGGCCATGGTCGCGGCGGCGCTGCGCAGCTGGCGGAAGAAGTCGTTCGGCGCCACCCGCGTCGCCTCGCCGGCATCGATGATCGCCGCGAGCGTCGTCTGCAGGTCGGACAGCTGGTTCTTGCTGATCAGGACGCGCACGTCGAGCGCCTTGCGGGCCGGGTTGGCGATGTCGCGGTCCGAGATCCAGGACGAGAACAGGCGGGGGACGCGGCCGTTCTCCTTCTGGCCGAGATAGGCGAGCTGCATGGCGCGTCCGACCAGGCCGGTGCGGGCCAGCGCCTCCCGGCTCGGATCGTCGGCCTTGGTGTCGGCAGCGGCGGCGGCGGGCGCATCCGTCGCAGGCGCCACCTGACCCTCGGCTGCCGTCTGCATCTGGCCGAGCATGATCCCTGCGATCCGGTCGATCACCGACCCGAAGGTGCGCAGGTCGCCCCCTTCGATTGGGAAATACAGGCTGCCGACATTGGGATAGTCGGACAGCGGCTGATAGGCGTCCTCGGCGGCGGCGTGGTCGTCCTTGCCGGCAGCGGTCTTCAGGTGGATGACCAGCACCGCGGCACCCTTCGACTGGGCCAGCAGCCGCAGCTGGTCGGGGTCGAGATGGGTGGCGGAATAGGGGTCGTTGGCCCGGCGCGGGCTGGCATCGGTGATCAGCACGATCAGCCGCCCGGCCACGCCGGTCCAATCGATGTCGTCCAGCGCGGCCTTGACCCCGGCGAAGGAATCCTCACGGAAGTCGCGGTTGTCGGCATGCGAGACCTTGGCCGCGTCGAAGCGGTCGAGGAAGCCTTTCGGGTCGAGCCCGTCGGACAGCGTGGCGAAGACCTTGGAGATGTACTCGTCGGGCCGGCCGTCTTCGAGCACGTCGCGGAACCCGACCAGGCCGAGGCTCAGCTTGTCTCCCTCCTCGGCATGCAGCTTCTCGATCAGGGCACGGATGGTCTCGCGCGTCCGCGCCACATAGGGATCCATTGACACCGTCGTATCGACGACGAAGACGACGCCGGCGCGGTAGCCGGCCATCACCTGGGCCGTGTCGGAGGTGTCGGTCGCCTGCGGTGGCGGGTCCGCAGGCTCCTGCAGCGAGGTCGCCGCAACCTGCAGGGCCAGGCCGGGGAAGCCCTTGGCGAAATAGCCGTCGGTCCAGTTCAGGATCGGCAGCAGGTAGAACGCCTTGGCCGGATCGATCCAGGTCGAGGGCTCGAGCGCCGCGATCGGGCTGTCCGGCGGCAACGTCCCGGACTCGGCGGCCTGGCGCAGCGCGGCGGTCCGGGCCTCCGCATCCGGCGCTTCCATGATCGACAGCAGCGGCGCGGAATCCTTGAAGAACAGCGAGCGGTCGCGGTTGACCGGGTTGGTGAAGTTGACCACCAGGGTCTGCTTCCAGTCGATCGCCTCGGACTCAGGAAGCCAGCCCAGCGTCTGGCCGCCGGTGGTGGGTCCGACCTCGAGCCAGTTGCCGCCGTCGCCTGCCGCCCGGGCGTAGACGAAGAACATGGTCAGCGGCGGGATCTCGGCCTCGGCCGGCGGCCCGCCCGGGGACTGGGACGGCCGCGCGCCCGGGCGGGTCAGGACCCGCTGCCACAGGCTCGTCGTGCCGGCCATCAGCAGCGGCTTGCGGGCGCCGGCAGGAGGCGCCGGATCCTGGGCGATCGCCGGGGCGGCGAAGGCCGCCAGCCAAGCCATGGCCAGAAGCGCGGCGAAGCGGAGCCGGAAGGCGGGTGTCGTCATCGCGTGGACTCCGCGTTGTCGAGGGCCTGAAGCCGGGCGCGGGCGATGCCGATGCCGCGTTGCAGGGCCAGGGCGTAGAACTCCCGCGCCCTGGTCGGGTTGGGGGCGCTGAACGGGTTCGGGCCGGTGGTGCGGACATTCGGGTCGTAGAACTGCGCGATGCCGAAGGCCGCGTCGCCACTGCCGCGCCGCGACGCCTCCTCCCACAGCACCAGCGCCGTGTCGGCGTCGCGCTTTTCGCTCAGGAAGCGCTGGCCGGCGGCGAAGACCTCGGCCGGCGCCAGCGTCAGGATCCGTGGCAGCTGCTCGCGGTCCAGTTCCTGCGCCGCTGTGGGTTCCGCCGCGCCCGGCGATGTCGACATCAGCGGTAACGGCGCAGGCGCCGCCGGGGGTGAGTCGGAACCGAGCTGCCACCATCCCGCGCCCACGATGGCCGCCAGGGCGACGAGGAGAGTCGCACCCAGGATTGGCCGCGACCGCAGGCGCTCGCGCCAACGGAGCCGGTCGGGCTCCGCCTCGTCGACCAGGCTGCGCATCGTCTGCGGCCGGTCGCGCGGATCGGGGGCCAGCATGCGGGTGATCTGGGTGGCGAGGCCGGGCGGCACGCCGTCCAGGTCGGGGGTGGTCTTGCGGGCCTCGACCGTGGCCATCATGGTCTTGCCCATCTCCAGCGGCCGGCCGCGCGCGGCGGCGGCGAGGACCAGGCCCAGGCTGTAGATGTCGGACCGGCCGTCGACCTGGGCGCCGAACAGGCCGATCTGCTCCGGCGAGGCCCAGGACAGCTTGCCGGCGAAGCGGCTGCCGACCAGGGTCCGCATGGTCGGGTCGGCGAAGCGGGCGATGCCGAAATCGATCAGCTTCGCCTGTTCCAGTCGGCCGTGCTCGAGGATCACATTGTCGGGCGACAGGTCGCGGTGATAGATGCCCTTGTCATGAGCCTCGGCCAGCCCGGCGGCCAGGCGGTCGCGCAGCTGCGCGATCTCGTGCGGCGCCAGCGGTCCCTGGCGCAGCCGGTCGCGCAGCGACGGGCCGTCGACATACTCCATGATCAGATGCAGCCGGCCGGTGGAATCGCGGAACAGGCCGTCATAGGCGACGATCGCCGCGTGCCGGATCTTGCGCAGGGCCTCGGCCTCGCGCAGGAACAGGCTGACGATCGACTCGTCGCCGGCCAGGTCGGGCCGGATGATCTTGATCGCGTGCAGCGTCCGCTGGTCGCGGTGCTCGGCCTGGTAGATCTCGCCCATGCCGCCGCGGCCGATCAGCCGGATGATGCGGTAGGTGTGCAGCACCAGCGTCCCCGGCGCCAGCGACGACCCGTCCTCCGCCAGCGCGGCCGGGGCGTCCGGAGCGTCTGGCGCAGCGGAGGCCCTTGGCGCGGCCGAGGCGCTTGGTGCAGCCGGGGCGACCAGGCGCGTCTCGTCGGCCGGCGGCGTCTCGGCGTCACGCATCGGATCGGCGGTCATGATCACGACGGCTACCAGACCGGCGGCAGCTCGCTGACGACCAGGACGGCCGGCACCGGCCGGTCGGGGGCCTCGACCGACGCGACCCAGACGGCGTAGGAGCCGTTCCCGGGCGCGTTGATCGTCATCGCCGGATTGACGCCCCCCGCCTCGCTGTCGTCGGCGCACAGCCACTGCCCCGCGGGCGTGTGGACCACCAGGGCCGTGTCCGTGCCCGCCGCCACGTAGAAATTCACGGGGCCGGGGACATCCTCGAGGTCGATGGTCGCATCGGGGCGTTCCGGCGTGATGTTGCCGACGCAGTCGCCGGCCAGGCCCACCACCGACATGCGCCCGCCGGCCAGGACGCCGATCGGCAACGGATCGGTCCGGAACGCCCCCGTCAGGGTGGCGGCCAGGTAGTACGGCCGGGCCGTCGGGTCCGGCGGTGTCGCCGAAACGGCTGCGACCTGCTGCGCGAACGAGGCCGGCGTCGTCAATAACAGGAAGAAAAGAACCGCAAAGGCGCGTTTTGCGATTGGCATAGTTGCCTCCAGGTCGGGGCTGTTCCCAGGAAATATGCGTCGTGATCTGGGGACGGGCCAGAATTCATCGGCCTATGGCCCGGATACGATCATGTCGATTTCGCATGCTCTGCCGCGGCCGCGTCGGGATCAGGATGCCGGGCTTCCCGCAATCTTCGAGAAGGCGCTGCCCATGTCTCCGCTCAAGTCGCCGATGATCGTGCTCGGTCTGGGCCTGCTTTGCGCCGCCTGCGCCGATCGCCTGCCGGACCCGAAGCCGTTTCCCCAATTCGGCAAGGGGGCCACTGCCGCCGGCACGCTGCCCGCGACGCCGGTCGCCAGCACGACGCTGCCGATCGAGGTCATCGCCCGCAAGGCGCAGTCATCGCGCGTCACGCTCGACCGCGCGATGGACACGGTGCAGCAGCGGCTGAGCTTTCTGAAGAAGCTGGTGATCGAGGCCAGGGCCAATCTGGGCCAGAACGGCACCCCGGCGCAGTATGCGGCGCTGCGGCAGGCGGAACAGCAGGTCCGGCGCGGCATGGTCCGCGCCCGGATCTCCACCGGCGACCAGACCGCCGGCTGGACCGAGCAGGCGTCGACGATCAACGACCTCAGCGGCCTGATCGTCTCCGTCTCCGGCCTGGTCAACACCATCGGCGACGGGCAGCCGGTTCCCGGGACGACGGCGCAGACCGGGGGCGTCGCGAAGCCGGCCGAGGTCGGCGGGACCGGCGTGTTCACGCCGGCGCAGGCCCTTCCCGTCGCCGCCCCCGCCGCCCCGGCCGGTCCGGCGGCGGGGGCAAGCTGAGCCTCGGATCGGTTCCGCAGAAGGATGGAGGGCGGCTTCGGGCCGCCCTTTCAGTTCCCGGCGACGGCGAGGAGCATCGACTTCAGCGCCTGCCCGGCCTGCAGGAAGGGCATCGGGTCGACCGGCTGCTCGCCGCGCCGGATCTCGTAGTGCAAATGCGGGCCGGTCGACACGCCGGTCGAGCCGAGCTGGCCGATCACCGTGGCCGCCGTCACCTCCTGCCCCGCCTCCATCGCGATCGACTGCATGTGGCCGTAGCGCGTGACCAGGCCGTCGGCATGCTGGATCTCCACCATGTTGCCGTAGCCGCCGGCCGGCCCGGCCCGCAGCACGCGGCCGTCGGCGGTCGCGTAGATCGGGGTTCCCGCCGGCGCCACCACATCCAGCCCGGCATGCAGGGTGGGGACGCCGGTCACCGGATGGACCCGCCAGCCGAAGGGGCTGGACAGCCGCAAGGGCACGCGCAGCGGCACCGACAGGGGCCAGCCGGGCAGCCGAGCCGCAAGCGCCCGGGCCTGCGTGTCAACCGCGGCCGGAGAGAAGGGGCGGATCGCGGCGGCGCGATCCTCCGCGGCCGGTGCCAGGTCGAGCTGCTGCAGCGTGCGGTCGATCGCGGCGACGGCGACGGCCAGCCGCGCCGTTTGGGCGAAGCGGCGGTCGGCCGCGACCAGATCGGCCTCGTCTGCTGTGGCCGGCGCTCTGTCCTGGGACAATGTCTCCGAAGCCTCGCGCTGCGGCGTCGGCTCGGAGCCATCCCGAAAGACGGCGATGCCCAGCACCGTGGCGAAGGACAAGGCGAGGGCCGCTGCGGCGCTGACGGCCACCGGCCGGATGCGGGCTGGCGGAGGGGCCGGCACAGGGATCTCGGCGGGTCTTGCCCCCATCGGCAGCCGGTCGGGCAGCACCAGCACCACCGCTCCGCTGCCGCGCCGGCCGGCCTCCTCGGCGCGCTGCACCAGCAGCCGGGCGGCGGCGTCCGGCGGCAGCCTTTCGAGCAGCAGCGCGGTCCTGTCGACGATGTCGGCGATGGCCGGCGCGCCGAGGATGATGCGGTCGCCCGCATCCAGCCGGACGCGGATCGTCCCGGCTTCGGGGGTAAGGGGGACAAGGCCGGCTCGGCCCAGGCGATGGGCGCTGCCGCCGCCGAGCCGCAGGCACAGCAGATGCGGCGGCCGCAGCAGGGCGATCATCGCCGAGACGCCGGTCTTCCGCCGGACGATGCGTGCCAGCTGCGCTTCGTCAACCGCTCCGTCGAGTGCGGCGAGAGCCTCGGCCAGGCGGCGGGACTGCGCGTCCCCGGCCGCCACCACGGCCCACAGCCCGAGCTCCGGGCGGCAGAGGCACGCGGCACCGGCGGCGCCGGCGACGATGCCGGAGGCGGCGGCCTCGGCGATGACGTCCCGCGGCATCAGTCGAGAGTCCCGGCCGGCGCCGCGGTGTCGGCGGACATGCTGTCGGCGGGCATGCTGCCGGCGGTCGCGACGAAGCGGCGGATGGCGTCGTCGAGCAGCGGGGCCCCCTGCAGCTCCGCACCGTCGAGCCAGGCATAGCGGCGGTCGATGGCGGTCCACAGGCGCAGCCCGCCGAGCTTCCGGGCCAGCGCCGCCAGGGCCGCGTCGTCGCCCTGGCCGTGGTCGAACAGCGTGGCCCGGCGGGCGGCGACGGCCAGGCGCAGCAGCGGTCCCCGCGCCGGGGTCAGCGCGGCGAGGAGATGCGTCGCCGTCTCCGGATCGCTGGCGGGGACCAGCGCGAGGTCGTCCTGCAGCCCGTCCCAGGCGCGAGCCACGTCGTCGAGATAGAGTGCCAGCACGACGGCGGTCAGGTCGCCGCCGCCCGACGGCGCCGCGCCGAGCACCCAGTCGTCGGAGCCGAGCGAGGCGGACAGATCCGTCAGCGCCGGTACGACCACCCGGTGGAAGCCGTCGGCGGTGAGCAGTCCCGGGATCGGCGTGGCCAGCGACGCGCCCGACCGGCGCCGCACCGCCCAGCTGTCCGCCCCGAGCACGAGGTCGGCGCGGAAGGGCGGCAGGCCCTGGGCGGCGTCCGAGGTGCGGATCGCGGCATAGGCCCGGGCCGACAGCGGCTCGCCGCGCAGCCGGGTGCGGATCCGCTCCACCACCGCCATGTCCAGCGCAGGGGCGAGGCGCGGCTCGGCGGCGAGGGCGCGGTCGAGCTGCACCACCAGGGCCTGGCGCAGCGCGTCCGGCGCGGTCATCGACCAGTCGGTCGACGCCCAGAGCCGGATCAGCCCGTCCTGCCGCGGGCCGGTGCCGCCGATGGCCAACGCCGCCTTCAGCCCGTCGAAGGCGAGGTCGGTGGCGACGTCTGGCCGGTCAATCCGGGCCAGGATCCGCTGCGCCAGGCGGTGCAGGAACGCGTCCCGGAGCAGCTCGCGGTCGAGCCTGGCGGTCGCGGCGGCGAGTTCCTCCAGCGCCCCGGCATTCAGGCTCAGCCGCCGCCACCAGGGCAGGGGCTCGGGAGCCGCCAACGGCGAGGCGGCCAGGGAATCGAGGGCGGGCAGCGCGGCCGCCGGATCGTCCGGCGCCGCTTCGGGCGCCGGCGTCGCCGTTTGCGCATTCTCGATCGCGGCGCGCGCCCGGTCGGCGATGCGGAGGTTCGAGACATGGATCGCCGCCAGGCCGGCCAGCAGGGCCAGGATGCAGCCCGCGATGCATGCCCGACGGCGCATGGCGCTCACCCCTTCGTGCGATGGGACATGGCGCTACACCGCGCCGAAGACCTTGCTGCCGGGGCTGTCCTCTCCGATCCCGGGCTCGAGGCCCTGTCTCATCTCCATTCCCAATTCCAGCTTGGCCTTGGTGGCCTCCTTCGGCGGCCGGCCGGGCAGGATCGGCGGAAAGGATTCGGCCTTTTCGGCGGTGATCATCGAGAACCCGTCGGCGAGGATGATGAGGCCGTCCGGGCCGAGCTCCAGGAGTTGCCAGTCCTTGGCGCCCTTGACCAGGAACCTGATCCTGTCCGGCGTGACCTCGATGCGGGAGCTTGCCTGCTGCCCGGGAAGGGCCGGCATCGCCGATGTCTTCTCCTCGGTGGCCGCCCCGGTGGTGAGGACGTATCTCTCCGTGACATCGATGGCGTGCTTCTCGAGGACCTTGACGTTGTACTGCCGCTGCGCCTGGAGATAGACCTCCTCCTGCCCCTTCTTGTCCTCGAAGCGCAGCTCGTTATAGGCGTTGACCGCGCCGCGGTCGGTGTGCGTGCGGAAGGTCGAGCGCGTCTTGTCCGCCGGCAGGGTCTCGGGCGGATCGTTGGTGGCGTTGTAGACGACCCCGGTCACCAGCGGCCAGTCCGGGTTGCCGTGAATGAAGTCGACCACGACCTCCTGGCCGTTGCGTGGGATGATCAGGCCGCCGAAGCCCTTGCCGGCCCAGCTCTGCGCCACCCGGATCCAGCAGGAGCTGTTCTCGTCCTTCTTGCCCTCGCGATCCCAGAAGAACTGGACCTTGATGCGGCCGAGCTTGTCGGTCGTGATCGTCTCGGCCTTGGGGCCGACGACGACGGCCGTCTGCGGTCCCTGGATCACCGGCGCCGGCGTGCGGCGCGGCGGGCGGTACTGGGTGGTCGCGGGGATGATCTCGACCATGCTGCGGTAGAGGAAGCGGTCGCTGGCGTCGACGGCGTTCCCTTGCCCGCCGGCGACCTCTCCGACCTCGCCGACCACCGTGAATTCGTTCCCCACCGCCAGAAAGCGCTCGGTGGGCCTGGGGCGGGAATCGACATCGCCATAGTAGAACGGGTTCGCCGCGGTGAAGATCGCTCCGGTCGTGATCTGCCGCGCCGTGCTCTCGACCCGCGCCCGATAGGCGTTGCAAGCCAGCTCCTCGGCCCGGATCATGGCGTAGAAATCGCCGTCCTTCTTCTCGATGTAGCGGCCCGGATAGACGAAGGTCTCCTGCGTCGGCGAGGCGCCGCCCCGGGCGGTCGTCGTCTTGGCCGCCATGACCGGCGCGCCGGCGGGGAGCCGCAAGACGCCGGTCGACCTCTTGGCCGGCGGGATGCCGCCGACCTTCACGGAGGGGACGCGCGCCACCGCCTCGAGATTCGCCATGGGTTGTTCGTGGTCGTAGTCGTTGAGGACGACCTTGTCCGGCTGCATCGACACCACCTCCTCCCAGCGCAGGATCAGGTCCTCCTGATGCAGGTTCCGGGCCGGCCGCAGGTTGTGATGGGTCTCAACCACCTGCGGCGTGCAGGGCTTGTGGCTGGAGGCGTCGTCGACCAGCACCAGCTCGTGCCGGTTCTCCGCATGCTCGAAGTAATAGTAGATCCCGTCCTGCTCCATCAGCCGGCTGATGAAGGCCAGGTCGGTCTCGTCGTACTGGACGCAGAAGGGGCGCCGCGGCAGGCGCCCGGTGGGCCGGCCCTTGAAGGTGCCTTTGTGCTCCCGGAAGATCGTGGTGATGATCTCGAGGCTGGTCTTGTTCTGGAAGATCCGGCTGTTGCGGCGATATTCGAGCAGCGACAGCCAGGGCCGCACCTCCGCCACGTAGTTGAGGCGCTCGGTGTCGTCGAGGCCGACATACTGGAACCTGGTGACGATGCCGTGGAAGTACCGCGTCGCCGTGCCCTTGAGCTTGAGGCCGGCGGTCAGGGTCTGGCCGGGCACCTTGGCGAAGCCCTGGATCGGGTCGGGGCTGGCGAGCGTCACCTCGTAGAGGAAGGGCTCGCCCAGCCGCTCGACGCCCCTCAGCCGCCGGAGATAGACCTCGTTCAGCTGGAAGGCGGCCGAGGTCACCGCCGCGAAGCGGTTGTCCTTCAGCAGGGTTTCGATCGTCGACAGGGGCATGGTGATGTCGCCTAGTCGCTGGGCTGCAGGGATGCGGCCGGCAGGCCGCCGTCGAACTGGTAGTGGAAGGCGTCGTCCCGCACGCCGATGTGCAGCGCGCCGACCGGCCGGCCGTCCCGCTGCTCGGCCAGGATGTGCCGGCTGATCGCCGGCAGCAGCGTGCTGGTCAGGATGGCGTCGACCATGCGGCCGCCGCTGTCGACCTGGCGGGCACGCCGGGCGATCAGCTCGGCGACGGCGTCGTCGCAGGTCAGCGGCACCTTGTGGGCCTGCATCATCCGGTCGGCGATCCGCTCCAGACGCAGGCGCACGATGCGGTCCAGCATGCCGTCGCTCAGCGCGTAGTAGGGGACGAGCGTCATCCGGCCCAGCAGCGCCGGCGGGAAGACCTCGCGCAGCGGCCGGTGCAGCGCGCTCTCCAGCACCTCCGGCTCCGGCCGCGCCTCGGCGGCGCACAGCCGCGCGATCTGCTCGCCGCCGACATTCGAGGTCAGCAGGATCAGGGTGTTGCGGAAGTCGATCTTGCGGCCCTCGCCATCCTCCATCACGCCCTTGTCGAAGACCTGGAAGAAGATCTCGTGGACGTCCGGATGCGCCTTCTCGATCTCGTCGAGCAGGATCACCGCATGCGGCCGCCGGCGCACCGCCTCGGTCAGCACGCCGCCCTGGCCGTAGCCGACATAGCCGGGCGGGGCGCCCTTGAGCGACGAGACCGTATGCGCCTCCTGGAACTCGCTCATGTTGATGGTGATCAGGTTGCTTTCGCCGCCCAGCAGGGTCTCGGCCAGCGCCAGCGCCGTCTCGGTCTTGCCGACGCCGGACGGGCCGCACAGCAGGAAGACGCCGATCGGCTTGGCGGGATCGTCCAGGCCGGCGCGGCTGGTCTGCACCCGCTGGGCGATTGCCTCCATGGCATGGTCCTGGCCGACGACGCGCCGGCCCAGGGAATCGGCGAGGGAGAGCAGGGTGGTGGCCTCGTCCTTCAGCAGCCGGCCGACCGGGATGCCGGTCCAGTCCTGCACCACAGCGGCCACGGCGTTGCGGTCGACCCGGTCGAGCACCAGCGGCGCCTCTTCCTGGATCTCGCGCCATTCGCCGTCCAGCCGCCGCAGCTCGGCCGGATCGGCAGCGTCGCCGTCGGCGCGGAGCGCGGCCCGGGCGCGCTGGATCTCCTCGACCAGGCTGCGCTCGGCCTGCCAGCGGACGTCGAGCCGGGCGGCCTCCTGTTTGGCCTCCTCCAGCGCCTCCTCCGCCTCTGCCCGGCGCTCGCCGACATCGCCGCCATCGGCCTCCTCGCGGCCCAGCATCTCCAGCTCCAGTGTCAGGGCGTCGATCCGCTGCCGCTCATGCTCCAGCCGGTCGGGCCGGGCATGGCGGCTGACGGCGACGCGGGCGCAGGCGGTGTCCAGCAGGCTCAGCGACTTGTCCGGCAGCTGGCGGGCAGGGATGTAGCGCCGCGACAGCGCGACCGCGGCCGCCACCGCCTCGTCCAGGATCTCGACGCCGTGATGCTTTTCCAGCGCCTGCACCATGCGGCGCATCATGGTGACGGCCTGCGGCTCGTCCGGCTCGGCCACCGGGATGGCCTGGAAGCGCCGGCTCAGCGCCGGGTCCTTCTCGATGTAGCGCTTGTACTCGGCCCAGGTGGTGGCGCCGATGGTCCGCAGCGTGCCGCGGGCCAGGGCCGGCTTCAGCATGTTGGCGGCGTCGCCGGTGCCTTCCTGGCCGCCGGCGCCGATCAGCGTGTGCGCCTCGTCGATGAACATGATCACCGGATGGGGCGCCGCCTGGACCTCGGCGATGACGTCGCGCAGCCGCTGCTCGAACTCGCCCTTCACCCCGGCGCCGGCCTGCAGGAGGCCGAGGTCGAGCGCGTGCAGGGCAACGTCGCGCAGCGGTGCCGGCACCTCGCCGGCGACGATCCGGAGCGCCAGGCCCTCGACGATCGCGGTCTTGCCGACCCCGGCCTCGCCGGTCAGGATCGGGTTGTTCTGCCGCCGCCGCATCAGCACGTCGATGATCTGGCGGATCTCGGGGTCGCGGCCGATCACCGGGTCGAGCTTGCCGGCCCTGGCGCTCGCGGTTAGGTCGACGGTGTAGCGTGCCAGGGCGCCGCCGCGGCCGCCGGGAGCCGCCGGCGACGCGTCGCCGGCCGCCTCCACCGGCGCCTGCGCGGCCGTGGCCTCGGGCGAGCCGCGGGTGATCGCCTCGAAGCCGTCGCGCAGCCGGTCCAGCGCCAGCTTGCCGAATTCGGGGGAGATCGCGAGCAAGGCGTGGCTGAGCGGGCGGCTCGACAGGCAGCCATACAGCAGATGGCCGGAGCGGATGCGGTCGTCGCCGAAGGCCAGGGTCGCCACCAGCCAGCCCTCCTGGGTCGCGTCCTCGATATGCTGCGACAGGTCGGAGACGGCGGTGGCGCCCCGCGGCAGCTTGTCGAGCGCCCGGGTCAGGTCGCGCGCCAGGATGCCCGGGTCGACGCCGAAGCTGCGCAGGATCCTGCCGAAATCGGAATCGGCGACCTCGTTCAGCTGGTGCAGCCAGTGGACCAGCTCGACATAGGCGTTGCCGCGCAGCTTGCAGAACGCCGTGGCGCTCTCGATCGCGGCGTAGCAGGGCGCGTTCAGCTTGCTGAACAGGTTCCGGCGGCTGATGCCCGTCATCACGGACTCCACGAGGCTGTTTCGGGGGATGCCGCTTCCGTCGGGCCGGGACGGGGCGGGGTCGTCGTCAGGTCGTCGGCGTGGCGGCGCGACCGGCGCTTGCCCATCCAGCCGGTCCAGCCCAGCCGGCCGCTGCGACCCAGACTGACCGCCGGCACCTCGTCGCGGCGGAGCACCAGGTTGACCTCCCAGTCCAGCTCGTCGCCGAGGTAGTTGCGGACGGTCTGGGCCATCTTGTCGAGGCCGGGGGCGCCGGGCAGCAGCCGCTCGTACTGGGCCAGCTCCAGCGGGCCGATGACGATGCGGAAACGGTGGTGATAGACGCGGATCCGGGCGCCGGCGGTGGCGGTGCTGCCCAGCGTGCCGGTGCCCGGGTCGCGGCCCAGCAGGCACAGCGCGTCGCGCGGCAGCTGGACCCATTTCGGAACGAATTCGCGGATCTCGACCGGCGCCGCGAAGAAGCTGGCCAGGATGGCGCCCAGCCCCTCGGCGTTGCGGGTGTGCGAGGCCAGCCGGCCGGTGAAATGCACCTTGGCCAGGTCGGGCATGGCATCCCGGCCCTGCAGCGCTTCCATGCCGAGGCCGGCGAGGGCGCCGAGCTGAAGGGCGAAACGGTCCTGCTGCGGCCGGTCGTGGCTCACCGTCGGCTCGCTCTCCGCCCAGGCGCGGAAGAACAGCGAGGCCATGCGGTGGTGGAAGATGTCGGCGAAGCGGACCAGCGTCTCGTCGGCGGCGTTGTGCTGCCGCAGATGGGCGTATTCGGTCAGGTGCAGCGGCAGCGGGCCGTTCGGCCCGAACAGCCCGAAGACATAGGTGGCCAGCCGGGCGGGCCCGTCCTCCCCGGCCTCGGTCAGGCCCGCGATCGGCCGGGTCGGAAAGGCCAGGGCCGGCTGCTGCCCGATCCGCACCGGGTCCGAGGCGGGCCGGCTCGATTCCCCCAGCCGCGGCCGGTCCGGGCTGAGCGCATCGATCCGCCGCAGCGCCTGGAACACGTCGAAATCGTGCGGCTCGGCCGCGACCGCGCCGAGGAAGCTGTCGAGCGCGTCCGGCATCACACCACCGCCCGGCGGCCGATCATCGGCGGCCATCGCATCACCTCCCCGCGCTGCAGGGTCGACAGCACCATCTCGGTGAAGCCGTTGATCGAGACGTATTTGGCGAAGAACTGGTTCAGCACCGAGGCCAGGGGGAAGGTGCCGACGCCTTCGAAGGCCGCCTCGTCCAGGGTGACGCCGATCTCGATCCCGCGCGCCACCGCGGCCTGCCCGCCGCCCGGCAGGCGCCGGACCACGGCCTTCGACCGGACCTCCCGGATGCCGTCGATCTGCCGCGTGGCGGAGGCGTCGTCCGGATCGACATAGAGGCGCAGCAGCTCGCGCAGCGCCTCGGCGCCCTGGTGGTCGGCCCGGTCGGAATTGGTGATCGACAGGTAGTTCAGCGACAAATGGCTGATCAGCTTCCAGGCGACGTCGCCATTGGCGAAGGACGGCCGCGGCCGGCTCGGCAGCGACAGGCAGCGGACGGTGGTCACCGGGGCGCCGATCTCGAGCGTGAAGTCGGTCTCGCCCCGGCCGACCGGCAGCAGCAGCGGCAGGTCCCGGTTCGAGCACAGGCAGCGCAACGACAGCTGGCGCAGATCGGCCGAATAGGGGGCGGCCTGGCGGTCGACCAGCGAGACGAAGGTCTCGCTGCCGATATAGCCGGTCCGCGTGCCGTGCAGGCGCTGGTGCTCGGACAGCAGCCGCTGCTCCCGCCGCACGGTGTAGTAGCTGGAATGCTGCTCGCGCCGCCCGTGCTCGTGGATGCTGTAGAAGGGCAGGAACGGCAGCGGGGCCGCGTCGTTGCTCTCGCCCTCGCCGCTCATCTCCAGGATCGAATGCAGCTCGATGTCGAGCGGCCGGATCCGGTCGACCACCACATGGTGCTCATAATGCTTGTCGCTGACATGGATGCGGTCGGCCTGGCGCTCGAACAGGTTGACCGCAGGGGTCGCGAACAGGGCGATGTTCTGCGGGCCGAGATGGCGCTCCAGCCGCGGCTCGGCGCGCCCGAGCGCGAACACGATCTCGAGCTCCTCGGTGGTCGACAGCGCCACCGCGTCGGCCAGCCCGCCGAGCTCGACGAACAGGGTCCGGTCCGCCAGCGCGAAATATTCCTGCAGCAGGCGGTAGCCATCGAAGGAGCGGGGCACCTCGGGCAGCAGCGACGACCCCGGCTCCAGCCCAACCTGCCGCAGCGCCTGCCGCGGGATCGTCTCCTGCCACGGCACCGGCCGGCTGAGCGGCCGGGCGACGATGGCGCGGGTGTCGGCGACCAGCTGCTCGGCCAGGATCGCGCCGATGCCGCCAGGCCCGGTCAGATGCAATGTCAGCGCCTTCAGCGCCAGCTTGTTGAAGGGCAGTCCGTTGGTGGTCCGCAGCCGCAGACGCAGCGCCGCCTTCACCGACTGGCGGCCCGGCAGGTGCAGGGCCGAGAGCTGCCCCGGCGTGGCGTAGTAGTCGACCGCGCTGACCACGACCGGCCACAGCTGGACGTCATGGGCGGTGCGGAACTCGCAATGGGTCACGGCGCCCGGGGCGAGCTGGCTCAGCAGCTTGGTTCCGCGCGGCACCAGGTACCCGTTCTCCAGCCGCCCGGCCTCCGGGTCCGGCTCGAACCGGACAATCGCCATCGACGGCACCGGCGGCAGGAAATGCGGGTAGACCAACTCGAGCAGGTGCTGGGTGAAATCCGGGAAGCGCGACTGCAGCTTCAGCTGCACCCGCGCCGCCATGAAGGCGAAGCCTTCGAGCAGCCGCTCGACATAGGGGTCGGCGACCTCGGTCGTCTCCATGCCGAGCCGGCCGGCGACCTTGGGGAAGGCGCGCGCGAACTCGGCGCCCATGTCGCGCATATAGGCGAGCTCGTCATTGTAGAGGCGCAGCAGCCGGGGATCCATCAGCTGGCCTCCGCGCGCATCTCGACGACGCGGACGACGTCGAGCTCACGGTCGACCTCGGTGCGCATCACCATGCGCAGCGGCACCGGATGCGCCCAGAGGTCGGCCTCGATCTTGAAATGGAGCGAGCCGATGTCCTGACCGTCCTCGATCGCCGTCACCCTCAGGCTGTCGGGCAAGAGGCGCGGCTCGAAGCGGTGCAGGCTGGCGACGATCTCCTGCCGCAGGGCGCTCGCATCGACGCCTTCACGGATGTGCCCGCCCAACGGCCAGATGCCGTAGTTCAGCGTGCTGGCGGCGACATGGGGATAGGCCTGCAGGTCCACGGTCGCGGCCAGCTGGTTGGTGTTCAGGAGCCATGAGATGTCGCGCAGGATCACCTCCCGCAGTTGGCGCACCGAGAAGCTGCGCCGGTCCTGCGCCTCGGTCGCGCTGCGCGGCTGGTCGTCGGTCAGCCGGTCGAGAAGCGACGGCTGGACCAGGTCCCGCTTGACGGCTCGGGCCATGATTCACCTGGGTGGGTAGGGTCGGGGGAAGGGCGACCGGCCGGGAGACCGGCCGGTCGCGACGCCGTCAGGCGACGAGCTTGGTGAAGTCGGTGCTGTTGGCGATCTGGTTCCAGATGCCCTCGCCCTGCTTCGTCAGGGCACCCTTGTCGTTCTGCTTGTAGTAGATGACCTTGCAGGCGCCGAACCGGAAGGTGACCGTCTCCTCCGGCGCCTCCTCGGCGTAAGACCACTCGACCTTCTCCACGGCCAGCATGTTGAAGGTCCAGTGCAGGAACAGGTTGGTGCCGGACGTCCCGGTGCCGGAGCCCGTCGCCTTGAACAGCTTCAGGTCGACATTGCTGAAATGGGCGCCGCGGCCGCAAGCCACGTACAGGTGGGGCGAGGCGGTATCGACCTGCTTCTTGACGGTGAAGACCTCGAACTCGGCCTTGCCGGAGCCGGCGCCGCTGGTGTGCGGGCCGATGTTGAGCTTGTTCTCGAGCGAGAAGCTCCACTCGTCGGCCAGCGTGATGCCGTCCTTCAGGATGAGGGATTCACCCTTGGGCTGAATGCCGTCCTTGGATGCTGCCGTGAACACCATGACTGCGTCGAACGCCATGTTCGTCTTCCTTCATCTGGTGGTTTGGAATGGGGTTGGAGTCTGTCGGGGTGATCAGCCGTGCCGCATGCGCCCTCCTTCCGCCGATGGAGCGGATCGTCAGGCCTTGCGGGCCGACGGCAGGCGCGAGACCAGCCGCAGCGAGATGGTCAGGCCCTCGAGCTGGTAGTGCGGCCGCAGGTAGAACCGGGCGGTGTAGTAGCCGGGGTTGTCGGCGACCTCCTCGACCTTGACCTCGGCCGAGGACAGCGGCTGCTGCGCCTTGCTCTCCTCGCTGCCCAGCTCAGGCGACGGGTGGACGTAGCCCTGGATCCACTGGTTCAGCCACTCCTCGACCTCGTGCCGCTCCTTGAAGGTGCCGATCTTGTCGCGGACCATGCATTTCAGGTAATGGGCGAAGCGGCAGGTCGCGAAGATGTAGGGCAGCCGGGCGCTCAGCTCGGCATTGGCCGAGGCGTCAGGATCCTCGTACTTGATCGGCTTGTTGACGGTCTGGGCGCCGATGAAGACGCCGAGATCCGTGTTCTTCCGATGCAGCAGCGGCAGCAGGCCGTTCTTGGACAGCTCGGCCTCGCGCCGGTCGCTGATCGCGATCTCGGTCGGGCATTTCAGGTCGACGCCGCCGTCGTCGCTGGGGAAGGTGTGGACCGGCAGGTCCTCGACCAGGCCGCCGGATTCGACGCCGCGAATCCGCGACAGCCAGCCATACAGCTTGAACGACCGCGTGATGTTCACGCCCATGGCGTAGGCGGCGTTGGTCCACAGGTACTTGGCGCTGTCGCCGCCGTCCGACTCCTCCTCGAAGGCGAATTCGTCGACCGGGTTGGTCTTGGCGCCATAGGGCAGGCGCCCCAGGGTGCGCGGCATGGTCAGCGCCACGTAGCGCGAATTCTCGCCGTCGCGGAACGACCGCCAGGCGGCATGCTCCGGCGTCAGGAAGATCTTGGTGATGTCGCGCGGATTGGCCAGTTCGCGCCACGAGTCCATCTGCAGCAGATGCGGCGAGGCGGCGGAGATGAACGGCGCGTGGCTGGCCGCCGCGATCTGCGACACCGCCGACAGCAGCTCGACATCCGGCGGGCTGTGGTCGAAGTAATAGTCGCCGATCAGGCAGCCATAGGGCTCGCCGCCGATCTGGCCGTATTCCTCTTCGTAGATCTTCTTGAACAGCGGGCTCTGGTCCCAGGCGATGCCCTTGTACTTGCGCAGCGTGCGCGACAGCTCCTTCTTCGAGATCGGGAAGACGCGGATCTTCAGCGTCTCGTCGGTCTCGGTGTTGAAGACCAGGTGATGCAGGCCGCGCCAGGCCGATTCCAGCTGCTGGAACTCCTCATGGTGCAGGATCTCGTTGATCTGCGCCGACAGCTTCTGGTCGATCGAGGCGATGATCGACTGGATGGTGTCGACGACGTCGTCGCTGATCACCGAGGTGTCGCGCAGGGCCTGCTCGGCCAGGGTCCGGACGGCGGTCTCCACCGCCTCCTGGGCCTGGTCGGACCGGGTCCGGAACTCGCGCTGCAGCAGGTTGGCGAAATCGCCGGGATCGACCGTGGTGGCCGGGGCGGCCTGCGCCTCGGCGGTCCTGGTGACTGCGGACGACATGATCAATTCTCCTCCGTCTCAGGGGCTGGCGACGGAAGCGCGTCCGTCTTCTCCGCGGGGGCTTCGGGCTTCGGGGTGTGGCCGAGGGCGCTGAGCAGTGCCGGGTCGGCCAGCAGGCGGGCGACCAGCTCCTCGGCGCCGTTCTTGCCGTCCATGTAGGTCAGGAGGTTGGACAGCTGCGTCCGCGCCTCGAGCAGGCGGTTCAGGCTGTCGACCTTGCGCGCCACCGCCGCGGGCGAAAAATCCTCCATGCTCTCGAAGGTCAGGTCGACCGCCAGCTGGCCCTCGCCGGTGAGCCGGTTCGGCACCCGCAGCGCCACCCGCGGCTTCACGGACCGGAGCCGATCATCGAAATTGTCGATGTCGATCTCCATCATCTTGCGCTCGGCCACCGGCGGCAGCGGCTCGGTCGGGTTGCCGGCGAGATCCGACATGACGCCGACGATGAAGGGCAACTGCACCTTCTTGTTCGAGCCGTAGGTCTCGACGTCGTATTCGATCTGGACCCGGGGCGCCCGGTTGCGCGCGATGAACTTTTGACTGCTCGCCTTTGCCATCTCTCATTCTCCTTGTGTGGGCGGCTCCGGTCGTCAGGGGCTCTCGTCGGCCGCCAGGCCGGCGATCGAGCGGTAATGGGCGGCGCCCTCGGGCGCGAGCTCCAGCAGCAGAGCCATGAAGTCCTTCGAAACCAGCCGCTTCGCCCGTTCCAGCAGGGCCGGCACCGGGCTGGCCGGCTCATTCGCCCGGTACCAGCGGCAGATCCGGTCGAGCGAGCCGATGACGTCGTTGCGGTCGCGGATCTCGCCGGACAGGGCGGATACGGGGGCCGCCGCTTCCGCGGGGGCCGCCGCCGCCGGCGCGGCGCTGGGCCGGTGGGCGTCGACCAGCTCCTTCGCCTGGCGCAGCAGGGCGATCAGCGGATCGAAGCGGACGGCCTCGGTGATGTCGACGCGCTGCTTGATGCCGGCATCCAGGCGGATCGCGGCGGCCAGGGCGGCGTCGAGATCGGCACCGGCCCGGTCGAGCTGGCCGGGATCGGTGTCGCCGAAGGCGCGCTCGACGGCCGCGAGGTCGATCTCGCCGGGCCGCTGCGCCTCGATGCAGTCACGCAGCGTGAAGTTGCCGAACTGCCGCGACGCGGTCAGCGGAACCAGGCGGATCTCCGCCATCAGCCCCGCCGGGTCGCAGAGATTGGCCAGGGTGTTGAGGCGCACGGTCTGGTCGTCGCCATCCTCCGCATCCGGCCGCGGATGCAGGTTCGGCCAGAACTGCTCGACATAGCCGGCGAGCAGCTCGAACCCCTGGCGCAGGCCGGTGAAGCCGGTCTGGCTGAGGGCCGAGCGCGTCAGCAGCACGCCGATGCGCAGGTCCTTGCTGCGGCCGGCCAGGTCGATGCCCAGGCGCCAGACCTCGCGCCAGTCGGGCGGCTCGTCGGCCGCGACGGCATCGCCGATCTGCTGGCCCGGCTTGCCCTGCGACGCCATCTCGAGCTCGAGGAAGCCCAGATCGTAGTCCAGGGCCTCGCCGCACGCGTCGCTGTCGTCGACCGGCTTCAGCAGAAGATCTGCGTCGAGCATGACCATAGTCGTTACTTCAGCTTCCGGTTCGCGCCGCCTTCAGTCCCCGGCAGTAAAGACAAGAAGTTCCGGGGGAAGGCGCGGTCTTTCGATTTCTGAAATCTAGCGAAGCCGCGGCGCCGGGCTGCATGCGCGATTGATATGCGGGCATGTTGCGGCAGGCGCGCCGCATCTCGATCCCGAATGACCGGATATCAACTGCGCATGCGAAGGGCGCGCCTGAAGCCGTCAGAGTGTCCGCATTCCTGATCGCCGGCCCGTACCCGGGCGGCCTCGGATGAAGCGGAGCGCAGGATGTCTTGGGACAACAGGGTCGTCTGGTCGGAAGGGCTGTTCCTCCGGCCGCAGCATTTCCAGCAGAGCGACCGCTATGTCGAAAAGCTCGTCCGCAGCCGCACGGCCGCCTTGCGCGGCTATGGCTGGGGCGTCACCGAGCTGCGGCTGAACCGCGAGATGCTCAGCCTCGGCAAGATCGCGATCGAGACCGCCCGCGGCGTGATGGAGGACGGCACCCCGTTCAGCATCCCCGACGATGCCGACCAGCCGACCCCCTATGAGGTGCCGGAGCATCTGCGGGATTCGCTGATCCACCTGGCCATGCCGCTGTATCAGCCCGGGGCGGTCGAGACCGACGGGCGCGCGGCGACCGATGTGCCGATCCGCTTCGCGGTGGCGGACCAGGACCTGGTCGACACCAATGCCGGCGAGCGCGACGGCGCCTCGATCGAGGTGGCGCGGCTGCGCTTCCAGCTGCTGCCGGACGGGGCGGACCGGGCCGGCTTCTCCTGCCTGCCGATCGCCCGGCTGGTCGAGATCCGGGCCGACCGGCAGGTGGTGCTCGACGAGACCCACATCCCGCCGACGCTGGACTGCGCCGGCTCCCGCATCCTCGCCAACTTCATCACCGAGATCACCGGCCTCTTGCATCATCGCGGCGAGGCGCTGGCCGCCCGGGTGTCGCAGTCGGGCACGCGCGGCGTGGCCGAGATCGCCGATTTCCTGCTGCTGCAGGCGATCAACCGCTACGAGCCCTATTTCTCCCATCTCTCCGGCGCAGCGGTGGTGCATCCGGAGTCGCTGTACGGCCTGATGGTCCAGCTCGCCGGCGAGCTCGCCACCTATGCCCGGACCGAGAAGCGGCCGCCGGCCTTCGGCGGCTACAAGCACGAGGACCTCGCGCTCAGCTTCCGGCCGGTGATCCAGTCGATCCGGGCGTCGCTCAGCGCCGTCCTGGAGCAGACGGCGGTGCCGGTGCCGCTCAAGCAGCACAAATACGGCGTCCACATCGCCGAGGTCGCCGACCGCTCGCTGTTCACGACCGCGACCTTCGTGCTGGCCGCCCGCGCCGATGTCGAGGTCGACCGGCTGCGCCGCGAATTCCCGACCCAGATCAAGATCGGCCCGGCCGAGAAGATCAAGGAGCTCGTCAACGTCGCGCTGCCGGGGATCATCATCAACCCGCTGCCGGTGGCGCCGCGGCAGATCCCCTTCCATGTCGGCGTCACCTATTTCGAGGTCGATCAGCAGAGCCCGTTCTGGAAGGACATGCGCCATTCCGGCGGCCTGGCGCTGCACGTCGCCGGCGACTTCCCGAACCTCGAAATGGCGCTCTGGGCCATCCGTGGCCAGTAGCAACCCGCAACCGACCAGGTGTCCCCCATGGCCCTCGTCCTACGCGTAGACAGCCCGGATTCCAGCCTGCCCGAGACCGTCGGATCCGACGGCCTGGTCGAGGCCGAGGACGCGCTGACCATCGGCCGGGCCGACGACAACGGCCTGGTCCTGCGCGACGCGCAGCAGACCATCTCCAAGCACCACTGCTCGATCGAGCCGGCGGAGGGCCGCTTCGTCCTGATCGACCGAAGCCGCAACGGCACCTTCCTGAACGACGAGTCGGAGGCGCTGCCGCGCGAGGTGCCGGTGGCGCTCAAGGCCGGCGACGTCATCCAGATCGGCAGCTACCGCATCGACGTGATCGCGGCGCCGGGCTCGACGCCGGCCGTGGTCGAAGCCGACGAGCCGGAGCGCACCGTGCCGCCGCCGGAGGAGCTGAGCTTCCTCGGCACGGTGCAGATGGGCCCGGCGCCGGGCGGCGTCTACGGCCGCGTCCCGGGCGGCACGGCCAGTCGGCGCGAGGAGCCGCTGCTCGGCGACATCGAGGGCGACCTGCTGCCGGTGCCGGGATCGGATTTCGGCGCGCCGCTGGACCCGCCGGAGGACGACTGGGCCGCGATCCGCAAGCCGAAGGCCTATGCGGATCACGTGCCGGAGCATGCCGTCGTCTTCGTGCAGCCCAAATCCGGCGTCGAGGCGATCCCCGACGACTGGGACATCATGGCGGAGCTCGGTATCGCCCCGGCCGCGGCGGCCGCGTCGGCCTTCACCAGGGTCGACATCGTCACTCCCCCGGAGGACGACATCCTCGAGGCCCCGCCGCCGCAGCCGGAGGCGCGGCAGGACCTGCCGCCCCCTAGGCCGCTCGCGAACTCGCCGGCCAGCCCCGACGGCGACAGCCACCGCGCTGCCGTCACCGCCTTCCTCGCCGCCTGCGGCCTGTCGCCGGCGGATGTCGGCTCGGCCGACCTGACGATCCTGATGGATCGGGCGGGGAGGATGCTGGCGCATTCCGTCGCCGGGCTGCACGGCATCCTCTCGGCCCGCCAGCTGGCGAAGCAGGAATTCGGCCTCGAGCGCACGATGATCGAGCGCTCCGGCAACAACCCGCTGAAGTTCACGCTAGACGCCAAGGAGGCGATGCACACGCTCCTCTGCGTCGAGATCCCGGGCTTCATCCGCGGCGACGCGGCGGTCGAGCAGGCCTTCTCCGACATCCGGGCGCATGAGGTCGCGATGCTCGCGGCGCTGCAGGAGGCGCTGCGCAGCGTCTGCGACCGCCTGTCGCCGGCCTCGGTCGAGCGCACGGTCGGGCAGGCCGGCTGGCACTGGCCCGGCACCAGGAAGGCCCGGGGCTGGGACGAATACCGGCGGACCTTCGACGACGTGGTCTCCGGCCTCGAGAACGACGCGCTGCGCATCTTCGGCGCCGATTTCGCGCGTGCCTATCGCGCCGAGACCGCTCGCCCGCGAGGACCGGAACGCAGGGACACGGATGGCAGCGCCCGTCCGGAAGGAGAAGGGCAGGATGGCGATGACTGAGGAAACCGTCCTGCTGCCGCGTGGTCCCGCCGCCCGGCCCAATCCGGGTGGGCGGCTGACGCTGGTGTCCTCGCCGCCATCCCCGGCCTCGCCGGTCGAGCGGTTCTGGGAGGCGCTGGCGCTCGACCGGCTCAGCCCGCTGGTCGCGGCCGCGGCGGCGCTGCTCGGCCTCTGCGCCCAGCTCAAGAACAGCACCAGCCATCCCGATGTCGAGGGCCTGCGCCTGAGGGTGCTGCGCGAGATCGATGCCTTCGAGCGCCGGATCACCCCGCTGGGCCTGGCGCCGCGGGCGATCAAGGCCAGCAAATACGCGCTCTGCGCCACGATCGACGACATCGTCCTGAACACGCCCTGGGGCAGCCGCAGCGTCTGGACCACGCGCAGCATGGTCGGGTCGCTGTTCAGCGAGACCTGGGGTGGCGACCGATTCTTCGACCTGCTGACGCAGCTGAAGAAGGATCCGGGCGTCAATGTCGACCTGCTGGAGCTGCTCTATTACTGCATGAGCCTGGGCTTCGAAGGCCGGTTCCGGATCGCCTCCCGTGGCGCCTCCGAGCTCAGCGTGCTGCGCGAGGATGTCTACCGCCTGATCCGCGCGGCCCGCGGCGAGTTCGAACGCGACATCTCCCCCCACTGGCGCGGGGTGGCGGCGGCCCGCAAGCTGCTGCGCAGCATCGTCCCGGCCTGGGTCGTCGGGGTGGCCGGCGTGGCGCTGCTCCTGGCGCTTTATGCCGGGCTGCTGTTCGCGCTGAACGGCCGGTCCGACCTGGTGTTCGACGACCTCGCCGCGCTGCCGCCGACCGGCCCGGTCAGCCTGGCGCGGGTGGCGCCGCCGCCGGCGGTGATCGTGATGCGCGGCGACAAGCTGCGGCGCTTCCTCGAACCCGAGATCCGCGAAGGGCTGGTCACGGTGGCCGAGGACGCCCAGCAGATCGTCGTCACCATCCGCGGCGCCGGGATGTTCGACTCCGCCAGCCCGACGGTGAAGAGCCAGTTCGAGCCGCTGCTGCGGCGGATCGGCGAGGCGCTGAACGACCAGCCGGGGGCGGTCCTGCTGACCGGGCACACGGATGCCACGCCGATCCGGTCGCTGGCCTTCCCGTCGAACTATCACCTGTCGGTCGCCCGCGCCAAATCGGTCGGCGAGATCATCAAGTCGAAGATGAACGAGCCGGGGCGCGTGCAGGAAGAGGGCCGGGGCAGCACCGAGCCGGTGGCGTCGAACGACACGCCGGAGGGTCGCCAGCAGAATCGCCGGACCGAGATCATCATCAGCAAGACGACGAATAGTTGAGGGGACGGACGGTTATGCAGTCCATCAAGAGCGCACTCCGGTCGAAATGGCTCTATGTCGGCCTCGGCGCCGGGATCGTCTGTGCCCTGATCTTCACGCTCGGGCCGCTGATCTCGATCGCGGGCTTCGCCCCGCTCGACACCATCAGCAGCCAGATCGTCGCGTCGATGCTGATCCCGGTCGGCTACACCGTGACCTACCTGATCCAGTCGCATTTCCAGAGCCTCGTCCAGTCGCGGGTCTCGAATGCGCTCACCGGATTGGGGACCGGGCAGTCGGATGACGCCGGCGCCGCGGACTCCGCGCGGAGCGGCGGACGGGACGGCACCGCTGCCGCCGGCCGCGAGCTGGAGACGATCTCCGGCCGCTTCCGCGAGGCCCTGGGCACGCTGAAGGGACGCCGTTTCGCCGGGGCCAGCGGCCGGCGCTGGATGTACCAGCTGCCCTGGTACGTGATGATCGGCCCGCCGGGGTCGGGCAAGACCACCGCCATCGTCAATTCCGGCCTCAGCTTCCCGCTGGCGGAGAAGTTCGGCCGCAAGGCGGTCGGCGGTGTCGGCGGCACGCGCAACTGCGACTGGTGGTTCACCGATGATGCGGTGCTGATCGACACCGCCGGCCGCTACATGACCCAGGACAGCGACGCCGAGCAGGACAAGGCGGCGTGGCTGGGCTTCCTGCGGCTGCTGCGGCGCCACCGCCGGCGCCAGCCGCTGAACGGCGTGCTGGTCGCGATCGGCATCAGCGAGCTGACCTCGACCTCCGAGGAGGCGCGGCTCGACCACGCCGCCCGCATCCGCCAGCGCGTGCTCGAGCTGTACAAGGAGCTCGGCCTGCGGCTGCCGGTCTATGTGATGCTGACCAAGAGCGACCTCTTGGCCGGGTTCGTCGAGTTCTTCGACGATCTCGGCCGCGAGGGGCGGGAATCCGTCTGGGGCTTCACCTTCGCCCATGAGCCGGAGCGCGAGGGCGGCGCGATGGAGGGCTATGAGGCGGAATACGACGCGCTGGTCGGTCGCCTCGGCGAGCGGCTGCTGGAGCGGATGCAGCAGGAGAGCGACATCCAGCGCCGCGCCCTGGTGTTCGGCTTCCCGCAGCAGGTCGCAAGCCTGAAGCACCTGACCCATCAGTTCATGCAGGAGGCCTTCGCCCCGAATTCCTTCGAGGAGCCGATCATGCTCCGCGGCGTCTATTTCGTCAGCGGGACGCAGGTCGGCACGCCGCTGGACCGGGTGGTCGAGGCGATGTCGCGGACCTTCGACGTCCCCCGGCCGCCGCGTCCCGCGCTCGGTGGGCAGAAGCGCAGCTACTTCATCAGCCGGCTGCTGCGCGAGGTGGTCTTCGCCGAGGCCGGGCTGGTCAACGCCGACCCCCGGGCCGAGCGGCGCCGGCGGCGGATCCAGTACGGCCTCTATGCCGGGATCGCGGCGGTGGTGGCTGCCGCCGGCATCCTGTGGACGGTCAGCTACGGCCGCAACGTCGACCTGATCGAAAACGTCCGGCTGACCGCCAGCAGCTATGCCGCCGAGGCCAGTGCCCTGAAGCTCGACCGGGTCGACAGCGCCGATCTGCGGCCGGTCGTGCCGCTGCTGCAGAAGCTGCGCGAGATCCCGACCGGCTATGCCTCGGGCGACGCCGCGCCCGACCGCCTCGCCGGCTTCGGCCTGGACCAGAGCGACAAGCTCGGGGTGCAGACGCGGGCGGCCTACCGCCACGCCCTCAACACCCTGCTGCTGCCGCGCCTGGTCCTGCGGCTGGAGACCGTGCTGGCCGAGCGGCAGGACGACCCGGCGTTCCTGTACGAGGCGTTGAAGGTCTATCTGATGCTGGGCCAGCAGGGGCCGCTGCAGCGCGACGTGATCCGCAACTGGATGGCGCTCGACTGGGGCGTGCAGTTTCCCGGCGACGCCGATGCCGGGCTGCGCCGCGCGCTGGCCGGCCATCTCGACGCCCTACTGGAAAGCCCGCTGTCCAACATCGGGTTGAACGGCGAGTTGATCGGGAAGAGCCGCGCCAAGCTGCAGGGCGTCTCGCTCGCCCGCCGCGTGCTCGACGCCGTCGTCGCCAGCCCGGAGGCGGCGCGGGAGCCGAGCTGGCGCCTGGCCGACCATGCCGGGCCGGTGGCCGAGGGCGTGCTGACCCGCCGGTCGGGGCAGCCGCTCAGCGCCGGCATCCCGGGCATCTACACCAGCGCCGGCTTCTACGACGCCTTCCTGCCGCTGCTGCCGCAGGTCGCCGATGCCGTCGCCGCCGATGGCTGGGTGCTGGACCCGCAGGCGGCCACGGCCCCGGCCGGCAGCGATGCCAGCCTGAAGCTGCAGCGCGAGGCGTCGGCGCTCTATGCCCAGGAATTCGCGCTGCGCTGGGACCAGCTGATCGGCGACATCACCATCCGGCCGATGCGGACGGTCGATGATTCGCTGCGGACCCTGAACACGCTGGCCGCGCCGACCTCGCCGATCCGCCTGCTGCTGGTGGCGGCGGCGCAGGAGACCAAGCTGGAGCGGCCGCCGGCGCCCGACGACGCCGCGCCGGCCGGCGACGGCGCCGCCCAGCCGGGCAAGGTGCCGCCGAGCAAGCTCGAGGCGCTGTTCCGGACGCAGACCGCGGCGGACACGCCCGAGGCCATCGCCCGGCGCTATCTGAACGACCATTTCCAGTCGCTGCACCAGCTGGTCGACGTGCCGCCGAACAGCCAGGCCGACGCCCAGGCGCCGATCGACAGCGCCATCCGCGACCTCGGCGGCCTGTACCGCTCGCTCAGCGAGATGCAGGGGCTGGGCGGCGGCTCGCTGCAGAAGGGCGACCAGGCGGCCGTCGCCATCCGCCAGATGGAGTCGGGGGCGGCCAACCTGCCGGAGCCGATCCGGCAATGGATCCTCGGCGTCAGCCGGACCAGCTCGGACCTGTCGATCACCGGCGCCAAGCGCCAGCTGAGCAGCGCCTGGAGCAGCGGCCCCGGCGCGCTGTGCCAGCGCGCCACCGAGGGGCGCTACCCCTTCACCGCCAGCTCCGGCCAGGACGTCCCGCTCAGCGACTTCGCCCGGCTGTTCGGCCGCAACGGCGCGATCGACAGCTTCTTCGCCGAGAACCTCGCCCCCTTCGTCGACATGTCCGAAGGGTCGTGGAAGGTGCGGCCGACCGGGAATGTCGACTTCCGGCTCGACCGCGGCACCCTGGCCCAGTTCCAGCGGGCGGCGGCAATCCGCGACAGCATGTTCCAGGATGCCGGGGCGCAGCCCTCCGTCGGCTTCGTGCTGACGGTCGCCGAGACCGACCCGTCGACCGACACGGTGGTGGTCGACATCGACGGCCAGCGGCTGGAAAGCCGGCGGGGCCAGTCCGGGGCGATGCATTTCCGCTGGCCGGCGACCGGCGGCGTCGGCGGCGCCTCGGTCACCTTCACCGGCGACCAGGACGCGACCTTGTCCCGGACCGGCGCCTGGGGTCTGTTCCGGCTGCTCGACCAGGCGGATTCGCAGCGCCTCGGCGGTTCCGACCGGCTGCAGCTGCGGCTGGCGGCCGGCACCCATTGGGCGACCTTCATCCTCCAGGCCGACAGCGTGATGAATCCGCTGTCCGGCAAGCTGCTGGCGCAGTTCCGATGCCCGCAGGATCTGTGAGCGCCCGCATCCCGGCCGCGATCGCGGCCGGGCGGCCCTGCGGCTTCTACGGCAAGCTGCCGGCCCGCGCCGATTTCGTCGGCGCCGGGCTGCGGCCCGAGACCGTCGGCCGCTGGGATGCCTGGCTGCAGCAGTCGCTGGCCGCCGGCGAGGCCGCGATCGGCGCCGACTGGGCGGAGCTGTTCTTCGTCGCGCCGCTGTGGCGCTTCATCCTGCCCGCCGGGGCCTGCGGCCGGTTCACCCTGATCGGCGTGCTGATGCCGAGCGTCGACGCGGTCGGCCGCTGCTTCCCGCTGATGCTGGGACAGGAGATCGAGCGGCCGGTCGACCCGGTCGGGCTGATGGCCGGCAGCGGCCCCTGGTTCGCCGCCGCCGAGGCCCTGGCGCTGGACGCCCTGGCCGACGGCTTCGACCTGGCCGAGCTCGGCCGCGACCTGCCCCCCTGGTCGGTCGTCCGCGGCACGGTAGTTCCTCCCTCACCGACCCGGCAGGACAGGGCCGGCACCTGGGTCGAGCTGCCGATCGCTTCGGCGGCACCGGCCGCGGTCGCGGCGCTGGCCGGGCGAGGGGCCCTGTGGTGGACCACCGGCGCCCGGCATGTGCCGCCGGGCGTGGCGGTCAGCGCCGGACTGGTGCCGCCCGGCGGCTTCGCGGCCCTGATCGACGGCCGATGGGCGCGGCATGGCTGGTCGATCCGGCAGCCGGCCGGCGGCGGAGCCGAAGCCGCCGAATGGGACCGGGACCTGTGAGGATCACGTTCAACCACTCTGTTCAAGAAAGGTGAGGTCATGACCACGTTTGTTCACAACAAATTCAGGGCCAAGAAGTCTCGCGACTGGATCGAGGAGACGAAAGCGAACGGCGCCGAGTGCTGCGTTGCGCTGGCCCATCTCGGCCCGGACAACACCCCGGTCGCGCTGGTCATGCCCTCCGGCCTCGGCGGGCTGACCAAGAAGCTGAAGGCGATGGACTACGAAGGAAAGCCGAAATCGATCGAGGCAAAAAAGGTCAAAGAATTCAACATTATCGCTATCGGTCTGGCGCGGCTCGGCCAGGACGACGTTTTGAATGTGAGACTCAAGAAGGGCAGCGCCGAATCTCTGGGCAAGGGTCTGAGGAAATACTTCAAGACTGGATTCGGGATTGAGGTTCCCTATGATTCGATCGCGCCGGAGGCCAATCTTCCGGAGGATCAGGAAAACCTCTTCGCTCAGACCGAGGCGGAGAACCAGCAGAAGTTCTCGTCCGAGGAGACCGAGTCCGACCCGCAGCCGAGCGCGGCCGAACAGCCAGGTCCGGCAATCGGTCAGGACGCTGATTCGGACACGGAAGACTCACCGATCCTCACGCCCGAGGGCAGCGTGGCCGGGGACGACGACGTCCCTGAGGAAGACCTGATGGAGGGCGTTGAGGAGTCGGACAGCGAGAGCGAGGATGAGGATGACGAGGACAAGCCCCTCTCGGACGAGCTGAAGCAGGGCATCGCCACCGCGTCGGCGACCATCGCCGGCCATGCCATCAGCCTGAGCCGGCAGATCGGTGCGGGGCAGAAGGCCGAGCTGGGCCCGCTGACCGACAAGATCGCGGCCTGGCTCGAGGACATGCTGGCCGGCCTGTCGCCGGAAGAGCGGGAGATGCGGCTGCACAACCTCACCAGCCGGCTGCTGTTGATGCTGGCCTATCCCGAGAATCTGCGGAACCTCCAATATGTGGACGCGGCCCCGGCAGCCGGCGACGGCGAGCAGGACAAGCCCGGCCGTGAGAAGCTCCTGGTGAACGGAATCGATCTCGACAACGTTTCGACCGACGATCTCAACCCGGAGGAGGTGACGGAAAGCCTGTTCAAGCTGGCCAAGGCACGGGCTCAGGAGCGGCTTCTTCCCTATCCCCTGAACCAGGCGAGCCCCGACCGGATCGCCGGCATGGTGGCGTCGGGATGGCCCAAGGAGGACGGCGATGCGGAGGGCAAGCGCAAGGCCGTGCAACGCCTGGTCGCCGTCGTGCAGCAGATGTTCGCGAAGGACGACCAGCTCATCGGTTTGCTCGGCTTCAAGAAGAATGATACGGCCGACGGGGACAATCTCGTCGCCAGCCTGGTCGACAGCATCAAGGAGGTGTGGGAGGCGCACCGCAATGCTGCGATCAAGCAGAAGGACGAATTGAAGCAGAGGGTCCAGCAGATCATCGGGACCAGGGTGGAGAATCTCGGCGGCACCTGGGGGCATGTCGACGACATCTTCCTGCAGATCGACGGCGAGATCTCCGACCAGCTCGCCGCGATCAGCGGGCAGGAGGGCGATGCCAGGGCGAAGGCGATCGACGCCGCGGCGGATACGGTCCAGACGAATCTCGGCTATCTCGATGGCAACAACATCGTCGATCTGCTCGACAATCCGCCGTTCGACGTCGGCCAGGGCGCCGTCGGCGAGACGTTGCGGGAAGGGCTCGCCGGCGTCAGCGATGGCCTGAAGCGAATCGAATCGCTGAGCGTCGCGGCCGCGGCATAGACGCTCACCGGGCCGGTCTCCGCACCCCGGAGGCCGGCCCGGGATCGCGCGGACGATACCGTGTCAGAGGCGGACGGGACGGCCGCGGCCGTTCAGGCGTCGGCGAGATGGGCGAGGACGATCAGGGTGACGTTGTCGGGGGCGCCGCGCGCGAGCGCCAGGTCCAGCAGCGCGGTCGAGGCCTCCTCGCAGGGCAGGGCGGCCAGGCGGTCGGCGATCTCGGCGTCGGCGACGACATTGGTCAGGCCGTCGCTGCACAGCAGGAAGACGTCGCCGGGCCGGCTGTCGCCCTGCACCAGATCGAGCTCGAGCGGCCCCGAGGCGCCGACGGCGCGGGTGATCACATTGGCGCCGGGATGGCGGCGTCCCTGCTCGGGCGTCAGGCTGCCGCTGTCGATCAGGCGCTGGACATAGGAATGATCGCGGGTGAGCTGCCGCAGCACCCCGTCGCGCAGCAGGTACAGCCGGCTGTCTCCCGCCCACAGGCAGGTGTAGCGGCCGTTCCGGAGCAGCAGGACGACGACGGTCGCGCCAATGACGGCGCCGTCGCCGAGGCCGGCGGCGTCGCTCAGCAGCGACCGGTGGGCCGCGGCGAGCCGCGCGCGGATGTCCTCGATGGCGGCCGGCTCGGCCTCCGGGTGATCGCCCTGCGCCAGGGCGTTCACGACCGTGCGGCTGGCGTGATCGCCCCGCAGATGGCCGCCCATGCCGTCGGCGATGGCCCAGAGACCCTGCTCGGGCCGCTGCAGGAACGCGTCCTCATTGTGCCTGCGCACGGCGCCGGCGTCGGTTTTCGCCGCCCCGTCGTATCGATGGTCGATCATGCGGCTACCGGGCCGGCCGGGCCTTGCCGACCGCCGGGTTCGGGGACGCGGCGCTGCCGCCGGTCCGGCCCGCTCGATCTCTCCGCAACCGTGCCTCCCGCTTCGCCTGTGCGCTCGCCATGGGCCATCTTATGGCGGCCGCCGGGCGGTTTCGCTTCATCCGAAAGTGGTATGGTGGTATGTCTCGGATCGGCGTGGCGCTGCCAGCGGACAAAGCCGTAATTCCTATATTTTTACCGTTCACCGCCATGGTCGATCGCATGGAGACAGATCTGAGCGGGCTGGCGGGCGAGGTTTCGCGGTGAAACGTATTCTCGTGGTCGATGACGATCCGGCGATGCGCGACGTGATCTGCGAATACCTCGAACGCCACGATTTCGAGGTCCGGTCGGCCGCATCCGGCGCGGCGATGACGCGGATTCTGGCCACCGAGGAGATCGACCTCGTCATCCTCGACCTGAAGCTGGGGCAGGAAGACGGAATGGACCTGATGCGGGGCCTGCGCACGAACTCGGACGCGCCCGTGATCCTGATCACCGGCCATCGCCTGGAAGAGATCGACCGGGTCATCGGGCTGGAGCTGGGCGCCGACGACTATCTGACCAAGCCGCTGGCCCTGCGCGAGATGGTGGCCCGCGTCCGCACCGTCCTGCGGCGCGTGGAATCGGCGGGGGAGCGGGCGCGGCGGAAGGAGGGCCGGGCCCGCTACCGCTTCGACGGATGGGAGCTCGATGTCGCCAAGCGGCGGCTGACGTCCCCGGCGGGCGCCGAGGTGGGCCTGACCTCCGGCGAGTTCAACCTGCTGACGGCCTTCGTCCGGTCGCCGCAGCGGGTGATGACCCGGGAGCAACTGCTAGTCACCAGCCGGATGCACGATGCCGAGGTGTTCGACCGCAGCGTTGACGTGCTGGTGCTGCGCCTGCGCCGCAAGCTCGAGGCCAATCCCAGCGATCCGGCCCTGATCCGGACGGAGCGCGGCATCGGCTACGTCTTCGCACCCGCCGTGGAGTCGCTGTGATGGCCGCCTTTGCCCGGTGCCTGCCATGGGCCGCCGCCGCCGGCCTCGCGGTCCTGGTCTTCGGCGCGGCGCTGGGGCAGGGGATCGACGCCGCCCGCGAGGAGCCGATCTCACCGATCGAGCCGGACCGGACCCTGGACCCGGCGAAGGTCGCGCTCGGCAAGGTGCTGTTCTCGGATGTCCGGCTGTCCGGGGGCGATGTCCGCTCCTGTGCCTCCTGCCACGAATTCAATCGCGGCGGGGCCGACGGCCTCGCCCATTCCAAGGGCGCCAACGGGCAGCTGGAGCCCTTCAACACGCCGACCGTGTTCAACGTCGCCGGCGACTTCCGCCTGAACTGGCGCGGCAACCATAGGGTGCTGGAGGTCCACAACGAGGCGGTGCTGCTCGAGCCGCGGCTGATGAATGCGCGCTGGCCCGACCTGCTGTCGAAGCTGAACAAGGATTCCGGCATCCGCAGCGCCTTCGAATCGGCCTATGGCGACGGGCCGAGCCGCGAATCGGTGCTGGACGCGCTCGCCACCTTCCAGCGGTCGCTGTCGACGCCCGATTCGCGCTTCGACCGCTATCTGCGCGGCGACGACACGGCCATCACCGCGGACGAGAAGCGCGGCTACGAGCTGTTCAAGGCCTATGGCTGCGTCGCCTGCCACCAGGGCCGGAACGTCGGCGGCAACCTGTTCCAGAAATTCGGGATCTTCTCCGACCCCTTCTCGGGTCGGGCGGATGACGACGTCGCGGATCAGGGCCGCTTCGCCATCACCGGTCGCGAGGCGGACCGCCGGGTGTTCCGTGTGCCCAGCCTGCGCAACGTCGCGCTGACCGCGCCCTATTTCCACGACGGCAGCGCCGACACGCTCGACGCGGCGGTGGCGATCATGGCCCAGGCCCAGCTCGGCCGGGACCTGCCGCAGGCGGATCGCGACCTGATCATCGAATTCCTGGGCACGCTGACCGGCGAATACGAAGGCAGGCCGTTGTCGCAGATCACCGCGGCCGAGGCCCGATGAGAACGCTGGGCATCGCGCTGCTGGCCCTGCTGCTCGCGCTGACCTATCTGGTGGTCCAGGGCGCCACGCCCGATGCCGCGCAGCACGAGCGCACGCTGGACGCGCTGCGCGCCCTCGACCTCAACAATGCGGCGCTGCAGCGCGACGTGCTGCGGTCCCGCACCGGGCTGCTGCGGACCTACGACCCCCTGGTGCATTCCGTGGCGGCGCTGCGTCAGGCGGCGGCCAGCCTGAAGACCGCCGGCGACATCGCCGACGGCGACACCCGCGCCGTCCTCGACCAGGACGTGGCGCAGCTGACCGCGGCGGTCGACGATCAGGAAGGGCTCGTCGACGACTTCAAATCCAGCAACGCGCTGCTGCAGAACTCGCTCAGCTTCTTCAACCACACCGCCCGGCAGCTCGACCAGGCGGAGGGCGTGCGGCAGACCGCCCTGGCGTCGGAGATCGGCAGCCTGGCCAGCGCCATGCTGCTGTTCGCGGCCGACCCCCGAAGCGAGATGGCGGCCGAGCTGTCGGCCGCGCTCGACCGGCTGCGCAGCCTGGACGTCCCGGCCGCCGCGGCCCCGGGCGTCGACGCGCTGGTCACGCACGGGCACCTGATCCTGGCCACCCTGCCGACCGTGGACGGCCTGGTCGTGCGTCTGCAGACCGCGCCGATCGCGACCCAGGCGCAGACGATCAAGCAGGCCTATTTCGCCGCCTATGGAACGGCGGCGACGCGGGCCCTGTATTTCCGCCTCCTGCTCTATGCCGCCGCGGTCGGCCTGGCGGCCTATGTCTGCTACCTGTTCCTGCGGCTGCGGGCCAATGCCCGGGCGCTGGAGAAGCGCCTGGCCCTGGAAAACCTGATCGCCACGATCTCGACCGACTTCATCAACCTGCCCCGGACCAGCCTCGACGACGGCATCGAACAGGGCTTGGCGCGGCTGGCCGAACAGATGCTGTTCGATCGCGCCCATATCTTCGTCTGGGGCCTGGACACGGCGCCCCGCGAGTACTCCTGGTCGCAGCCGCAGGTGCCGAATGCGGCCGACACCGGCCGGATGCTGCTCGACCTGGCGAATGACTGGCCGCTCTCGGCCGCGGTCGATGACGGCACGATCCACGTTCCCTCCGTCCTCGCGCTGCCCGACGGCCCGATCAAGGACCGGCTGGCACTGCTCGGGCTCCGCTCCTGGCTGTCCATCCCGCTGGGCAAGGCGGGCGGCCGTTCGGGGGTGCTGATGTTCGAGGGGGTGACGGCGGAGAAGCGCTGGTCCACCGGCGATGTCGCCCTGCTGCGCACCGCGGCGGAAAGCTTCGCCAACGCGATCGAGCGCGAGCGCAGCGAGGTCCAGCGCGAGGCGCTGCAGATCCAGCTGGCCCAGTCGCAGCGGCTGGAATCGCTCGGCGCCCTGGCCGGCGGCATCGCCCATGAGTTCAACAACATCCTGGGCGCGATCCTCGGATACGGCGAGCTGGCGCTGTCGACGCTGACGCGCGCCGGCTCGACCCAGCAATATGTCAAGCAGATCATGACCGCCGGGACGCGGGCGCAGTCGGTGATCGACCAGATCCTGGCCTTCAGCCGCCGCCGCGAACGCCGCACCCGCGCGATCCGCCCGGAGCCCGTGGTCGCCGAGGCGCTGGAGCTGCTGCGCGCCTCCCTGCCCCCGTCGATCGCGCTGCACCGGCGCTTCGCGGCCGGGGACGCTGCGATCCTCGGGGACGTGACCGAGCTGCAGCAGATCGTCATGAACCTGTGCACCAATGCGGCGCACGCCATGTCCGGCCAGGGCCGGGTCGAGATCGGCCTCGATCTGGCCCGCATTCCCTCGGACACGGTGCTGTCGCACGGGCCCCTGGGGGCCGGCGACTATGTCCGCCTCAGCGTGTCGGATACCGGCCACGGCATCGATGCCGCGGTGATGAAGCGGATCTTCGAGCCCTTCTTCACCACCAAGGCGGTGGGCAGCGGCACCGGCCTCGGCCTGCCGACCGTGTACGGCATCGTGACCGGCCAGGGGGGCGCCATGAACGTCCACAGCCTGCCCGGCGTCGGCAGCACCTTCGAGGCCTATCTGCCACTGACCGAGGATCCGGTGGTGGATGAGGAGGAGCTCGCCGAGGCGTCGTCCCTGTGGGGGCGCGGCGAGACGATCCTCGTGGTCGACGACGAGAAGCCGCTGGTGCTGGTGCTGGAGGAGATGCTGGCCGCCCTGCGCTACGAGCCTGTCGGCTTCGACAGCAGCGCCGCGGCCCTGGCCGCCTTCCGCGCCGATCCCGATCGCTTCGACCTGGTCCTCACCGACGCGCTGATGGCCGAGGTGACGGGGATCGAGCTGGCCAGGGAAGTGCATCGCCTTCGTCCCGGCCTGCCGATCCTGCTGATGACCGGCCATTTCGGCGGTCTCGATGCCGCCGAGATCGAGGATGCCGGGATCCTCAAGGTTCTCAGGAAGCCACTCCGGTCGCGGCTGCTGGCGGAAGGCCTGTCATCGTGCCTGGCGCCCGCAGCCCCGCCGGCGAGCAGCGAGCGGGTCTGAGGCGGCCGGACCACCCGGCCGGTCACCTCCGGCAGAGCGGTCAGGACGCCACGGCGTCGCACGATCCGATCGCCTGGGCCACCTGCTGGCTCCCCTGCACCGTCGCCAGCGCGGCGGCCGCGATCTCGCTGCGCAGCCAGCTGTGGTCCGGGTCGCGATGGCGCCGCTCGTGCCAGATCAGCGCCACCTCGTAGGGCGGCAGCTCCAGCGGCGGCTCGACCACCGTCAGCGGCATCATGGCGGCGATGCGGGTGGCGACGCGATGCGGCACGGTCAGCACCAGGTCGGTCTCGGCGATCATCGCCGGCGCCGTCAGCATGTTGGGCACCAGCATCGGGTCGCGATCCGGCAGGTCTAGCTTGGCCAGCCCGTCATAGACCTGGCCGAAGCCGTCCTCGGAGCCCGAGGCGATCACGGCATGGCGCAGGGTCGAGAAGCTCTCGATCGTCCACTCCCGCGCCAAGGCGGGGTGGTCCTGCCGCAGCAGGCAGGCGAAGCGGTCGGAATAGAGGCTGCGCCGCAGATAGCCGGGCGGGGTGTCGCTGATCTGCCCGACCGCGAGGTCGATCTCGCCCAGCTCGAGCCGCCGCAGCGCGCCGGCCAGCAGCGGGTCGGTGACGATGTCGAGATGGGGCGCGCGCTCGCGCAGCCGCGGCAGCAGGCGCGGCAGCAGCACCAGCGCCTGGTGGTCGGGCATCGCCAGCGTCGCCTTCGACCGCCATTCCCCCGGGGCGAAGCTGCGGCTGGTGACCATCTCGCGGATCGACTCCAGCACCGACGGCAGCATCGCGGCCAGGCGCTCGCCCCGCGGCGTCGGCGCCAGGCCGGTCGAGGTGCGGACCAGGATGTCATCGTTGAACATGCCGCGCAGCCTGGACAGCGCCCGGCTCATCGCCGGCTGGCTCTGGCCGACATGCTGGGCGGCATGGGTGACGTTGCGGTGTTCCAGCAGCGCATCGAGCGCCACCAGGAGATTGAGGTCGACCGAGGCCAGGTTCGGCATCGTCCGTTGCGGCGCGGCCTGGCGGCCGCCGACGATCAGGGCCGGCTGCGGCCGTTCCATCGAGGTCTTCCGGGTCAATGCGAGTTCGGACATGGTTTTCCCCTCTTCGCAGGAGCGGCCCGTCGGGATGAGGGCTCCTGTGACGGAAAGACGGATCGTGATGGTGCCTGTCCGGCGGTGGCCGCCGGTTCGGCTCGGACTGGGCGTTTCGGACCGGGATTAGGACCCGGTCCCCAGGAGCCAAGTGTCGTCAGCCGCGTTAATTGCGGATTTCAGAACCAGCCGAAATCGTTACAGATGAAATCCGGCACCCTCGGCTGTTCCCGCGGGAACAGGCGCGCTTCGACAGGGGCGCGTGGCAAGGGTCCAGCCTGCCCGCGCCAGGCCCGGCTTGGGAACATGCTCAGTGCGCATGGTCACATCAGCAATCCGGTTTTGGCATCTCGCCCCATGTCCGTCAGGTTTTGCGGGCCCAGCCCCACCTGCAACCCCGACACGGGACGACGCGACGATGAGCAAGGATCCCACCCAGCCCGGCGAATCCGCCGAGATCGAAGCGACGGAAGACTCCGCGGAGATGGGCGAGCAGCCCCTGTTCCGCCCCGGCGAGAAGGCGGCCGGGAAGCGGAAGCAGGAGGGCCCGCCCGAGTCCGGTGAGGAGGAGGGTGGGCTGAGCGAGGAGGAGCAGGAGGACGGACCGCCTCTCCGACCCAGCAAGAAGGCGCTCGGGAAGCGGCCGGAAGGAAGGCCCTTCGTTTCGCCCGGCCGGCTCGAGGCGGGCTCCAGCACCGCGTCGACGCGCGCGCCTCGTCGGCAGCCGCAGCCATTCCTGCCCGGACAGCAGGCGGCCTGGATCGCCGCCGTCAACGCGATCGATCCGCGACGGCTGGCGCCCGAGCCCGCGGCGATGCTCGATCATGCGCTGGGCGAGGTCCGGGACCTGCTGGCCATGCAGGGCGAGGCCGACGCCCAGGCCACTGCGTTCTGGCGGGTGTTCAAGAAGAGCACCCTGTATCGCGACGTGTGGCCGTCACCGGAGTTCCAGGCACTGCTCCGCAGCCTGATGTCGGGCGAGGACGTCGATGCCACGCCGGTGCTCGAAGATATGCGGGACACCCTGGCGGCGCTGAAGCAGGTGATCGATGAGGTCACGGTGGACGAGGCTGAGCCCCCCAGCAGTGCGACGCTGAAGGTACGGCAAGAGCTGGAGGGCGAGATCGACGGGATGCTGGCGCAGCTCGGCTCCCTGGCCGTCGGAGAGAAGCGCGGGAAGCGCGGGCTGTTGGCGGCGAGCACGGCTCCCCTCGGCGCCTTGCCCTACTTTGCGGGGTATTTCACCAAGCCCAAATCCTTTCTGTATCTCTCGCAATTCTCCGGCGCCCTCTCCCGGACCCTGTCCACGACCGTCGGCCTCGGCCTCAACGAGGGGACCGGCGGCGGCCTGGTGCTCGATCACTTCAAGAACCGCCACCTGATCTGGATCCTGCCGTTCTTCGCCTATTTCGCGCAGACCTTCGGCCCGTATTTCGACCCCGCGAAGACGCAGTCGTTCAAGGACGCGACGCACAATCCCTATTTTCTGACCCTCATCAGCGTGGCCGAGTTCGCCGCCTATGTCGGGCTCGACCAGTGGGAGAAGGTCGCGTTCCAGGCCGGCAAGGCGCCCTTCTGGACCGATTCCTCCAAGTTCCGGCGGGGGCTCTTCACCCACTCCGAAGCGCCGGCCGGGGACGAGGCGGAGCAGGACGAGGAGGCAGAGCAGGATCAGGAGGCGGAACAGGATCCGCGCCTGGCGCAACGCCAGGCGATCCTGGCGCTGCTCGAGCGCTACGAGACCGATCGCAAGGTGGTCAACGCGGTCCGCGACGCCTATGCCGAAGGCCAGCCGCTGTCCGGCGCGATGACGACCCAGCTGCTGCAGATGAACGTCGCCTCGGAACGCTTCCTGAACCGTCTGGATCTGGTCGCGAAGGGAATCAAGGCCGAGCTGGAAGCACGGCTGGCCGCCAATGCCGAAGACGCCGATCCGGAGGACCCCGGCGACGGAAAGCCCGGCAAGAAGACGGTCGGCGCCACCCTGGGCTCCATCGCGGTCGTCCTGGCGGTGATCAATGTCGTCGCCGCCCGGAAGGAGGTCATCCTGCTGACCGACTACGCGCCCTACTATGCGTACGCGGTGATCCGGCTGCTGGCCGAGCTGGCCCATCCGGCCTTTACCACGCAGGACCTGCAGGACACTTTCACCTCGTTGTTCGGCGGTACCCTGGTCGGCACGCCGGCCTCCTTCGTGAACGTTGTTCGCGAGGGTATCTACAACCTCGAGATCAGCGCGGAGGAAGCCGGTTCGCCGGGCAATGAAACGGAGGCGGGGCACGAGGAGAAGCCACAGGCCATCACGGCCGGGCCGGACCTGGCTATGGCCCAGAGCTCCCCGGATGAGGGCTCGCTCGACGACATCCTGCAGCGGATCGGCGGCGGGGCGATGGATCCGGGCCAGCTCGCCGGTTCGTTGAGCCAGCTCGCCGGCAACGCCACCAACCAGATCGGCAACGGCACGAATCCGGATGCGACCGTGCCGGCCCCGATCGGCAACCAGATCGCCTTCGGTGTCGGCACCGCCTATCTGATCCTGGTCATCCTGCTGTATTCGGGCAAGGCCGGGCAGCATTTCACCACGGGAATCCTTAAATTGCTCGCCAAGGGCAAGAAGGAGCTGGGACCCGGGTTCCAGCGCATGGCCGCGGCGGTGACGCGATGCGCGATGGCGGCGCCGCAGGACGAGGACGATGCCGGCTCCCGGATCGAAGAGGTGCGGGACGAGGACGACGCGGAAGGCCGGGACCGGGCCGGCGGATCCGGCTATGTCAGGCCCGACACCCTCGATCCGAGGAGCCCGGCGAATGCCGGTCGCGACAGCGCTTCGCTCGACCTCGAGGATCCCGAGATCAGGAGGGCCGATACGGCCGCCAGGGAAGCCTCCTCCTCATGGGCCGCGGAGGCGGCCGCCGCGCTCGGCGCCGTGAAGGCGCCCGAGCCGGAGGACGGGGAGGAGCACGAGCTCACCGGGGTCAAGGCGAAGGCCTCCGGCAGCTCGGCGGCGTAGAGCGGGATGAGTTCAGGCGAGATCGGATTATCCCGATCGCGCCAAGCCGCTGAGTTTTTGCCTCTCCCGCTTGCGGGAGAGGTCGGAGACGCGAAGCGGCTCCGGGTGAGGGAATTTTGTCGAGGCCGGGACCAGCCCTCACCCGGTCTCGCTGCGCGAGCCCGACCTCTCCCGCCAGGCGGGAGAGGTAACCCGCGAAGACGCTCGACATCCTGTCAGCCCGGTCCGAATGGACTGACGTGACCCGACCTCAATTCATCCCGCTCTGGCTTGGCCTCCGCCCGCGATGCGGGCACGAGAGGAAAAGGATCAGCCCCGGTTCCGCCAGACGCGGCGGCGCCGCTCCACCCCGTCATGGCCCTGCGCGCTGAACCAGCCGCCCTGGAAATGGTCGGTCACCTGCGGCAGGTCGGAAGGCTTGGCCTGGAAGGCCTCGGGCGCGGCGAAGTCGACGGTGCGGTCCTGCGGCCGGTAGCCCAGCGCGGTCGCGACCGAGTTGTCCCACCAGGCCGCGTCGGTGGCCGACATGCCGTAGACGGTGGTGCAGTCGATCTCGGGATGCTCCAGGCCGATCAGCACCAGTTGGGCCAGGTCGCGCGGGCTGATCCAGACCGCCAGGCCGCGGGCGTCCACCGGCCGCACGCCGGCATTGCCGATGCGGATCGCCAGGGTGCGGATGCCGGCCTTCTCGAAATAGACCCCGGCCTCCAGCTCGCCCCAGCATTTGCTGAGGCCGTAGAGGCCGTCCGGGCGCATCTGGTCCTCGACCCCGACGCGGGCGTCGCGCGGGTAGAAGCCGGTCACATGGTTGCTCGACGCCTGCACCACGCGGTCGATGCCGGCACGCAGCGCCGCCTCGTAGACATTGTGCGTGCCCAGCACATTGACCCGCAGCATGTCCTCGGCCGCCCGCTCGTTCGGATAGCCGGCGAAATGGACGATGGCGTCGGCGCCCTCGACCGCCGCGGTCAGCGCCGCCAGGTCGGTGATGTCGACGGAGGTCCAGCTCTCATGCTCCGCCAGCGGGCCGGGATCGACGATGTCGAGGATACGCACCGCCTTGATGCGGCCGGCCAGCGCCTTCCGCAGGACCCGACCGACATTGCCGGCGCCGCCTGTCAGCACGATCGACTTGGCGGACACAGCGTTTTCGGCGCCGGTGGCGTTGCCGCCGGACGGGACGGGTGAGGTCAAGATTCAGACTCCTTCGAACATCCGCTGCCGGGCATTGAGGACATGCCGGCGCATGGCTTCGGCCGCGGCCCCGGCGTCGCGCCGGCGGATCGCCGCGACGATCGCGACATGCTCGTCCTGCACCGCCCGGATCCGCTCCGGCGTCCGCATCCGGCTGAGATGGCGGGTGATGTTCATGCCGACGGCGATGTGTGAGGCCAGAGAGGACTGCACGGCGATGTGATAGGGGTTGCGGGTCGCCCGGGCGACCGCCTCGTGGAAGCGGCGGTCCTCGTCGGCCCCGAGCTCGCCATTGCCGAGGCAGGCTTCCAGGGCCTCGAGCGCGTCCTCGATCTCCCGCAGATCCGCCGCCTCCCAGCGCTCGGCGGCCAGCGCCGCGGCGACGCCCTCGAGGCCGGCGCGGAACTCGAAGCAGCGCTGCACATCGGCCAGTGAGCGGACCTGGGCGAAGCGCAGCACTTCGAGATCCGGTTGCCGGCGGACATAGGAGCCGGAGCCCTGGCGCGAGACCACCAGCCCGTCCTGACGCAGCCGGCCCAGCGCCTCGCGCACCACCGGCCGCGACGCGCCGAACCGGGCCGACAGCTCCGATTCCGACGGCAGCCGGCTGTTCACCGCGAAGTCGCCATGTGCGATCAGCGACACGATGCCATCATAGACCACCTCGCTCAGCCGGGCCGGGGGCCCACCGTCCCGCGGCAATAGGCCGGCATCGCCGTCCGTGCCACTCATGCCCGTCATCCCCCCGCCGGCAAGTTGTCAAGATTGATCACTGCAGTGACCCGCCTGGCGTTTCATGCCGAATTGGTCCGCCACCCCGAGCTTTCCGCTGTTTGCGCTGCAGCAAACATGGGCGACAGAAAACGTCCTGAACAAGGCCATTCCGGTTGTGATTTGTCAATATTTGTAATATGACCGGAACGGCAAAGGAAGCGGGTCGGCACGCATGGCGAAGCCGGATCCGACGCAGCACACAGGGGAGGGTCCCAGGATGGACGACAAGCTCAGCGCCTCGCCGCACGTGTTCGCCCGACGCGCGATTCTGAAGGGTCTCTCAGGCGTTGCGGCGTTGCCGCTCGCCATCCGCTTCGCCCACGCCCAGGCAGCCAAGGGAGAGGCGCCCGACCTGGCGCGGCTGGCGAAGGACGGCAAGCTGCCGGCGCTGGCCGAGCGCCTGCCGGCCAATCCGCTGGTGGTGCAGCCGCTGACCAAGGTCGGCACCTATGGCGGCACGCTGCATCGCGGCCTGCGCGGGTCGTCCGACCACAACGGCATCCTGCGCATGGTCGGCAACCAGGGCCTGGTGCGTTGGAACCTCGAATTCACCAAGGCGCTGCCCAACCTGGCGGAAAGCTGGGAGATCAACCCCGACGCCACCGAGTTCGTCTTCCACCTGCGCAAGGGCACGAAATGGTCGGACGGCCAGCCCTTCACCGCGGACGACATCGTCTTCTCGGTCGAGGACTGCGCCAAGAACAGCGAGCTCTACGGCTCGGTCCCTTCGCAGCTCGCCATCGCCGGCAAGCCGGTCGTCGTGACCAAGGTCGACGACGCCACGGTCAAGTTCACCTTCGCCGCGCCCTATGCGACCTATCTGGAGACGCTGGCGACCCCGCTGGGCCAGCACCCGACGCTGTTCGCCAAGCACTACGCCAGCCAGTTCCATCCCAAATACAACGACAAGGTCGGCGAGCTGGTGACGCAGGCCAAGCTGTCGAAATGGACCGACCTGTTCCGGGCCAAGTGCGGCGACATCGAGATCCCACAGCGCTGGGGCAATCCGGAGAAGCCGACCCTCGACCCCTGGGTGATCGCCGAGCCCTATGTCGGCGGCGCCACCCGCGTGGTGATGAAGCGCAACCCCTATTTCTGGCAGGTCGACACCGAGGGCAACCAGCTGCCCTATATCGACGAGCTCTATTTCGGCATCTCGCAGGACGTCGAATCGCTGCTGCTCGACGCTATCTCCGGCAAGCTCGACATCCAGGAGCGGCACGTCAGCGCGCTCCAGAACAAGCCGACGCTGTCGCAGAACCGGGAGAAGGGCGGCTACCGGCTGATTGAGCTCGAGCCCTCGGCGGCGCAGGCCTGCCAGATTTACCTGAACATGTGCCACAAGGACCCGAAGATGCGGGCCTTCTTCAGCCAGAAGGAGGTGCGCCAGGCGCTGTCCCTCGGCATCGACCGGCAGGAGATCATCGAGCTGGTCTATTTCGGCCAGACCGAGCCCTACCAGACCGGGCCGCGGCCGAGCCACCCCTGGTACCATGAGAAGCTCGGCCGGCAGTTCACCGAGTTCGCTCCGGACCAGTCGGCCGCGATCCTGGACAAGGCCGGCTACAAGGCCGGCGGTGACGGCCTCCGCCTGCATCCCGACGGCAGCAAGATCTTCTTCGCCATCGACGTCATCCCGACCCTCAATCCCGACCTGGTCGACGTGCTCGAGCTGGTGAAGCGGCACTGGGCGGCGATCGGCATCGACATCAAGGTCAACACCATCGAGCGCGCGCTGTACTACACCCGCGGCGACAGCAACGACCATGACGCCGCGGTGTGGCCGGGCTCGGGCGGGCTCGACCCGATGTTCGACCCGCGCGACTTCTTCGCACAGCATCCGCAGGGCTCGCGCTACGCCATTCCCTGGACGCTGTGGTATGTCTCGAACGGCCAGTCGGGCGAGGAGCCGCCGGAAAGCCAGAAGCAGCGCATGAAGCTGTTCGACGAGGCGCGCGGCACCGCCGATCTGGACAAGCGCGGCGCCATCATGAAGCAGCTGTTCGACCTGACCGCCGAGGCCTTCGAGACGGTCGGCGTCTGCCTCGCCGCCAACACCTTCGGCGTGGTCAAGAACAACCTCGTCAACGCGCCGGAGAAGGAACCGGATTCCTGGACCTGGCCGAACCCCGGCCCAGCCATGCCGCAGCAGTTCTTCTTCTCGAGCTGACGCGTCGGCCCGGGAAGCCGGCTTCCTCCGCCGCTCAGCGACCGTTCCGAGGAGAGCCCCGGATGCTCCGCTTCATCGCCAAGCGCCTGCTATGGATGGTGCCCGCGCTCTTCGCGGTCAGCTTCCTCGCCTTCGTCCTGATCCAGCTGCCGCCGGGCGACTTCGTGACCAGCTATGTCGCGACGCTCGCCGCCTCGAACGAGATCGTCGACCAGAACGCGGCGGCGGCGCTGCGCGAGCGCTTCGGCCTCAACGACCCGATGCTGGTGCAATACGCCAAGTGGATCGGCGGCATCATCACCCGCGGCGATTTCGGCCTGTCCTTCGAATGGCAGCAGCCGGTCAGCGACCTGATCTGGGAGCGGATGGCGCTGACCCTGGTGCTGACCCTCGCCACGCTGATCGCGACCTGGGCGATCGCGCTGCCGATCGGGGTCTATTCCGCGGTGCGCAAATACTCGATCGGCGACACCATCGTCACGATCATCACCTTCGCCGGCCTCGCCATCCCGTCCTTCCTGCTGGCGCTGGTGCTGATGTATGTCGCCGCCATCGAGTTCGGGCAGGATGTCAGCGGCCTGTTCTCGCCGGCATACGAGAAGGCGCCCTGGAGCCTCGCCAAGATGGTCGACCTGCTGCAGCACCTGTGGATCCCGGTGCTGATCCTGGCCGTGTCCGGCACCGCCAGCCTGATCCGGGTGATGCGGGCGAACATGCTGGACGAGATCCACAAGCCCTATGTCACCACCGCCCGGGCCAAGGGCCTGTCCGAGTTCCGCCTGCTGCTGAAATACCCGGTGCGGGTCGCGCTCAACCCGTTCATCTCGACCCTGGCCTGGCTGCTGCCGAACCTGGTCTCCGGCTCGATCGTGGTCGCGATCGTGCTGAACCTGCCGACGGCGGCACCGCTGCTGCTGCAGTCGCTGATGGCGCAGGACATGTACCTCGCCGGCGCCTTCGTGCTGCTGATCTGCGCGCTGACGCTGATCGGGTCGCTGATCAGCGACATCCTGCTGGCGCTGGTCGACCCGCGCATCCGCCTCGAATAGGGGGGCTCATGACCGACCTCGCGACCGTCGCGCCCGCCGGCCAGCTCGCCGTCGCCTCGCAGTGGCAGCTGATCTGGTGGGCCTTCCGCCGCCACCGGCTGGCCATGGCCTCGCTGGTGATCGTCGTGATCCTCTACGTGATCGCGGCCGTGCCCGGCTTCTTCGCCATCAACGATCCCAGCCAGCAGAACGCCCGCGCCGCCTTCCACCCGCCGCAGGGGATCCACCTGTTCGACCGGGCCGAAGATGGCAGCCTGCAGGTCGGCCTCTATTTCCATCCCCACAAGCTGGCGCGCGATCCGGAGACGCTGGCTGCCGTCTACCAGGAGGACCCGGCCCGCAAGGTCGGAATCTCGTTGTTCGGCCGCGGCTACGAGTATTCGGTGCTGGGCCTGTTCACCACCAACATCCATCTCCTGGCCTCGGCCGACCCGAAGCAGCCGCTGTTCCTGTTCGGCACCGACCGGCTCGGCCGCTGCGTCTGGAGCCGGATCATGCAGGGCGCCCAGATCTCGCTGTCGGTCGGCCTGCTCGGCGTGTTCCTGTCGCTCGCCATCGGCCTGATCCTCGGCGGCATCTCAGGCTATTACGGCGGCAAGCCGGATTTCGTGATCCAGCGGGTGATCGAATTCGTGCTGGCCCTGCCGACGATCCCGATCTGGCTGGCCATGGCCGCGGCCCTGCCGCAGGACTGGCCGGCGATCACCCAGTACTTCATGATCACGGTCATCCTGTCGCTGACCGGCTGGGCCCAGCTCGCCCGCGTCGTCCGCGGCCGCTTCCTGTCGCTCAGGACCGAGGAGTTCGTCACCGCCGCCCGGCTCGACGGCTGCAGCGAGGGGCGAATCATCTTCCGGCACATGATGCCGAGCTTCCTCAGCCACATCATCGCCTCGGTGACCTTGGCGATCCCGGCGATGATCCTGGCCGAGACGGCTTTGTCCTTCCTCGGCCTCGGGCTGCAGCCGCCGACCATCTCCTGGGGTGTGCTGCTGCGCGAGGCGCAGAACATCCGCTCGATCGCCACGGCCCCCTGGCTGTTCGCGCCCGGCGCCTTCGTTGTCGTCGCGGTGATGGCGCTCAACCTGCTCGGCGACGGCCTGCGCGACGCAGCCGACCCCTACAACAAGTGATGGCCCCGATGTCGACACCCCCGGTGCCGTTCCCCGGCCGCCCCAAGCCCGTCCTGGCGGTGCGTGACCTGGTGACCCATTTCCCGACCCGCGCCGGGCTGGTGAAGGCGGTCGACGGCGTCTCCTTCGCGGTCGAGCGTGGCAAGACCCTGTGCGTCGTCGGCGAGAGCGGCTCGGGCAAGAGCGTCACCGCCCGCTCGATCCTGCAGATCGTCGACCAGCCGGGGCGCATCGTCTCCGGCGAGATGGTGCTGAACCGCGCCGACGGCAGCAGCGTCGACCTGGCGAAGCTGCATCCGCGCAGCCGGGCGATCCGCCGGGTGCGCGGCCGCGAGATCGCGATGATCTTCCAGGAGCCGATGTCGTCGCTGTCGCCGATCCACACGGTCGGCGACCAGATCATCGAGGTGCTGCGCTTGCATCTGGGGATGAGCAAGGCCGCGGCCCGGACGCGCACGATCGAGCTGCTGAAGCAGGTCGAGATCCCGCGGCCGGAGCGGGCGATCGACCGCTACACCTTCGAGTTCTCCGGCGGCATGCGCCAGCGCGCCATGATCGCCATGGCCCTGGCCTGCAATCCGCAGCTGCTGATCGCCGACGAGCCGACCACGGCGCTGGACGTCACCACCCAGGCCGAGATCCTGGACCTGATCAAGCGGCTGCAGGCCGAATACGGCATGGCGGTGCTGTTCATCACCCATGACATGGGCGTGGTGGCCGAGATCGCCGACGACGTGCTGGTGATGTATCACGGCAAGGTGGTGGAGCACGGCCCGGCCGATCGCATCTTCCACGCGCCGCAGGAGCCTTACACCAAGATGCTGATCGGGTCGGTCCTCAAGCTCGAGGACAAGGCCGAGATCCGGCTGAAGCGGCCCCCGCTGCCCGCCGACCGCCCGCCGGTGGTCGAGGTCGAAGGGCTGAAGATGCAGTTCGGCACCGGCAGCGCCGCCTTCGCCGCCGTCGACGGCGTGTCGCTGCAGGTGAGGGCGGGGGAGACGCTGGGCATCGTCGGCGAATCTGGCTCCGGCAAGACCACCATGGGGCGCTGCCTGCTGCGGGTCTACGACCCGACCGGCGGCGCCATCCGCTACCGCCGCGCCGACGGCTCGGTCGTCGACCTGGCCAAGGCCGACAAGCCGCTGCTGTCGGCCTGCCGGCGCGAGATCCGGATGATCTTCCAGGACCCGGTCTCCTCCCTCAACCCGCGCATGACCGTGGCCCAGGTGATCGGCGAGCCGCTGCTGGTCAACGGCATCGCCAAGGGCAAGGACCTGGACGAGCGCGTCGCCGGGCTGATGCGTCAGGTCGGCCTCGATCCCGCCTGGCGCGAGCGCTATCCGCACGCCTTCTCCGGCGGCCAGCGCCAACGCATCGGCATCGCCCGCGCCATCGCGCTGAACCCGCGCGTCATCGTCGCCGACGAGGCGACCTCGGCGCTCGACGTCTCGCTGCGCTTCCAGGTGCTGGACCTGCTGCTGAAGCTGCAGGACGAACTCGACCTCGCCTACATCTTCATCAGCCACGACATCGGCGTGATCCGCTACATGTGCGACCGCGTCGGCGTGATGTATCGCGGCCGGCTGGTCGAGATCGGGCAGGCCGACGAGGTCTGCGAAACACCGCGCCACGATTACACCCGGGCGCTGATCTCCGCGGTGCCGCGGCCCGACCCGCGCCGCCGCAGCATCCACAACCGCATCCGGTACACCGAACCCTCCGAGCGGAGCCTGGCGCTATGAAGATCACCGATATCCGGACCTTCCTGATGCAGGCCGGCCCGCCGGACCCCGACAAATGGGCGACGGACGGCCGGCTCGGCGACGCGGCGATGCCGGAGGGTAAGCTCGGCGGCTTCCGCAACTGGCTGTTCGTCAAGGTCTATACCGATGCCGGCATCGTCGGCATCGGCGAATGCTCCGGCTGGCCGCGGGTGATCGAGACCGCGGTGCAGGACCTGAAGTCCCTGCTGATCGGCGAGGACCCGACGCATATCGAGCGGCTGTGGCAGAAGATGCAGACAGCTATGATGGGGCACGGCATGCTCGGCACGGTCGGCGCCGGCGCCATGACCGGCATCGACGTCGCGCTGTGGGACATCAAGGGCAAGGCGCTGGGCGTGCCGGTGTGGAACCTGCTCGGCGGCAAGATGCGCGACCGGGTCCCGATCTACTCCCACGCCAACACGGCCGAGGCGGCGCTGGCGGTGAAGAGCCATGGCATCCGCACCATCAAATGCGGCGGCGTCGCCGACCCGGTGCGCAAGGTGGCGACGCTGCGCGAGGCGGTGGGCGACGAGGTCGACATCGCCATCGACCTGCACGGCCCGCCCTGGCTGACCCCGGCCGACGCGGCGCGGCTGGCGCGGGCGCTGGAACCCTACAACCTGCTGTGGATCGAGGACCCGATCGCGCCCGACAACCTGGACGGCTACAAGCGCATCCGCGACGCCGCCCATGTGCCGCTGGCGGCGGGCGAGCGCATGGCGACGATCTTCGGCGAGCGTGAGCTGATCGAGCGCGAGCTGGTCGACGTCATCCAGCCGGACACCGGCCGGGCCGGCGGCCTGACCCAGATGCGGAAGATCGCGGCGATGGCGGAGGCGCATCACATCATGATGGCGCCGCATTCCGGCTCGCTGGGCCCAGTCGCCGAATATGCGGCCATCCACCTGCTGGCGGCGATCCCGAACGCGCTGATCCTGGAGCGGCTGGACGCCGACTGGCCGGGCCGGGCCCGGACCGTGGTGCCGCATCCGGTGCAGGAAGGCGGCTCGATCGCCGTGCCCGACGCGCCGGGCCTGGGCTGCGACATCGACGAGGATTTCGTCGCGCGCTTTCCCAGCGAGCGCAACGTCGCCGTACCCGGCTCCGACCGCTCCTACGCGCCGGGCACCCATCAGGAGCACGTCTATGTCCAGACGCGGCTCCGGCGGGCGCCCTATTTCAACGGGCGTTGATACGACGGGTCATGGGCCGGTCGGCTCTCATACCGGTGAGCCCTTCATCGGACTCTTCACCACCCGTCATCCCGGGCGCGGCGCAGCACGAAGTGGTGCGCCGCAGAACCGGGATCTCCTCGATGACGCGCTGATACCAGTGGTCTTTGAGATCGACTCTTCCGTCTCTTCTCGTCATGGCGAGGAGGCGAAGCCGACGTGGCCATCCAGACCGGTGCCGCTGATGAGGTGGACGGCCCCCGAACGGCATCAGTGTGCCAGGATGAGGCTGTCAAAGATCTCATCGAAGGAGGCCGTCCGTGGTCGAGATTACGCGCATCGGGATGGATACGTCGAAGAGTG
>Ga0209025_1000632_pt1 | contig 62292 bp, 96 predicted proteins | sample AraplaMF_Col_mLB_FD_184256 | JGI IMG/M metagenome (GOLD analysis project Ga0209025, IMG submission 184256) | Arabidopsis root microbial communities from the University of North Carolina, USA - plate scrape MF_Col_mLB (SPAdes) (version 2) | ecosystem: Host-associated > Plants > Roots > Endosphere... | reverse complement strand
TCAGCACTCCTGGGAAGGGCTTTCCAAGGATCGAGTGTGGTCGACCGGCCTTCAGGATCACGCAGTATTCGGCGTTGCCGACGACCTCAAGACCCGTCCCGCGTGCGACCGAGTTCGCATAGACGAACATGCCGCCCTCGTTGTTCCAGAGCTTGATCCACGGGATCATGGACGAGTAGCGGAGCCGCCATGCCTTCGCGATCTCGGGCATGCGGTGCATCAGAGGTGCGGTGAGCCAAAGCCCGACGCGGCCGCCTTCTGGCTTCAGCAGGTCGCGCACTGGCAGCGCTTTGATCTGGTCGAGCGTCAAGCGACCGTAGTGCTGCGGGCGGCTCTTCGTGCCGCCTTTCCAAGCCCACGGAGGATCGATGAGGCACACCGAATAATGCCCCCGCTTGAGGTCGCCGAAGGGCCAGGTCATGGCTGCGCGCCCTGAAGCGTCTGAAGATGGAAGTAGACGCGGCGGCAGGCGGAGACATCCACCATCGCGTCGTGCGCGCCATCCAGATCCTCGCCGAAGAAGTGCTTGATGCACTCGATCAGCTTCGGCGGCTTCGGCTTGTTGAAGCCGGCCGCGACCATCTTCTCAGTCGGCGGCAGGTTCACCAGCGTTGTGGTCGCCTGGACCGTGCAGAACTTCCGACCGGCCTCCAGAGTTTCGATATCCTCGCGCACCAGTCCGTGCCTGAGCATGGCGATGCGCATGATCCGGTCGTCGAAGCTGACATTGTGGGCCACACGGAGTTCGGCGCGACGCCGGGCCGTCAGAAAGGCATCCATGGCCTCCGCCATCGGGATTCCCTTCTCCATGGCGATCTCGGTGGTAATGCCGTGGATGGCCGCGACGTCGTCAGGGATCGTCCAGCCGTCCGGCCGGATGATGACGTTGGCCTGTTCAACATCGGACCCGTCGTCCTCGCAGAGGATATGAGCCAGTTGCACGAGGTGCGGCTGGTGCGGGGCGTTCGAAGGGGACCGGTAGTCCGGCAGCCCTGTCGTCTCGGTGTCGAAGAAGAGGATCACGCAGCGCTCCTCATGGCCAGCGCCGTCCTCAAGAGGACACGCGTGTCATCGAAGTTCCGATGCAATATCGAGATGCCGCCGGCCTCAGACCAAGACCTAGTGTTCTTCTCAAAGTCGTCGATCAGGATGTCGCCAAGCGCGTGCATGAACAGCGGCTTGTTTCGACCGCCCATCACCGGCAGAACGGTTGTGCGCGGCGACAGGTGCCGGCGAACCCATTCTCGCTTCTGCATCGCAGCGTTCGCGTAGTTGGTGCGCGGGCAGGCCGTCAGCACGATCGGATCAAGCGTCGCGATGTCGTCGAAAAATTCGAGCGCGCCCGGGCATGGGGGCATGTCGAGGAAGTAGCTGGGGTGAGCATTGATCGTTGCCCACATGGCATCATCGGCCATGCTTCGGTGATCCAAACCGAAGACCGCCGGAAAGTGAGCATCGAAATCGGCCATTACGCCGTCGAGGTCGAGATAGAGGCGCCCCCGCATCACTTGCCCTCCACCGTCTCGACCTGCACGGACTTGTGTCCGGCGAGCCACGCCTGCATTTCGGGCTCGCGGCCCTCCTGGCGGTATTCGCCGGGCATGGCGCGGGTGCCGAGGTTGTCGCGCTTGGCTTCGGCGCCGCGCTCGAATGCTAGCTGAGCCGGTGTCGGCTCGTCGCCGGTATCGGACGACGGGGCCTCATCATGAGCGCCGCCGCCGTCCTCCCCCTGGCCCGCTACGGCACCGGAAGCTTCATCAGCCGAGCGATATGGGTCCATGGCCTTCGCACCGGGCGCAGCGCGCTGGTCGGTGACCGCGGGCGTATCAGGGGCCTGCTCGATCTGCGGCGGCTTGCTCATGCCGCTAGCGAGTGCATCCATCTTGGCCGCGAGAGAGCGAGGCGCATGACGCTGAGCGTCCTGACGCGCTCCCTCTAGGTCGTACAGAGCGTCATCGCGCCGGATCAGGTCGTCGAGATCGCTGGAGATCGGGAGCCGCTTAGACAGGCGCCGCAGAACCGTCTTTCGCGCCATCTCCCCCCACCATTGAACCCAAGGGCCCGAGTCCTTGGCGCGGCTGATGGCGCGTACGGATTCGACCTCAGCCCTGCTCATGATCTCGGAAACGCGGCTGCCATCCTTCAGCCTGGCGACCGCATAGACGCCGACGACGGCCCCGCGATCCGCGAACCAGTCCGGCTCATGAACGGGCTGCTCATCAATGCCGATGCGGTAGGAGAACTTGTCGTTGGCGTGGACGGTATGGGCCTCGATCGACGAGAGCTCCCCGGAATTACGGCACTTCTTGAGGATGCCGGCGATCATGGGCATCCATTGGACGGCCTTCACCCAGACGTCCTTGCCGTCCTGCTTGACCTTCGTGTTGTAGATGACCAGCGCGCCCTCGCGGCCATCGGGAAGAAGACCGTCCTGAGCCGCCAGCAACGCCGAATTGAACAGCGACTGGCGGTCGGCCGCGACGAGATCGGGATTGCGCTGGGTGGCCGTCATGACGACACGAAGGAAGCGCTCGACCGGGATATGTGCCGGCAATGCCGACTTGAACGAATCCTCCCGCGTCTCGAACTGCTCGCGCAGCTTGACGATGGGCTGGGCCGGCTTGGCTTCGACGACGGCGTTCATGCCGCTTCTCCTCAGAACCGAATGGTGATGTGGGGGACGGAGCCGGCACAGATGGCGAGCACGATCTGCTTGGCGATCGGCTCATCGACCCCGCACGTCATGATCGCGGCCTTGGCTTCGCCCATGATCTTGCTCTTGTGTGCGATGTCGGCCTGTCGGCGCTCCTGCTCGCGCTGGGCGGCCGCCTCGGCTACGGCGCGGGCTTCCGCTTCTTCGCGCTGCCGACGCTTCTCTGCGGCCAGCGCTTCCTCCGCCTCGCGGGCCTTGCGGCGCTCCTCGGCTAGAGCGGCTTCCTGTTCCGCCTTCGCCTGGGCAGCCGCGGCCTCTTGCTCGGCCTTGACGCGCGCTTCGGCCTCAGCCGCTGCTCGTCGCTCTGCCGCCGCAATCCGGTCGCGATCGGCTTCCTCCGCCGCCCGTCGTGCCTCTTCCTGCCGGGCAACGCGATCGCGCTCCTCAGCCTCAGCCCGCAGGCGCGCCAATTCGGCCTGCTCCTGCTCGGCCTTGATCAGATTCGCACGACCGACACGGAGCGCCGCGATGGCCTCGACCTTGGCGTCCTCGGCCGCGTCTGCCTGGTCGCCGAAGTCGCCGTCGATTGAGATGGCCTCGATCGCCGCGATGTCCTCGTCGAAGTTCGCGATCGTGTAGCTGGCCGGGTACGATGTGGCCTGCCGGAAGGTGCTCATCGCGGTCTCGACGCGGACGACGCGGCTCTTCTCAGCCGTTTCCCATGCATCGAGCGGCGCGCGAGCCTTGTCTCGCAGCGTGTCGAGATATTGCTCGACCATCGACTTGCGCGCATTGACCTCGCCGGTCTTCTTGCGCCAGTCCTCGGTCAGCTTCTTGCCAGCATCCAGGATCGGGGTCTTGCGACGGGAGATCGAGTGAGCCAGCGAAGCGATTGCCTCGCGTCCCTTTTTCGTCGTCACGTCGCCGACGGCGGCGGCGATTAGCGCGTCGAGCTCGTCGACCAGCGCCGGCAGAGCTTCGTCATCTCGGTAGATGATCGCCGGATCGGCCTCGACCATCTGCAGGTAGGATGCGGAATTGTGACCGATCACGGCCGCTGCTGGCGCGTTCATGCTGCTTCGCCTTTCACTTTGACGGTGCGGTAGCTGCCGGGCTGCACGGTGTAGCCGGAGCGCTTGATGGTCTTGGCCGTGATGGTGCGTCCGTCGGCGAGGCGCGCGCGGGCGGCGGCGCCCATCTTCGCGAGGATTTCGCTGTCCAGCTCGCGGCGCCTCTTCTCCGCGTCCTTGCCTGCGGTCTCGGTGGCCTTGAGGCCGGCGCGCTGGTCGAGGATCTCGCCGATGCGGTTGTCGCTGGACAGGTCGACCTCGGTTCCGTCGTCGGTCGCGTAGAGCCCCGCAATCAGCGCGCCATCGCGACCATAGTCCGGCGCCGGCGGGTCGCTCTCTTCGATGCGGCGCCAGAACTCGCGGACCTCTTCGACGAGGCGAGCCCAGACACCTTCGTGAAGCGGGATGTCGATCAGGTGGAGCTTGGTGTTGATGCCGCCGACGAGGAGGGCGACGCAGGCCCATGAGGCGCCGGTCAAGCGAGCCTCTACGAGTGCCTGGACCGCGATCCACAGCGGCACCTGGACGCTGCCCTCCTCGTCGAGCCACTTCTGGCGGAAGATCAGGCCGTCGGTCGTCTTCACCTGGAGAATGCCGAGTCCCTTGATATCGGGGCGCCGGGCGAAGGCGTCTGGCGTTGCGCCGATGCGCGCCTCGGGCATCCGGTAATAGGCGTCGTTGGCCGGGGAGACCTCCCAGTCGGGCCGGAGCATCCGGACCATGTCGATCGCCGCGCGCTCAAATAGCGTACCGCGCAGAAGGGGAGGCAGCGTGATGCTGTCCTCGTCGATGACCGGCGTCACCTGTTCTTGCTCGGGCGCGAGGCCGGCCTTCTCCATGTACAGGCCGTAAGGGGTGACGTACTCGTGCACACCCAAGATCGCCCCGGCCACGCTGGCAGTCACGTCGCCCTTGCGCTCCTGCAGCCACTGGTCTCGGCTCTTGATCGGAATGCGATCGACGCCGGCCGGCTTCAGCTCGCGCGAGGCCAGTTCCAGAGACATCATCGGTAAGGTGACGGGCGCGTTCATGCCGGCACCTGTCGGAGTAAGGACATCCCCGCGCTTGTCGCAACTGCCCGTGTTTTGTGAGCGTCGTTGTGCGGCTCAAACGTTGTGACGAGCCCACGCCGCTGCAGGCGTTGGAACACACCCGGGGCGGCATCCCATTGAACACCGGGATACGCGCCGCTCCCGGGTTGAGCTGCAAGCCATAGCCACCTCAGCGCTTTTGCTGCAACGACCTTCCCATCCGTCTGGCTGGTCATTGCTGCGGTGGGGTACGGGATTTCGACTGCGGTCGTGCGGCGCGATGCGCTATGCCGCGCGGCTCGTGCCGGCGATCTTGGGAACCCTTGTCCGGGGCCGATATACTCGCCGGTCTCCTCGTCGAGGTCGCCATTCAGCATCATTTCGGCAATTTCGCCCATCAGACGCTCCATTCGATGAGAGTGCCGACGCCGACCATGAGCGGCCCGACGACGGTGATGAGGAAGGCGGCCGCGGCGTCGTCGACCTTGTCGGTGGGCCATGCGGTGACGAGAGGCGGCTTGCCGGGTTCGACCTCGACAGCCACCGGCCAGACGGAGACGAGACGAGCGCCCAACATGCCGTTGCAGTGGTCTGCCCACGCCTGAGCGAGGTCTTCGGTCTCGTAGTGCCCGCAGGCCGGGAGCTGGCCCTTGGTGATCGCCCGGGCGACGCTGAGCGCTACCCTGCTCGACTCGGCCACAACGTGGAGGATGCGGGTTTCCATCACGAAGCCCTCCGAAGCACGTTGCGGTTCCGGACCATTCGTCGGTTCGCCGACAACGCATTCTCGACGACGTCAGACGTGATCTCCGTCAGTTGCTCATCGGTCAGCCAGTCGAGACCATCGCGATAGATCCGCTCGCTGATGGCGGTAATGGCGGTCTTGAGCGGGCTCTTGTGGGCGTCGAAGCTGCGGAGGAAGCGCTCCTGCCGCTCGCGGGTGGCTGGCTTTGCGTGGATCATGGTTCACTCCGCAGCGAGCATGGCGGCGCGATCGGCCGCGCGTTCGTGGCGACGCAGAAAACGAAAGGCGATCCGCGCGCCGGCGAGGTTGGTGAGGGGGATGTTGATCGGGAACTGAGCGACCTTCGGCTCGTCCGCGTAGAGGCGCTCGACGACCCGCAGGCCCTCGGTCGGCTCGGCCTGCGCGAGGTTCCAGCGGAGTGCGTTCAGCTTGCCCGGGTGCTTCAGGAAGGCTCGAGCCCGCATCTTCGGCGCCTCGATGGCCGTCCGGGCCGCAGTGGCTTCGATCTTAGCGACGGCGGCGGCGACCGCGGCGCTGTTCCGCGCTTCCCGCTCTGCGCCACGCTGGCGAATGATCGCGACCTCCGCGCCGCTGAAGGTGGTCCGGATGTCCCAGTGCCGACCCGCGGTCGTGACCGTTTCGGTGATGGTGGTGGGCATTGCTGTGCTCCCCGATCTCGCGAGGAGGACAATATGTGTGAACATAATTCGTGTCAACACGAAATCTGTAAACAGGGATCGTGTGCAAAACCGGACCTGAGTTGCCGCGCTCCAAGGGGCGCGAATCAGCTCTGGACTCCTGCGAAATTCTGAGTCGTTAATGAGAACCTAAGAAGAACAAACTTGACGGGGCGCGTGATGAGTATGGCCTGGTCTGAGCGGAGGGCGCCGATGCCGACGCTCGACGAAATGCTGGCGATCGAGGTTGGGTGCGATGGCTGCGGACGCGGGAAGCGTCTCGACTCGGGCGCTCTCGGACGCTTGTGCGAGAAGGGGATACATCAGATCGATGAGGTTCGGTCGCGCCTAGTCTGCATCGAGTGCGGCGAGCGCGATCGCTTGTCCCTGATCCCCGTGTTCCGTCGTCCTGATCAGGTCCGTTCGCAGGTATCGCGCGGCGTAGAGCTCTAGCTAACCGGAGCCGTTGAGGCTGGGTGAGACGGTCATCGTCCAGCGTGGAGTCTGGCTCGACGGAGCGTCCGGCCCGTCAGGAGCCGGCTCGACACTCCCTCATCGTAGCCAGCGACCCATTCGGGTAGGGACGCTTAAGGCGCTCACCGCTGCATTGATACCCTCTCATCAAGGTCGATATCGTCCTGCCTCGTAGAGGATCAGAGTGCTCGCTGGATATAGGTTTTTATCTATACCCCGCGCGCGAACTACGGAAAGTCGCCCGAGCGTGCACGTCACACCGCGCGTAGAGTCCGCGCGCAGTGTTATCCCCACAGCTCTTCGTTGGGTATGACGCGGAATATCCGCAAGATCTCGTCGCGGTCGAACTCAAGCCGCCCCGGTGGATTGAACTGTTCGACGACCACCTTTCGGGAGTCCATCGAGACCAACATCTTCACGTAGGCCTTACCCGGTCGGCCTTCCTCGGTCGGCTTCAGCTCGACAACGATGCCGTCGGTTACGACGGGCTTCTTCGTGTCGAGGTAAACACGGGCGCCGTCGCGGTACATCGGCCACATCGAATGGTTCGCGACGCGCAGCGCGAAGACGCCTGGGCGGTTAGCCAATCCAGGCGGCCGAATGACGCGGTCGACGACCTCGCCGTTGAGCTCAAACGCGCTATCGTCGCCGTCAACGCTCGCCACTGCAGCGCCCAACTCTTCGACGTCGCGGACGGGGGAGGGCCACTTCATCATGGCCGGGCCTTCAATCTCGGCATTAGGTTCGGCGACGTAGGGCGATCGAGACGCCCGAGGCGAGGCGGTCTCACCGCGCATCACAGCCTCGGCCCTTCGCTCGAACTCCGCGAATGTTTCAATGGGAGGCGTCTCAATTGTCGGCTGAGGCCCTCGCGGCGTCGGGGGCTGTCCTTCGCCGGTGAGAAGCCATGCTGCCGAGACCTTGAATGCGCGTCCGTATTCCGCAGCGGCGGCGGCGTCGAACTCGTTCTGCCCGTTTTCGTGGGCGCCGTAAGTCGACACCGTCCAGTTGAACCGGATCGCGGCGCTGCGTGCTGATCGGAAGCCGGCGGCGGTACGCGCCTGGCGCAATCTGATGCCCATCTCTTGCATGGGCGCATTATCACAGATTGTGTGAACAGATATCATGTTGACATGATCGACATGATTTGTGTAAATCCACTCTCATGCGATCCGTACCCGACATCTTCGACGCTTTAGGCGGCCCGGCTGCGGTCAGCCGCCTGATCTCCGTCAACGGCTCGACCGCCTCAGAGATGAAGCGTCGAGAGTCGATCCCGCCCGAGTACTGGGCGGCCCTTGTTGAGGCTGCGAAAGCGGCCGGACGCGATGACATCACCTACGAGAGCCTCGCGCTTATCCACGCGCAGGCCAAAGGGCGCCTTCCCGGGCACCTCTCCCTCGCGGAGGCCTCGTAGTTCGTCATGGTGGCCCTCTCGCATCCCCGTCCATCGTTGCTCCTGTCCAAATCCGGTGGGGTGCGGGTTGCCGCCCGCTCTCCCCGTGAAGGCCGCCCGCTGAAAGCCGCCTCGTCTGTGAAGCCAACTTCGCAGGACCCGGCTTTCATGTCTGAAAATCGCGTTTTCAAGATTGGGCGTATCGATGGCGATGCTTGCCCTGAGCGTGCGGTTGCGTTCGTGCGGCGCCTTTACCCAGTCAAGACCGCTGATTGCGTGGCCGCTGATACCGGCGTGCCGGCGCAAACGGTTCGGCGTTGGCTGGAGGGCGTGGCCAAGCCGTCATGGACCGCATTTTCGCGTCTGATCTTCGCCTACGGACCCGCGTTCCTGGTGGCCGTGTACCCGAACGCGCCGCGGTGGCTCGACGAAGCGCACCGCCGCGAGCAGCAGGCGGCGCTCCGGGCCGAACAGCAGCGCATTGCAGAACAACTCGCGGCGCTCGAGCCGCAGAACTGAGGGAGGAGCCGATGCGGGGTCTCCTCGCGATCGTATTTGCCGGAGCCTGGGAGATCTGCCGTCGCATCGCTGCGCGGCGCCTTCGCCAGTCCGTTCGTTGGGGCCAGCGCGCCGATTGGTGCGACCGGCAGTCGAGATCGATCAACAACCGTGACGGGGGTAACCCATGAGCAATGGCTATGACGGCGAAGTGCTGAAGCGTTTCGTCGGCGAGATCGAGCGGCACAACGCTCAGATCCTTTCCTACAAGGGCGAGCACGCTCAGCGCGTCCAGTCGGTCAAGGAGATGATCTCCGACGTCTACGACCGGGCCAAAGACCACGGAGTCCCTAAGAAGGAGCTCAAGGCGGTCATCAAGGAGCGCGATCTCACCAAGAAGATCGAGCAGCTCCGCGGCGGCATGGAGCCGGAGCAAGCCGAGACCTACGACCAGATCAAGTTCGCCCTCGGCATGATCGCGGACCTCCCGCTGGGTGAGGCGACGCTGGCCCGTGGCGCGGCGATCGACAGCCTGACCGAGGGCGATGAGCCCGACGAGGACGAGCGCGCCGCCGCGGAGAACGCCGCCAAGCTGCGCTCCGGCATCAGCGCAATGAACTGATCTCAACCTCGGGGAGGGGGATATGCAGCCTCGTGCGGAATTTGATCCGGGATACCTGATCGCAATCCTCGCCGGCGTGGTGGCCCTGTGCTGGGTCGCCATCTTCGGCGCCGGCGATGACGACGACATCCCGCATGACGACTGGGACGAGTTCGAGCCGAAGCCCAAGCCCGACCCAGAGGATGTCGCGCGCCTGACGGTGTTCTGATGAGCGCCCTGCGCCGCCTTGTGCGCCGCGCCCGCTCTCTCTTCCGACCGCGCGTCGCGACCACGCTCATCATCAACGGAAAGCCATGGAGGCTGCCATGAGGACCGATCACGTCCTGCGGCTCAACAACGAGTCGACCGCTTATGCCGATCTGCTCGCTCAGACGATCGAGACGCGCAAGCAGGAACTGCAGGGTCTGGAGACGCTTCTGCGCCTCGTCCTATCCGTCGCTGAGCCTGACGCCGTCGTTTCCTATCAGCGCCAGCAGAAGGCGGCCGAATAGGCGCTACCAGGCGAGGTGGGGGCAGTATGAACATGCATGCGAAATGGGAATGGACTGACGAGCGCGTGACAGCGCTGCGCGACCTGCGGGCTCGTGGTTTTTCCGCTAGCGAGATCATGCGGGAGATCGGCGCACCACCCCGCAACGCGGTGATTGGCAAGAGCGTTCGTCTCGGATTGCCCAAGGTGACACCGGTGCCGCGCGACAAAGCCGAGAAGGGCACTCGGCCGGCCACTTCTAAGGACCGGACAAGCCGACTTGGGCTTAACCCGAAACGCATTGCCAAGAAGGCGGCAGAGCGTGAGCGCGAGCGCGATGGCCTCACGCTGGTCCCCGATCTGGTGACGGTCGGCACGTTCGACCAAGTGTCGACCAGACAGAGGCCGGATGTTCGGGGTGTCCTCTTCCTCGATAGACGTCCGCTCCAATGCGCGATGCCTCTGCCCGGCTGGGATGCCCTGCCGGTTACCGAGAAGCTCGTCTGCGGCCTCCCCACTGTTGGAACGTCGTCATGGTGCGAGCACTGCCTGCCGGTCGTGACCACGCCGTCTTATCGCAGCCTGCTCGCTCGTCAGGAGATGCTGCCATGAGACAGCGACCTCCCAACCGCCGCGAAGGCATCGTGATCAATGTCCCACATCCGGTGCCGGGCTCGCGTGTCTCCTACGACGTGACGATCGGCTTCAGCGGCGAGCGGCCGGCAGAGCTCTTCATCGGCTGCAACAAGCTCACCACCGAGTCGCACATCGCCGGCCTAGAAATCGCGACGCTGGCGTCGATCGCCCTCCAGCACGGCGCGACACTCGGCGAACTGGCGGCGGCAATGCCGCGTGATGACAGCGGCAGCCCGCAGGGCGCGGCCGGAGCCGTTCTGGACGCCGCTTTAGCGGAGACGCAGCCATGACCATCGCTCCGTCCCCCTACGACATCATCCGCGCGATCCAGGATCAGCAGGCGGTTCAGCAGGCCTCGTTCCGCGCGACGGAGCGGCTCGTCCTGATGCTCGCCGGCATGCTCGACAAGAGCGCGCCAGATCCTATGTGGGACATCGGCCCGTTGCCAGACAGGGCGACGATCGTCGAAGCGCCCGGCGGAGCGCCGCCAGTCCCGAAGATGGATTTCGACGCGGAGCCGGCGCCCAAGACCAAGCGCGACCGACGCAAGAATGGCGAGAGCGCGCGGCCGCCCTTCATCGTCAGCTATGGCGGAGTCGACATCAGGACAACCGAGCGGCGCGCCCTGTTGCTGAATACCCTTCGCATCAAGCCGATGACGCTGACTGAGCTTGCGAGGGCCCGCGTCGCGCCGACGGTGGACGGGGTGAAGGCGCAGGTCATCGACCTAAACCGAGACCTGAAGAAGGCTGGCGTCGCGCTGAAGGTTGAGTCCGTTCCCGGCAAGCAGCGCGTAGGCGCCAGGGGCGGCCGGGAGCCGTCCCATTATCGTCTTGTCAGCCCGATGGGTTCGCCGACCTCCGCGCCGGAGGCAGCGGCGGAAGAGGCGACGCCCGAACAGAAGGCGGACACTCCCGCATCGGAGGCAGCCCAGCCAGCGCCAGAGCGGCCAGCGCCCGCGATCGACAAGCTTGCCGCCGTTGATGGCGACCGCGTCTACGGGCCGGACGGCATGGTCTACGTGCGCGAGACGGCCGCCCGCGCGCTTGACGTGCTGAAGCATGGCGATCTCTTCGGCTTCGACATCGTGGCGAAGCGCGCCAAGTGCCAGTCGGCAGAGGTCGTTCGCCAAGCGCTCAACATCGAGCGCGCCAATCTCGCCTCGATCGGCCTCGACCTCTGGTCCGACAAGATCAACGTCCGGCTGCGGGAGATAGCCTGATGCCCTTCCGCGGAATCCTCATCGCGATCCCGTTCGGCCTGACGTTTTGGGTGCTGCTCGGCAGCTTCGTCCGGAGGGTGTGGCCATGAGCGGGCCTCTCATCCTCGCGCTCGACTTGTCTAAGACGATGACCGGCGTCGCTTTCGGACGTCCCGGCGAGCGCCCCACGCTGCTGTCTCTCCCCGGCAAGGACATCGAGACGGCCGCCGCCATGGCCAAGCTTGGGACGTGGCTGATTGAGTTCTGCCGCGTGTCCAAGCCCGACTGGCTCTATTACGAGGCGGCGCTCGGCATCATCCCTGGCGAGTACGACCCGGAGGAGAAGCGGGTCAAAGCCAAGGGCAATCCGCAGACCACCATCACGCTCGCGAAGATGACCGGCGTGGTCGAGTTCGTTGCGGAGATGAAGAAGATTCGGTGGCGAACCGGAAAGGTGCAGACGGTCCGGAAGACCTTCGTCGGTCATGGCTACCCGCCCAACCCGAAGAAGCACGTCAAGGCGATGTGCGTGGAGCTCGGGTGGACACCGAAGAACACGGACGAGGCAGACGCGGCCGCTCTCTGGTCATGGTCCTGCATCCAGGTCGCACCGTCCCAGGCGCAGATCGTCACCCCCATGCAGCATCGGAAGGTCGCGGCCCTCATGGCCCCGGCCGGCGTCTTCGCGGAGGGGCGGCCATGACCGGACCCGTCCGTCTCCAGCTCTCGCGCCGCAAGGGCTTCGACCTGCAGGCGCTGTCGCAGGCCACGAACGGCCTGCCGGCGGTGAAGGTCACGCGGCCGGGCCCGTGGGGCAATCCGTTCTCGGTCCACCCGCACCACGAGCCTGGTCGAACATGGGGCATGCCGGGCTACCAGACTTTCAGCGTCCCAACGGCGGAAGATGCTGTCGAGTGCTTCCGCGAGATGATGACGGCCTCGGGTGAAACAGCCGAAGCTTTCCGGTCCGCGTTGCCAAAGCTCCGCGGCAAGAACCTCGCCTGCTGGTGCAAGGCAGGAGCGCCCTGCCATGCCGACGTGCTGATCGATCTGGCGAACCGGCCGGTTTGCGAGGTGCTGTCATGAGCGCCCCCGACCCATTCGCCGACCTGCAGACGCTTCCGGGCGGCGCGTTTATGGCGGCATGCATCGACGCGGTCGAGCAGCAATGCGCGACGCTCAGGGCGCGCGAGCGTTCGGCTCAGGCGCGCGGCCAAGGCGTCTACAAGGAGCACCTGCGCGAGGCCGCGTTGCTCGCCGCGAGCGCGGAAATGCTGACCACGCTCAAGGCCGATGGCGAGGGTGCCTCAGCTTTCGGGCGCCAGGTTCCGGCCGTCGTGGTCAAGGCGGTGACAGCCGGAAAACGTGCCTTCCAGCAAATCGACAGGGGAGCGTGATGTACCTCAAGGGCCACATGTATATCACTCCGGTCGGTCAGCGCCGGGCGAAGCAAATCCGAGAGCTCGCCGATCAGGGCAAGTCACCGGTCGAGATCGCGCGCGTGATCGGCATCAATCGCCAGCGTGTCTGCAAGATCGCGGAGCGTTATGCGATCCCGCTCAGTCGGCACAATTCCCGGCGCGTCACCGCTTATGTCAGCCTGCGCCGTGCCGGGACCATCCAGACGCTTGCTGACGAGGCCAAGGTCAGCCCTGCCGTGATGGTCGACTATGCCGTCCGGCTTCTGGTCGACGATGGGATCGACGCCGCCCGCAAGCGTCTCGGCAAGCTCTCCACCCCGACGAAGCAGTACAACAAGGCCAAGACGCTCCAGGTGCAGCCATGAGCGGCGCCTACGATCCAGACGTTCAGGAATGGATCGACAGGGCGCGCAGTTCGTCTGACCTGCTGTCTCTCGCTCAGGAGCGTGGAGCGGTGCTGAAGCGCTCAGGCGGGGAGTGGCAGGGGCCATGCCCCGTCTGCGGAGGCACCGACCGCTTCTCGGTCAATGAGCGCGAGCGCGTCTTCAACTGCCGCGGCGCGGAGGGCGGCAGCGCGATCGACATGGTGATGCACCTCGACGGCGTCTCCCTGATGGAGGCGTGCGAGATCATCAATGGAGAACCACCGCCTGGGCGCGACTCCAACGTCGTTCCGCTCGATCCGTCCATCGTCAAGGAACGGCGCGAGGAACGGAAGGACCGGGACCTTGCTCGGGAAGAGCGGGAGACGAAGCGCAAGGAGACCGATCGCGAGCGTGCCGCGCGCATCTTCGACCGTTGCCAGTATCTGCTCGGCACCGACGGCGACGCCTATTTCCGCCGGCGCAAGATCACGATGTCCGCGGATATGTGCGTCGACATCCGCTTCGCGCCGTCGCTCGAATACTGGGGCAATGTCGAAGGCGAGGAAAAGCTCAAGCTGCTGGGCGAATTCCCCTGCGTCGTTGCCGCCATCCGCGCGCTCGATGACACCATCATCGGAATCCACCGGACCTACCTCGACGCCCGCGAGCCGAAGAAGCTCGAGCCCCCCGGCGATCGACGGCTGAACGCGGCCAAGAAGGTCTATGCCGAGTGGAAGGGCGGCGCGATCCGCATGTCGCCGGCGCGCGCCTGCATGGCGAGCGGAGAAGGCATCGAGACCTGCGCCTCATGGTGGCAGATGGATGCCGGCCCGGATGACGTCGGTCTCTGGTGCGCCGTGTCGCTCGGCAATTTGTCTGGCGAGCCTACCGGGCGCCTCCCGCATCCGCGCCCGAACGGCAACATCAAGACCATCATGAATGGGACGCCCGACATGGCGCGTCCGGGCCTGCTGCTCCCGTCCGAGGTCAAGGAGCTCATCCTGCTCGGGGACGGCGATTCCGACACTTACGCGACCCACGCTGCGCTTCTCACCGGCGCCCGGCGCTTCCGGCAGCAGGGCATCACGCCCTTCGTGCACTTCGCGCCGAACGGTCTCGATTTCAACGACCTGCTCCTGGGGCGCGAACCGAAGAGGGCGGCATGACCACCATCGTCGTCTGCGGCGGCCGTTCGTATGGGCTGGTGCCGGACCACATCCCTGATGGGCTGCGGCTGCAGTATGAGGCCGCGGCGGAACGCGAGCGCGGTCGCCTTGTGGCCGTTCTGGACGCTGCGGTGGCGCGCCTCGAGCTTTCTCGTCTGGCTTGCGGCGATGCCACTGGCGCCGATGCTCTGGCTGCTGCGTGGGCTGAGAGCAAGGATATTCCGTTCAAGGTCTACGTCGCGGACTGGCCCGCTTTCGGCAACGCCGCGGGACCAAAACGCAATGGCGTGATGCTGAAGGAGGAACAGCCGTCCGCCGTCATCGCGTTCCCCGGCTCCCGCGGCACCCGCGATTGCTGCCGCCAAGCCGAAAAGCTCGGCATCACGGTCTACAAGGTGGATTGGTCGTGACGGTTCGCATCATCAACGCCGACATGCGCGACGCCGTGGACTCGATCCCTGACGAAAGTGTCGACTGCATCGTGACCGATCCGCCCTATGGCGAAACTTCCCTGCGCTGGGACAAGCGCGTCCCGGGCTGGCCGCGTCTGGTTCGACGCGTCCTCAAGCCGACTGGCAGCATGTGGGTCTTTGGGTCGCAGCGGATGTTCCTGGAGACGGCGGACGAGTTCGCTCGTTGGCGCCTTGCGCAGGATGTCGTCTGGGAAAAGCACAACGGATCAGGCTTCGCTGCGGATCGTTTCAAGCGTGTCCATGAACTGGCCCTGCAATTCTATCGCGATGACGCTCCGTGGGGTGGTGTCTACAAAGCCGTCCAGACCACTCCAGACGCGGTCTTCCGCTCCGTAGTCAGGCGCCGCGGGCCAACGCATGCGGGGGAGATAAAGCCCGGCTCGTACAAATCGTATGACGGCGGCGACCGCCTGATGCGTAGCGTGATTTTTGCTCGCTCGGAGCACGGATCGGCAGAGCACCCGACGCAAAAGCCACTGGCTATCGTTGAGCCTCTTCTGCTTTTCGCCTGCCCGCCGGGAGGCACTGTCCTCGACCCGTTCGCCGGTTCCGGCACGACAGGTGTTCTCGCCAATCGCCACGGCATGGATGCGATCCTGATCGAGGGCGATGAGTCATTCGTGCCTGTCATACGCGCTCGCATTGATGGTGATGCCCCGCTCTTGGCGCCTCTACGAGGCTCCGCAGCATGATCCACGCGCCACCACCGATCGAGGACTTTGAGACGTTCGAGACGCGGGCGATGGCGATGCTGCGCTCGTTCAAGCTGCGCGCGTCGTTCGTCCATGACGTGATCGGGAACAAGCCGCCCAAGCGCGACTGGATCGTCAAGGGCGCTCTTCTCGCTCGCACCATGCACCTCGTGATCGGGGAGCCTGGGTGCGGCAAGTCCTTCCTCACTCTTGATCTCGCCTGCACGTTGGCGCTGGCCGCGGCGAAGGGAGAGAAGGAAGTCGAGTGGTTCGGCCGCAAGTGCAAGCCATGCGGCATCGTGTACCTTGCCGGCGAGGGGCAAGACGACTTCATCATCCGCATCCATGCGTGGCTGCAGGAGCATGACCTGCCATCAGATTTCCGGTGGCCATTCCTTCTCGTCCCGGTCGCGATCGACCTGCGCTCGGAGGCGCACCAGACGACAGACCTGATCGCCGACATCAAGACAGCGGACGAAATGATGCGGGCGGAGTTCGGCGTCGGTGTGGGGATCGCCTTCGTCGACACGGTCAACAAGAGCTTGGCCGGTGGGGACGACGTGAAGTCGGAGGTGGTCGGGGCCTTCCTGCGCAACTGCAAGAAGATCCAGGACGAATGCGAGACGGCGGTGGCCGGCGTCCACCATACACCGAAGGCCGGGGGCTCGCTCGACCCCCGAGGACACGGTTCGCTCAAGGGCGACAATGACGGCCAGTGGTTCGTCTCCCCAGCCTTCAATGGTCGCCCGAACCAGTGGCAGATCACGCGCCTGAAGGCCGGCCCGACGGGCGCTCGGCACGAATTCCGCTTGCGACAACGCGAGGTTGGCGAGGACGAGGACGGCGACGCGATTACCTCCTGCGTCGTGACCGCGTTGGGCACCGATCCGTCCATGCAGCTCGCGGAGATGCACGACGCGGCATCCGAGCTCAAATCCCGGCAGGCGAGCATGACGCCGGATGGCCGCGTGATCCTGGGGCCGAACCTGACGATCGCGATGAAGGCGCTGCAGGCCGCGATCGAGGAGAAGGATCAGGCGGTGCCGTTCGAGGCCCGCGCGCCCCACGGACGCCGCGGCGTGACGATGCAGCAATGGCTCGACGAGATGATCCGGGTGATGCCCGGCGACGACAAGAACGACGCCAAGTTCCGCGATCGGTGTCGGAAGGCGAGGGACGCCGCATCGGTCACTCTGTCGAACCGCAGCATCATCGGCGTTGGCGACAAGTGGGTGTGGCGCACGGAGCGGCGCGTCCTCCATGTAGACCGGGATAATTCCGAACCGACCGCGCTGAATTCCGCAGAGGCGGCCGCGAATTCCGATTTCGCCAAGGCGACTTCCGAACTCCCTGACGGCTTTCAATTCTGATGAAGGGCGATGACATGGACGACACGGGCTTCGTCACCACCCCGATCGCTGGCTTCGAAGGCTGGGTTACCGACCTCCAGGAGCGGATCGACGCGATAGGCGAGGGCGACGTTCCGCTTGAGTGGACGCCCGAGCATGTCGGCGCCCGCATGATCGAGGCCTACGATACGCTGCGGGTCAGCTGCGGGCATGTCGGGCCCAAAGCGTTCGGCAATGGCTGGCCAGAGATGATGCGCGAGTTCGCGGACCTCGTGGACCCGGACGCGCAGAAGAACCATGCGGCCGAACGGAGCTCGAGCCGCAGCCGGCCGTCGTCCGAGGCCATCTCCCGCATGAACGAGGCTCTAGGCTGGCCGCGGCGCTTCCTCGATGGCGAGGTGCTGAAAGCCGATGCGCTGATGCTCTGGACCTATGCCAAGGCGCACGACTTCGACATTTCCCGGCTGCTGCACCTGAGGAAGCGCCGGGCTCTGGCCATTGCCGCAGAGATGGAGCGCCGGGCCAATGCGCGGCCGCACCCGGGAGACACGCGCCCGATCAATGAGCAGTGGCGGCAGGAGCTGCGATCGATCCTGAGTTCGGAGGTCGTGTCCTGGGCCAACAGCGCCATGGCTGTCTCACCCCGCTCCGAGCACGTCGACATCCGCCATGAGGCGCAGCAGCGCTTCAACGCCGCCTGCAAGGCGTTCCACTGCCATCCGACCAAGGTCAGCCCCAAGACCGCGCTCCCCAACCGCGTCATGGCCCGCTCGACCCTCGACTACCTGCGCAAGCAGGCCATGCAGATCGTCGCAACCAGGCTCCGCCGCGCCGGCGTGGCCGTCAGGTGAAGGAGGAGGAGATGGCTGAAGCAACCGAAGGGTCTGCCGGCGAATTCTGCGGCTGGGCGACGAAGACAGACGGATCGCGAGTCGCTCTCTCCGCTGATGAGGCGAAGGCGCTGTTTGAGGCCTGCGAAGCCGCTCGGGCCAAGACCGAGGCTGACATGCCAACGGAGAAATCCGCTCTCAACGAACTGTCCCGGGCATTCCACCGATTGAAAGATTTCGGCTGGCGCGAAGCGGTCTACTGCCCGAAGGACGGCAGCGAGTTCGAGGTCATCGAGGCCGGCTCGACTGGCGTCTTCCGCTGCCGATACGATGGCACATGGCCCAACGGCATGTGGATGACCTTCGACGACAGTGACGTCTATCCATCGAGTCGCGCGCCGCTGCTGTTTCGCCTTATGCCAGAAGCGCAAGCCGAACACGACCGCAAAATGGCTGAGGCGGTCAAAAGGTTCCACGCGGAGGAGGGCAAGCCATGACCCCCACCCGCAGAGGCATCTTCGGCTTCCTCGCCGGCGCCCCGGTCGCGGTCGCCACGGCGAAGGAGCAGCAGCCCGAGCCCGAGTTCTTCGTCGGGCAGGTGAGGGCGGTTCACAGCCACTACGAGACGGCCATTGTGCCGCGTTACGCGACCTGGAGCAGCAACGGCCAAGGCTATTCGCAGATGATCCCGGCAACCGAGGTCGTCTCCGTCACCCGCCACGAGCAGTGGAGCGGCACCGAGTGGCTGCCGATCGACCAGCCCAAGGGGGAGGAGCCGTAATGAGCAGCCCCGTGCCGACCGCGCCGCTCCCGGAGATCGGAGCAGGCGCCCCGCGCAACGAGTACGCCAGCCCGACGGGCAATCTGCGGCACGTGCAGCGTCTCCAGCCCTCAACAAGGCTCGCGGGCCGGATGGAGTACGTCCTGCACCTGCAGCAGGAGTTCAGCGTCCGGACTTTTGCCGACTCCTACTTCGTCGACCAGCGCCTCGAATGGCGCGACGTCCCCGTCGTGATCGAGCCCACCCACACAGAGGAGAGCAAGGATGAGGCTTAGCTCCATCGACTGGCAGAAGACCTTGCAGTCTCAGATGACGAAAGGCGGCGAGCACCAGCACGCCTGCGGCTGTATCGGTCCTCAGAACGGACAGCCCCTGTGCCCCTGCAAGATGCGCGGGGTCGAGATCAAGGACGGGCGCTACGTGATGCCTGTGCGCGATCTCGGGCCGGTCAGTCCATGGGACGAGGACCCCCGCCCATGACCCTATCCCCAGAGGAACGAGCGCGGGAACTGATCTTCGCGCTCGAAGCGACGACATCCAACGATGTCATTACGAGCGCTCGTCAGAGAGCCCTCATCGCCACCGCCATCCGCGAGGCGTACGCGGACGGTCTTCGCGAAGGGCTGAAGCAGTCGAAAGGCGGAGAGTCGGTCGATTTCTCTGCCGCGAATTTCCACAACCTCTCCGGTGGCGCGGTCGGCAGCCCTGGTGACCAGTTCACGCTCCTCTCGAAACCCAAGGACTGACCATGGACGCGCAAGGATGCAGTCGGAAAGGCAAATGGTTCGGGGGATGTCGGTTCGAGCCTCGTTATGACGTCGGAGAACCGGACATCTCTAAACTCGGCAAAATCGAGCACTATCTCTCGGACGCCGCGGAGATCGTCCAAGCCTGCCGGCCCTCGACCTACATCCACGACATTTGTGTTCGCTGCGGCAAGGTCGCGACCCAGCCACCTCCCACCATCAAGGAGACCTGAAGCATGAAGGCTCCCTTCACTCTCATGCGGTCGAACCAAAAGTGGCCTGTCGAAGTCTCGCCGTTCACCCCATATCGCCAAGGCATCGAGTCCCTCGACGTCGCGAAGGGCTTGGCTAGCATCCGCCATCGCGAGTGTTGGGACCGAGTAGCCATCGTGGATGCCGAAGGCAGCATCTGCCACATAGAAGGCTTCCTTGAGGCGACCCCCATACCTTGCCGGTTCGGTTGATACAGGGCGCCTCCGGGCGCCTTTTTCATGCTCGGTCATTGTTGCAATTTGCGATACGACTACCCCCTCAATGACCCCGTAGCGTTCCACTTCCCGCAACAATAATTCGCTGTTGCCCAACCCCCGTTTTCACCCCATCACGTCGACATCGTCGCGAAAGTGTCGCCCGCAGGTCATTCCTCCCCGAACCTGTCAAGCGAGAACTCACCCCTCGGCCCGTGGTTTCAACAGCCACAATTTCGCATGCGGCTACCACCTCTATGACGAGGTAGCACTTCGATCGGCCCATCGCGACGAACCACTTGCGCCCAGACGAAAAATCAGGGCAAACATCGCGAAGCAGCCCTCTCGGAACCACTACCTATAGTCCGAAGGGCGCTCGGTAGCGCCGGCAGGCGCGCTACCAGTAACGGTTCAGGGCGACACGCCCACCACCGCTCACCCGGTCTCTCTGGCCGCCAACGATTCAGGATAGAGCTCTACGACATGCGGCCTCGGAAATTTCGAGGCTAGATTCGGAAAGCTCAGAATCCTTCCCATCGCCGGTCTTCTTCCGGAGGTTCACGCGCCTCCTCCGGTGAGAGTCTAAAAGGCGCAATTTTCGATTTTTCGCGACGCCGCGAAGCGCAGAGGTGCTCATGCCCGCCAAGGGGCAAACCAAATTCACCGAGGCGCTGGGCGAAGAGATTTGCGACCGCATCGCCAACGGTGAAAGCATCCGCAAAATCGCAGCATCCGACCACATGCCCGACGTGGCGACGATCATGCGGTGGCTCGATGCCGACGTAGCTTTCGCGCACAAGTACGCGCGCGCACGCGACATCCAGGGCGACTACATGGATGCTCTGGTGCTCGACACGGCTGAGGCCAGCACGCCGGCGACCGCCGCCTCTGACCGCGTGAAGATCGACGCCTACAAATGGCGCGCGGCGAAGTTGAAGCCGAAGAAGTACGGCGACCGCACGCACCACGAGCTCACGGGCGCCAATGGCGGCCCGATCAGGACGCAGGAGCTGAGCCATTACAGCGACGAGAGACTTGCTGCTCTCGCGGCTCTCATCGGTGCGGATACCGACGCTCGCGGAAGTACAAGCGGAGATCCAGAGGCGAGCAGCGCAGAAGGCGCTTGAGCAGGAGATCGCCCAGAGCGGCGCGTCGCTTGCGAGCTTCGTGAGGGCGGCCTGGCACGTCATCGAGCCGGGCAACCCGTATGTGCCGAACTGGCATATCGATGCCATGTGCGAGCACCTCGAGGCGGTGACGGCCGGCGACATTACGAGACTGCTGATCAACGTCCCGCCGGGCTCGTCGAAATCGACCATCGTCGGCGTGATGTGGCCGTGCTGGGAATGGGCGATCGGGCTGGCGCATTATCGCTACCTCGGAACGTCGCACTCTGAGCGGCTTGCGATCCGCGACAACCTGCGCTGCCGGCGCCTGGTCGAATCCGACTGGTATCAATCGCGCTGGCCGATGGCGCTGGCGCGAGATCAGAACGCGAAGGGGAGGTTCGAGAACCTGAGCGGAGGCTTTCGCGAGGCCATGCCGTTCACATCGCTGACCGGCTCTCGCGGCGACCGCGTGATCCTGGACGACCCCCTTTCGGTCGATGACGCCAATTCGGAGGTCGAGCGCGACAACGTCAACACGACGTTCCGGGAATCACTCCCGACGCGCCTCAACAACCCGAAGGACAGCGCGATCATCGTCGTGATGCAGCGCCTGCATGAGGACGACGTCTCCGGCCTGATCCTGTCGAAGGATTTCGGCTACGAGCACCTGATGATCCCGATGGAGTTCGAGCCGGAGCGCCGGTGCGTGACGTCCATCGGCTGGGTCGACCCGAGAAAGAAGGACGGGGAGCTGATGTTCCCCGAGCGCTTCCCCCGCGAGGTGGTCGAGCGCGACAAGGTTCTGCTGGGCGCCTACGCGTCGGCAGGGCAGTTCCAGCAGCGCCCGGCGCCGAAGGGCGGCGGCATCATCAAGCGGGACATGTGGGAGCTCTGGGGCAACCCGGACGATCTTGATGATCCGGCGTTCCGTGTCTTCCCGGCGTTCGACCTCATCGTCGGCTCGCTGGACTCCGCCTACACCGAGAAGGAGCAGAACGACCCCTGCGCCATGACGCTCTGGGGCGTGTTCCGCGACAAGCACGATGTGCCGCGCGTGATGCTGATCACGGCATGGCGCGAGCGCCTCGATTTCCATCCCCTGGTCGAGAAGACGCACGCGACCTGCAAGCGCTTCAAGGTCGATCGGCTGCTGATCGAGTCGAAGGCCACGGGGATCTCGGTCGGGCAGGAGCTGACCCGGCTATACTCGAACTATGGCTACTCGGTCGAGCTGATCGACCCCAAGGGACAGGACAAGGTGGCGCGGGCCTATGCGGTCCAGCCGATCTTCGAGAACGAGACGGTGTTCGCCCCCGAACGCTCATGGGCGGACATGGTCATCACCGAGTGCGAGCAGTTCCCGCGCGGCAAGCACGACGACCTGGTCGACACCGTGACGCAGGCGCTGCGCTGGCTCCGCGACCGCGGCTTCCTCGTCCGCACGGATGAGCATCAGGCCGCGCTCCATGAGGCGTCCATGCACCGCGGCGCCGGCCCGAAGCCGCTCTACCCCGGCATGCGCCGGCCCTGATCAAGGAGGACGAAGATGGGCATCGAGTTCCACCCGGTCCTTGATGACCAGTCGCGACGCGCTCAGGAGGCGGCCGTTCGGGAGTTGCAGCAGCGCCGCTATCTCGACGAAGCGACGCGCAACCACCCCGTCATGAATTCTCCCCGAGCCTCCGCCTACCGCGAAGCCGTCCAGCGCAGCCCATCCGCCCAGCGGCGCGCCCGCAACGCGCGGCCAAACACGAAGGAGACGTGAGATGGCGAAGGAACCGAAGAAGACCGAGGCCGATGTGGCGAGGGAACTGATCACCGGGAAGGTGGAGGTGCAGCCCGAGCCCAAAGCCAGCAAGGTCGAGGACCGCCTCGCCGCGCTGGAGGCCTACGTCAAGGCCAACGCCAAGGCGAACGGCTGGCCTGAGTTCGAGGGGTGACCATGCAGCAATGCGCGCTTTCTCAGGGCGACCGAAAGACGGTGCTCTGGATCGACGAGCGCGGCGCGAAGCCTGGAGCCAGCGTCGAGCTGATCGGCGACGGATTCTGGCGCGTGGACGAGGTCTATGCGTTCGGCATGGATGCCACCGCGGTCCGCGAGAAGCAGCGGCTTGATCGCGGTTCCTTGCCAAGCATCATCGGTGCCAAAGGCTAGATTCCCCAGCGAATGCGCGTCTGACTACATGGCATTTGATGTCAGGCGCATTCTTGTCGCTGGGGTAGGGTTCGACGAGGCACAGGGCCGGGGGATGTTCCTAGCCGGCCTCGTCGTTCAGTTCATGCGGCGGCTTCGGCCGGCAGGGGCGTCAAGCGCCGGAAGCGTCTGCCCTTCAGTGGGAAAATCTACCGGCCCGCATGAAGTTCTCAGCCCCGCCCTAACCGGCGGGGTTTTTCTTTCAGCACGAAGGACGAAGAAGATGATGGGCCTCTCCAAGGGCGCCGATGTCGCGCGCCGGTATCAGAATGACGCCTCCAACACCGCAGTGGCGAAGCCCGCTTCAGGGCTCTCCGCTGCGATCATGGGCGCCAGAGAGAACCTCGGGCACGCGTCGAGGCTGCTGGGGCGCCTGATCGCGCTCAATGACGCTGTTGGAGGCTCAACCCCCGCCACTGACAGCGCGGAGGGCAAGAGTCTCCCAGCAATGGGCCACATCGGCCAGCTCAACGAGACGAACACGTCGATGTCGTCGGTTCTCTCTTCCATCGAGGAGGAGCTGCGGCGGCTTGAGGGGCTCGTGGGCTGACGATGCTCACGGTCAAGCACATCACGCCCGAGGGGGAGACGACCTTCGGGGTGGAGCGCGTGGTGTTCGACAAGGCGCGCAACACGGTGTTCGCGGACCAGATGCCGATCACGACCGGCCGCGTCTTCGTCATGAACGACAAGGGCGCGACCGTGGCGAAGTACGAGCTCGACCCGAGCCGATGACCACCCGCGCGCTCGACGTGATCGCGATCAGCCGGAGCCGCGGCGTCGCGGTGTTGAGCGACGGGAACCAGGCGATGGTCGCCACATGGCTCGGTGACGATGGCGAGGAATGCGAGGCGCCCGATGCGCTCGTGGCTGTCGTGCACGCCCGTGACGACCTCTGGATCGTCGTCGACCTGAGCGACTTCGCCGTAGCGACCTATCATTGAGGATCACATGCGCATCTCCGTGAACGTGCCGGACCGCGTGATCGTGGTCGACGGGCATCCCGTGACCTTTGCGGTCGAGACTGCGCCCGAGGGCGTGCGGACGGCCTACTACGACACGGATGTTTTCGAGGGCGCCGTGACGGGTACGGACGGTCGATCCGACATCATCCGTGACCCGGCCGGGATCGCCCCATGGGTCGCCATCTGGACGCTGGAGCTCGGCAAGCGGCTGGACGGCATCGCCAAGGCCCTCGCCGTCGCCAGCGATGGTTTCGCCGCCTACGAGGCCGATCGCCTGAAGCGCGAGGCGCAGGACGCGGCCGACCTTGAAGAGCGCTCCAAGCTCGCCGCGCAGCAGCACTCCAATGCGATCGAGAGCGAGGTTCTCCGCGTTATCGAAGAGATGGCCAAGGGCTGACCTGACACGCCATGGTCCCGTCCAGCGTCCACCACCTGCGTCAGCCGGCGCCGGAACCCGCGCCGCTGGGCGACGACCTGACGATCGACCTTGGCGCCATCGTTCCGGACGACACGAAGCCGTCGGTTGAGATCCCGACCGAGGACGGCGGCGTCATCGTCCATTTCGGCAAGATCGGGCAGGTCGAGCCGTCCGATGGCCACGACGAGAACCTTGCGGAGAAGCTTGGCGAAGCGGTTCTCTCCATCATCGCCGAAGACCTCATGCAGGGGATCGAGGCGGACATCCAGTCGCGGCAGGAATGGCTCCAGCAGCGCGCAGACGGGCTTGAGCTGCTTGGCCTGAAGCTCGACAGCCCGAAGCCAGACACGGCCGGCTCCTCGGCTCCGCTGGAGGCGATGTCCACCGTCCGGCATCCGCTTCTGCTTGAGGCGGTACTGCGGTTCCAGGCCAACGCCCGCGGCGAGCTGCTGCCGGCCGATGGCCCCGTCAAGATCAGGGTGGACGACGTGTCCGGCGCTCCGACGCCCGATGCCGAGCGTGAGGAAGATAAGCAGGCGCAGCAGCTCGAAACCGACTTCAACTATTACCTGACCACCACGGCCAGCGAGTACTATCCCGACACCGACCGCATGCTCCTGATGGTCGGGTTCGGCGGCTGCGGCTTCAAGAAGGTCTACCACTGCCCGCTGCGCCGGCGCCCGGTCTCCGAGTCGGTGGACGCTGCGGACCTGATCGTCTCGCACGGCGCGACCGACATGCGGAACGCTGCTCGGGTCACGCATCAGATCACGATGCGCCCGAGCGTGCTCAAGCGCATGCAGATCATGGGCGCCTATCGCGAGACGGAGCTCGGCTCGGCCCCGTTGCTGCAGCAGAGCCCGGTCGAGCAGATGATCGACGACATCCAGGGCACAACCCCGCAGGCAAGCTACCGCGAGGCAGATCAACCGCGCACGCTCTACGAGAGCTATTGCGAGATCGACGTGCCCGGCTACGAGCACGAGGAGAACGGGAAGCCGACCGGTCTCCCGCTCCCGTTCAAGGTCACCATCGACAAGGACAGCCGGCGCATCCTTGAGCTTCGGCGCAACTGGAAGGAAGGCGACGAGCTTTACGAGGCCAAGCGGACCTTCGTGAAGTACCCCTTCGTCCCGGGCCTCGGCTTCTACGACATCGGCCTGCTGCACATCCTCGGGAACACCACGACTGCGGTCACTGCTGCGTGGCGCGAGGCGCTCGACGCCGGCATGTTCGCCAACTTCCCCGGGGGCCTGATCGACAAGGACGCGGTCCGCCAGAACACCAACGAGTTCCGTGCAGGTCCGGGTTCCTTCGTCCCGGTGCAGACCAACGGCAAGCCGATCACCGGCATGGTGATGCCGTTCCCGTACAAGGAACCGGGCCCGGGCCTGCTGGCACTGACCAAAGACATTGCCGAGACCGGACAGCGCGTTGGCGGCACGGCAGAGCTTCCGGTCGGGGAGGGGCGCCAGGACGCACCGGTCGGCACGACGATCGCGATGATCGAGCAGGCGACCAAGGTGCTAGACGCCGTCCACAAGCGGCTGCACCAGGCGCAGGCCGAAGAATTCGGGCTGCTCAAGGAGAAATTCGAGGAGGACCCCGAGTCCTTCTGGCGCTTCAACCGGCGCCGCAAGAAGGCGCAGCCGTGGGACGTCGCGCGCTTTCAGGCCGCGCTTGAGAACACCGATCTGGTGCCGGCCGCCGACCCGAATACCTCCTCGCACGTCATGCGGATCATGAAGGCGCAGGCCGTCTACCAGATGGCCGCCGCCGACCCGCAGTTCTTCGACAAACGCGAGATCTACATCCGCACGCTCGGCACGCTCGGCATCAACAACCCAGAGGCGCTGTTCGCCAAGCAGCAGGCCACGCCGCCGCAGCAGCCCGATCTTGCGGGGCAGGGCGCAATGCTCATGGGGCAGGCAGCCGTCAAGGAAGCCGAGGCCAAGGTCGCCGGCGTGGCCGTTCAGCGCGAGAAGGTCGCGGTCGAGGCGCGCAAGGTCGACGTCAAGCAGGCGACCGACATGGCCGGCATCCGTTCGAAAGAGAAGATCGAGATCATGCGGACCGCCGCAGATATCGCGCAGAACCCGACTGCCGAGCCGGTGGTCGACGCATTCATCGACGAGCAGGGGCGCAGCGTCGTCCCGGCGTCGCCAGCAGCCATCCCCGGGTGATCGAGGGCGACCGACATGAAGAGCTACAAGGACGAAGCGAAGTCGATGAACAGCGCGAAGCTGAAGCGCATGGGCATCGACGGCGAGACCGAGAACGGCCTCTACGGCTCCGAGAAGCTGCCCAAGATGCTCCCGACCGGCGACAAGGCCACGGTGAAGCGCAAGGGTTTCGCGACAGGCGGCGTGGTCGAGGGCGATGAGACGACCCAGCGCCTGGATCGAGCGCGGCGCGGCAAGACCAACATCAACATCATGCTGCCAAACGGCCAGCCCGCGACCTTCCCGGAGGAGGGCGCCAACTACCAGCGCCCGTCACTCCCGGCCTTCGGCTCGCCGCCTTCGATGCCGCCTCCGGGCTCTGATGGTGCCCCGCCCATGATCACGCCTCCGGGCGGCGGTGGTGGCGGTCCTGCTCCGATGCTTGGGGGTGGTGGCGGTGGCCCGATGCCCCAGCTGCAGGGCGGCGGTGGTCCGCCCCCGGTCGACTTCGGCGCCGGCAATGGCGGCAACAGTTCCGGCAACTTCAAGCGCGGCGGCCGCGCCTACAAGACCGGCGGTGCGGTGAAGATGGACGCCGGCGCCGGCAGCGGCGAGGGGCGCCTGGAGAAAGAGCGCAAGTACGGCAAGAACGCCGGCCCGGTGCGCTGATCGGTCGTGAGCGCCCACGCTGAGTTCAGGTCCGAATTGATCGCCCGGATCGAGAAGGAACTCGACGGTCTTGCCACCAATCTGGTCGGCGGGAGCGCGCAGTCCTTCGACGACTACCAGCGGACCGTTGGCCGGGCTGACGGTCTCCGGTCCGTGATCGACCTGATCACCGAAGTCACGAAGCACGTCGAAGAAAGGATACGACGCTGATGAATGCCGCCTCCAATGTGATGAGGATGAGCCACGACGCTGACCCAAGGGCCGCGCTGAACGATGCAGTCGGCGACCTGTCCGGTGTCGAGCTCTTCCACAACCAGGTGCTGGTCGCGACCTACAAGCGCCCCGAGAAGACCGCGGGCGGCATCTTCCTCACGGACGGCACCCGCAAGGAGGACGAATACCAGGGCAAGGTCGGACTCGTGCTCAAGAAGGGCCCGATGGCCTTCGTGGACGACCGTTCCATCTCCTTCCACGGCCAGAACGTCGAGGTCGGTGACTGGGTCGCCTATCGGCACTCCGACGGCTGGGCGCTCAACGTCAACGGCACGCACTGCCGCGTGATCGAGGACAGCCACGTCCGCGCCCGCATCGACAATCCCGACCGGATCTACTGAGCCCGGCCGTTCACCGCCAACGAGGAGCCCTCATGGCAGACGAAGACAGCAAGGAGGTCGTCGTCACGCTCGACGAGCCGACCACCGAAGTGAAGGTGGAGACGTCGAAGCCCGACGTCGCCGCCGAACCGAAGGTCGAAGCCGTGGGCGCCGCAGCCCCGGAGAACGACCGCCCGCAGACCGCAGAGCAGGGGAAGGAAGACCTCGCCGCCCAGCTGAAGGCCGCGCGCGAGACCGCAGATGCCGAGCGCCGGGCCCGAACCGAAGCCGAGCGCGAGGCACACGAAGCCCGCGAGGCCGCCACCCGCAGCCAGAACGACGCGGCCACCCGTCAGGCTCAGGTCGTCGACGGTGCGATCGAGAGGGTCGGGCTCGAAATCGAGCAGGCTCGGGGGGCTTATCGCGCCGCCATGGAGTCCGGTGACTACGACGCCGCCTCGACAGCGCAGGTCGCGATTTCGGAGGCCACCGCCAAGCGCGTGCGGCTGCAGGAAGCCAAGGCCAGCATCGAGAGCGCCCGCGGTCGCCCGACCAGCCACGAGGGGCGCGTCGACCGGCAGCCAGCCGCAACGCCGCAGGAGCCGGCCAACCAGTTCGAGGCCTACGTTTCGAAGCTCACCCCCGCATCGCAGGCATGGGCCCGGCAGCACCCGGCTTACTTCACCGACCCGAAACAGTTGAAGCGCGTCGTCGCCGCTCACACTGCGGCCGATGCCGAGGACATCGGGTTCGACACGCCCGAGTACTTCCAGTTCCTGGAGGAACGCCTCGGACTGAGGCAGCCGCCAGCGGCCGCTGCGCAGACCGAGACGCGGCGGCCGGCCGGCGCAGCCGTGGCCGCCCCAGTCGCTCGCGACAGTGTCGCCGGGGGCGCCCGCATCTCGAGCAACTCCGTTCGCCTCACGGCCGCTCAGGTCGAAGCTGCTCAAATCGCCGGGCTGTCGGTCGAGCAGTACGCCCGCAACCTCGTCGATCTTGACCGTGAGGGCGCGTTCAACCGCGACCGCTACGCCGCCAACTGAGCCGGCCCAGACAGACCTTCAAGGACAATCCGTCATGAACAACGACGACCTCTTGCAGGGCGGCGAAGGGGAACCTGCGCCCGCCATTCCCAGCCGCGCCCGCAATGCCGCGCCGCTTCGTTCCGCTACCCGCTCCGACCCGCGCCAGGAACCGGCGCCCGGCGAGCGGCTGGTGCGGCAGCGCACGCAGCACACCGACAAGTTCTACGTCGACCCGGGCAAGATCCCAGCCGACGTGTCGTACGAATACAAGCGCGTCTCGTGCCTGGGGCAGAGCGACCCGTTTTACGAGCAGGACCTCGCCGCCAACCACTGGACGCCGGTGCCGGCCTCTCGCCACCCCGAGCTCATGGCCGGCAGTTCCGAAGGCTCGATCGTGCGCGAGGGCCTCATGCTGATGGAGCGCCCGAAATACCTCACCGATGAGGCACGCGCCGAAGACGACGAAGCCGCGGCCGAACGCGTCCGCTCGCAAGCCAAGCGCGTCATGCAGACCCCGGAAGGCACGCTTTCTCGCGATGCCGACCCGCGGACTCGGGCGCGCATCAGCACCCGTCACGAGGCGATGGCGATCCCGGAGTGACCCTCCGCCCACCGCAGACAGTTCCCAACCGCCGGAGCGAGCCGCTCCGGTTTCATCCCGCTCGCTTCGTCAGAGCCTGACTTCGCGCGCACGCACCAGAGGAGAGGACCGAGATGGCGAACACTTCCGCCCCCTTCGGCTTCCAGCAATGGTCCGGCACCGGCTCGACGCCCACGTACGAGCAGGTCTCCGGCCCGATCGCCTACGACAACACGACCAAGATCTACTCCGGTGACCCGGTGTCGATCGATCCCACGACCGGCAACCTTGTGCAGGCCACGGCAGGCACGGCGCCCATCGCCGGCATCTTTGTGCAGTGCAAGTATTCGTCGGTGTCCCGCAACGGCCAGACCGTGTGGGCGACCTATTGGCCGGGTGCCGATGCCATCTCCGGTACCGTGCTCGGCTTCTACGTCAACGACCCGAACGCGGTCTGGCTCGTCCAGTCGACCGGTGCGTCGCCGGTGGCACAGGCCAATGTCGGCGAGAACATCCAGTTCACGCTCGGCACCGGCAACACCTCGACGGGGCAGTCGGGCGCGAGCGTTACCTTTTCCTCGCTCAACACGACCGCGACGCTTCCCTTCAAGGTCGTCGCGCCTGTCACCACGCCGCCCGGCATCAACGGCCGCGACGTGACCTCCGCCAACAACGTCATCCTCGTCCGGTTCAACAACGTCGATACCAAGACGTTGACCGGCATCGCGTAAGGGGAGGTCTGACAGATGCCCGTCAATCTCGCTCAAATCCGCGATCTGCTGCTCCCGGGCCTGCGTGGCGTTCAGGGGGAATACCGGCAGATCCCGACCCAGTGGTCGCAGGTCTTCGAGAAGACCGAATCCAAGATGGCGCTCGAGCGCACCGCGCAGATGCGGTTCCTCGCCTACGCCCAGTTGAAGACCGAGGGTGGCCAGACCGCTTTCGACAACAACGCCGGCGAGCGCTACGTCTACAACCAGGAGCACATCGAATTCGGTCTGGGGTACGCGATCACCCGCAAGGCGATCGACGACAACCTCTACAAGACCCAGTTCAAGCCGTCGAACCTCGGTCTTCAGCGCTCGTTCGCCCAGACCAAGGAAGTCTACGGCGCCAACGTGCTGAACACAGCCTCGACCTACAATGCGACGGTCGGCGGCGACGGCAAGGCACTCTGCGCGACCGACCATCCGATCGACGGCAACGCCATCGCCAACCGTCCGACGGTCGATGTCGACCTGAACGAGTCGAGCCTGCTCAACGCCATGATCGCCATTCGGTCGACGTGGCGCGACCAGGCCGGTCTCAAGATGCAGGCTCGCGGCGAGAAGCTCGTCGTGCCGCCGCAGCTCGAGCCCGTCGCCATTCGCCTGACCAAGACCGAGCTCCGGCCCGGGACGGCGAACAATGACGTCAACGCGATCCTGTCGACGGCTGGTGGCCTGCGCAACGGCTACATGGTCTACGACTACCTGACCTCGTCCTTCGCATGGTTCCTGCTGACGGACATCCCGGGTCTGGTCTTCATGGAGCGCGTCCCGTTCGAGACCGATATGCAGGTCGACTTCACCACGGACAACCTGCTGGTCAAGGGATACGAAAGATATTCATTCGGCTACTATGACTGGCGGTCGATCTACGGCTCCTTCCCGACAAGCTGACGGGAGGGCGCCCAGATGACCAGCACCAACTTCATCGACGGCGTCACGAACGTGGCCGAGGGCGCTGCTCTCGGCTCGTTCATCATGCCGGACCCGTCGTCGGCCCATGTCTGGTTCGACGATTTCGACAGCTATGCCGCCGGCGACTGGGTCATCACGACCACGGAGGCGGGAGCGGGCAATGCCGGCGAGGCGCTGATCAGCGCGGATGGCGGCATCCTCGTCCTGACCAACGACGACGCCGACGACGACAACGACTTCCTGCAGTGGGCCGGTGGCGCCGGTGCAGTGATCGAGAGCTTCCGGTTCCAGGCTGGCAAGAAGCTCTGGTTCAAGGCGCGCTTCAAGGTGTCCGACGCTACCCAGTCCGACATCGTGATGGGGCTCCAGATCACCGACACGTCGCCGCTCGCGGTGACCGACGGTGTCTATTTCCTCAAGGCCGATGGCTCGACCTCGCTGCAGTGCCTGGTCACGAAGAACTCGACGAGCTCGACCCTCGCGACAGCCGCCACGCTGGCGGACGACACCTATGTCGCCGTGGGCTTCTACTACGACGGCGAGCAGTCGGTTCAGGTCTTCGCCAACGATGTCCGCGCCGGCACGCTGCCGGTGACGAACCTCCCGGATGACGAGGATCTGACCATCAGCTTCGGCATCCAGAACGGCTCCGCCGGCGCGAAGACGATGTCGATCGACTACATTTTCGCAGCCAAGCAGCGGTGAGGAGAACCACCATGAAAGGAAGGAAGTCGAACGCCGCGGCGAATGGGCCCGGCGTGGTGCCGTCCGATGCGCCCCCGCGCGAGGTCTATGCGGGCGGTGGTTCGAACGTCGTCAAGGCGGCGCTGAAGCGCAAGCGCGGCGGTGCCGTCAAGGACTGCGCCCCGGACGGCAAGATGTTGAAGATGCGGCTCGATCGCCCGGGTCGAAAGACCGGCGGCCGAATCGGCGCCGACTCCGCTCCGCTGTCCAGCGCGGCGAGGCTCAGCAAGCCGAGCGATCTCAACCTCGACGACTGACCGGCGCTCTGCGGAGTGCGGTTCCACCCATGGGGCGGTCCTGAACAGGGCCGCCCCTTTTTCTTTCGCGGGAGCGCGGCATGCGTCCAATCGTCGTTTCGGTGGGCCCGCTGGTGGCTGCATCGGCCAACAACATCGCCCAGAGCCAGACCCCGACCTCGGGAACCGCGCTCACGCTCAATGGCACGCTGGTGAGCAATGGCGTCGCCGTCCTCGATACGCCGCGCCGTGTGCTGCTCACCTTCGGCAACGAGGGGAGCGCCCGCACACTGGTCGTCACCGGGACAGGGCGCACGGGGCAGCTGCAGAGCGAGACGCTTGCCGTTCCTTCCGGCGCCGGGGCCACGGTTGCCACCGTGCTCGACTACGCCACGGTGACCTCTCTCGTGCCCGCTGGGGGCGGATGGACCGCGGCGGTGACGGTCGGCACCAATGGTGTCGCCGGAAGTGCTTGGGTACGCCTCGACCAATGGCCCATCCCGGCGACCACGATCCAGTGCACGGTCACCGGCACGGTCAACTACACGGTCCAGCAGACGCTCGACGATCCGAACAGCCCGACTGACCCTGTCGCCCTCACGGCGGTGACCTGGATCGATTCTGGCGACACGGCTGTTGTCGGTGCCACCGCCACCAAGATGAGCTACTTCGCCTATGTCCCGGTCTTCGCCCGGGTGCTGCTCAACAGTGGTTCGGGATCGGTGACCGCGACCTTCGCCCAGTCCGGCAACGTCAACGCCTGAGCCGGGCTGATCGCGATGACTATGCCCGGCACTGCGATCGTTTACCTCGTGGTGAATGCTGCCAACGGCGGTCGCTACGTCGGCGTCACGAGGCTCACGCTTCAGCAACGGAAGGCACGTCACCTCAGCGAAGCAAGGCGGGGGCGCGGCTGGCGTCTTCATGCTGCCATTCGAAAATACGGAGAGCAAAGCTTCGAATTTTCGGAGATGGAGAAGTGCGCTTCGTATGAAGAAGCGCTGCAGCGCGAAGTCGAGATTATCCGAGATCTGAAGCCGGAATACAACGTGACAGCTGGCGGCGAAGGCCGTGTAGCTCCGCTCGCGCCGGCGGTGATCGAACGGTTGAGGAAAGCCAACTGTGGCAAGCCGGGGAGCTTCCTCGGGCGCAAGCACACGAGCGAATCAATCGAAAGAATGCGTGCGGCTGCGACGGGGCGCGTAAGTCCGATGCGCGGCAAACCCCGCTCACCCGATACTGTGGCCAAAATGTCTGCACGTGCCCGAGAAAACCCCTCGCGCTATTGGCTTGGTAAGCCGAGAACGGAAGAGACGAAAGCGAAAATCCGGGCGTCCAAAACAGGGGTTGCTCGTTCCAAGCCCTCGAACTCAGCAATCGCAATTTTCGTCGAAAACATGAGGCGAGCGGCAAGGAATAGACGCCGCCCCATCATGTGCGTCGACGACCTGAGGATGTTCAACAGCGCCACGGAGGCCGGGGACTACTACGGTCTTTCGAAGGCGACCATCTCAGCTGTGGCGACTGGGCGCAGGAATTCGGCCTACGGAAAACGGTTCGTCTACATCGAGGCCGCGCCATGAGTACGAGTGGTCTCTACCAATTCAACCCGGGCATGGGCGAACTCGTGCTCTACGCATTTGGCCTCGCCGGCGTCCGGCGTACGGCCATCCTGCAAGAGCACATGGTCGACGCGCGGGTGGCCGCGAACCTGATGCTCGCGCATTGGGCGAACAAGGGGCCCAACCTCTGGACGGTAGACCTCCAGACCGTGCCACTGGTGGCCGGGCAGGCGACCTACAGCGTCCCGGGCTCGACCGTCATGATCCTGGATGCCTACATCCGGACGATGAGCGATCCGGGGGGGCCGATCGACCGGCCGATCACGCCGGTCTCGCGCTCGGATTATGCGTCGTTCCCGAACAAGACCTCGCAGGGATGCCCGACGGTCTACTGGTTCGACCGGCTTGTCGCCCCGACGATCACCCTCTGGCAGGCGCCGGACGACACGCAGTCCTACGAGCTCCAGTACTATCGCTTCCGGCAGGTGCAGGATGCGGACTTTACCTCCGGCCAGAATGTCGAGGTGCCGTATCGCTTCCTGCCTGCCTTTGCGGTCGGGCTGGCCGCATGGCTTGCTCGGACCTACCAGCCGGACAAGGTGGCGATGCTGACCGCTGACTCCGATGCGCTCTACGCGTCGGCCGCGGAACAGGACACCGAGAACGCCTTGGTCTACTTCACTCCGGGCTTGGGCGGCTACTATCGATGAGCCCTTGGCGGCCGCATGGAAGAGCCCGCGTCAATGCGAGCAACCCGTCCGCCTGGGGCGTCTGTGACCGCTGCTATTTCACCTACAATCTGCGCGATCTACGATGGCAGGATCAGTGGGCAGGGACCCAGCTCATCAATCTGGGCATCCTCGTCTGCGACACCTGCTACGACGATCCGCAGCCTCAGCTTCGCTCGCTGACGCTACCGCCCGACCCGCGTCCGGTCTTCAACGCGCGTCCCGAATATTACGCGATCGATGAGACCAATTGGCTCGTCACGCAGTCTCGCAACATCCTCACCACACAATCAGGCATTCGCCTGATCACGCAGGCGGTTAACCCCGACTCCTGACATGGCCGATACACTCTTCACGCAGCTCCCGACAGCGATTGCGCTGACCGGGACCGAAGTCGTGCCCGTCGACCAGCCGAACGCGAACCCGCCCGGCACCTACACGACGAAGCGCACGACCACGGCGGCTATCGCCCAGCTCGCGGCCTCGGCAAGTGTGATGGTCAACCGGCAGACGGTGACCACCTACCAATTCGCGCTGGATGACCGTTCGAAGCTCGTCACCTTCTCGAATGCTGCGCCCATCACCGGGAACCTGCCAGCAACCGGTGTCACTCCAGCCGATGCCAACATTGCATGGTTCGTCCAGGTCGAGAACCGCGGCGCTGGTGCTGTCACGCTCGTCCCTGCCGGGTCATCGACGATCGATGGGGCCTCGAGCCTCGTTCTGGTGCAGAACCAGGGCGTTCTGCTGGCCGTTGGCGATGACTACAACTGGTACACGCAGCGGGGCCTTGGCCTGACGCCCGCGACTGCCGTGACGAGCGTTGGGCTGTCGCTTCCTTCATCGATCCTCAACGTCACCGTCTCGCCGATCACGACGACAGGCACGCTGACTGCAGTCCTCCAGACGCAGGTCGCGAACCGGGTTTGGGCCGGCCCGACGACCGGCGCCGATGCTGCCCCGACCTTCCGTTCGCTGGTGACTGCGGACCTGCCCGACATCGGCACGGCCGGAACCTACGGCAGCGCGTCGGCTGTCCCAATCATCACCACTGACGCGAAAGGCCGTGTCACCGCGGCCAGTACGGCCGCTATCACCCCCGGCTCGATCGGCTCGGTCGCGGCGAGTTCGCTGGTCGGCAACCCGACCGGTGCTCCTGCTGCGGCCACCTCGATCTCGATCGGTGCAACGCTCGGCTTCACCGGGAGTGCGCTGCAGACCGGCGCGGGAACCGGCGACGTCACCTGGTCGGCGAATAGCTTCGTCACGACGATCGCGGCCAATGCTGTCACCTTCAGCAAGTTCCAGCAGATCGCGGGCTTGTCGGTCGTCGGCAACTCGACGAACGCAACTGCCAACACATCGGCGATCACGGCGGCCAATGATGGCGAGGTTCTGCGGCGCTCGGGCACGTCGATCGGCTTCGGCGCCCTGAGCCTGTCCACGGCCGCGGCGATCACCGGCACTCTCCCGGCCACGAACGGAGGCACCGGGCTCGCGACCTACGTCGTCGGCGACATCATCTACGCCAGCAGCACGACGGCTCTTGCGCGTCTGGCCGATGTGGCGACCGGCAATGCGCTGATCTCGGGCGGCGTTGGTGTCGCGCCGTCTTGGGGCAAGATCGGCCTCACTACCCATATCAGCGGTACGCTTGCCGTCGACAATGGCGGCACGGGCGCGACCAGCGCGACTGCCTATGCCGTCTTGTGTGGCGGCACGACGTCGACTGGCGCATTCCAGAGCATCGCGAGCGTCGGCACCTCAGGCCAGTATCTCGGCAGCAACGGCGCCGGCGCCCTCCCGAGCATGAAAGCGCTGGCGGTTTCCGGGGTCACGCTGTCCGCGGGCCAGTACCCAGGCACGACGACCAATGACAACGCGACCGCAGGCAACGAAGGCGAATTCGTTTCGACTACCGTTGTCTCGGGTTCAGCCGTCGCGCTGACGACCGGCACGGCTGCCAACATCGGCAGCATTTCCCTGACGGCCGGTGATTGGGATGTCTGGGTGAACGCGCGCTATACCGGCGGCGCCACGACCACGGTCACGACGCTCACCGGAAGCATCAGCACAACTTCGGCAACGCTCGACACCAGCCCCGGGCGCATCGCGTCCAGCTTCCACAACGGGCAGTCACCGTTCGCATCGACCAATCTCGACCTCTGTGTCGGTCAGTCGCGCTTCAGCCTGTCGGGCACGACGACGGTCTACTTCGTGGCTCAGTCGACCTTCGGGACCAGCACCTGCTCCGCCTACGGCCAGATTTGCGCCCGGCGCCGGCGGTAGGAGGCTCGCTTGGATTACACCAGCTACATCACGGCGCTGACGACCGAGATGGTCGTGCAGCCCGACGACGTCAGCTTCAATGCGATCCTGCCCGACATCATCGACTATGCCGAGCAGCGCATCTACCGCGAGCTCGACCTGCTCTCGACCGTGACCCGCGATGCGACTGCAGCGTTCACGACACTGACCCGCAGCTTCACTTTCCCGCAGCATTTCGTCACGACGCAGCAGATCAACGTGATCACCCCGGCGGGGCAGCCGCCAGCGTCCGGCACGCGCGTCTCGTTGACGCCCGTCAGCAAGGAATATCTCGACTACGTCTGGCCGTCGCTCGCCGGCGCCTCGGTGCCCAAGTCGTTCGCCATGTTGACGGATCAGACGATCATCGTGGGGCCTTGGCCCGATGCGACCTACACGGTCGAGGTGGTCGGGACGACACGGCCGGCGCCCCTCGGCACCGGCAATCCCCAGACGTTCCTCACGCTCTACCTGCCGGATCTCTTCCTCGCGGCGTCGATGGTTTTCGCCTCGGGCTACATGCGCAACTTCGGCTCGCAGGCCGATGACCCACGCATGTCGGCATCATGGGAGGACCAGTACGGAAAGCTGCTGGCGTCGGCGAACGTCGAGGAGATGCGCAAGAAATTCAACGGCCCCGGCTGGGCCTCGATGTCACCAACGCCACTCGCTTCGCCGCGCACCTGATCAATGCCGCACGTTCCGATCAAGCTGATCCCCGGCGTCAATGCCGAGGCAACGCCGGCATTGAACCAAGCCGGTATCGTGTCGAGCAACTTGATCCGCTTCAGGGACGGCTTGGTCGAGAAGCTCGGAGGCTGGTCACAGTACTTCGCCGGACAGATAGGCTCACCGGTCCGCGACCTCCATGCGTGGCTCGATCTAAACGAAGGCGCCTATCTCGGGGTCGGAGCTGAGGCGTCACTGTCTGTCATCTCGAACGGTCTCCAGAACACCATCACGCCGCAGACGCGGACGCGAAACATCGCCCCGGCCTTCGACACCACCAATGGCAGCCCCGTCGTCACGATCGATGACACCGGGTCGAACGTCTCGCGCTATGATTCGATCATCTTGACGACGCCTGTCTCGGTCGGCGGCATTGTCCTGTCGGGCCCATATCGGATCACCACGCCAAGCGGCGCCAATACCTACACCATCACGGCTGCGGACGATGCCACGGCAACGGTCTCCAATGGTGGTGTCGTCCCGATCTTCGATACGACGATCGACCAGTTCACGGTCGAGGTGACGCTCCCAAACCATGGCTACTCAGTCGGGGATACCGCGAGCTACCTGATCCCGACCACGCTGGGCGGCATCACCATTCTGGGGCTCTACACCGTCACCGCGGTCGCGAGCTCGAGCAAGTACACGATCAACACGCCGACGACTGCCACGGCCACGGCGACCGCCTCAATGAACGGCGGCAACGTCCAGATCGTCTACTACATCGCGCTCGGGCCGCCTCCGCCTGGCTCGGGCTACGGCATCCTCGGCTACGGCATGGGCGGCTATGGCACCGGGACGCCCAGCCCCGTCAATCCTGGCACGCCGATCACGGCGGTCGATTGGACCATGGACAACTGGGGTCAGATACTGGCCGCATGCCCGAAGGGCGGCCCAATCTACGTCTGGTCGCCGGACGCCGGCTTCCGCACGGCGCAGATCATCACGGAAGGACCGACTGCCAATACCGGCATCTTCATCTCGATGCCGCAGCAGATCATGGTGGCCTACGGGGCGTCGACCCTCGGTGTGCTCGACCCGCTGCTGGTGCGCTGGTGCACGGTCGCTGATTTCACTGTCTGGACTGCGCAAGCGATCAACCAGGCCGGCTCCTACCGCATTCCCCGCGGCAGCATGATCATCGGCGGCCTGCAGGGGCCACAGCAGGGCTTGCTCTGGACCGACCTCGGCCTCTGGTCGATGCAGTATTCCGGCGCGCAGCTTGTCTTCGCGTTCAACGAGATCGCGACCGGCTGTGGGCTGATCGCGCAGCACGCCGCGGTGAACATCGGGCAGGCGACCTACTGGATGAGCCAGAAGGCATTCTTCGTGATGCAGGGCGGCGTCCGCGAGGTGCCCTGCACCGTTTGGGATGTCGTGTTCCAGAACCTCGACACGGCCAACGCCCAAAAGATCCGGGCCGGCGCGAACAGCCAGTTCAATGAGGTGATCTGGTACTACCCGTCGCTCGCCGGGAACGGCGAGGTGGACTCCTACGTCAAGTTCAACACCGCTCAGAAGGTCTGGGACTACGGCTCGCTCGATCGTACGGCTTGGATCGACCAGTCGGTTCTTGGCTCCCCGATCGGCGCCACGTCGAACGGCTACATCTACCAGCATGAGGTCTCGCCGGACGCCGCCGGCAATCCGCTGCTGCCGGTCTTCCGGACCGGTGAATTCGTGCTGTCCGAGGGCGAGGATCTGTCCTTCGTCGATTGGGTGCTCCCGGATTTCAAGTACGGGTATTACGGCGGCACCGAGACTGCGGTTCCGCTGATCACGTTCTTCGTCCGGGATTACCCAAATGAGGCGCCGCGCCAATATGGGCCGTACACGGCGTCGAAGGCGATCAACTACATCAACACGCGGTTCCGGGGGCGACTCATCTCGATCCAGGTCGAAAGTCGCGATCTCGGATCGTTCTGGCGCATCGGCAATATCCGGTTCCGCGTTGCTCAGGATGGGAGGCGATAGGCCATGGACCCGCTGACCGACCTCCTCACCGCGCTCAAGAACCTCGTCGTCGCGACCAACGAGCAGACAGCGGCGATTCGGGCCGTGTTCCCGCAATCAACCGGGACGACGACCAGCGCGACCAGCGGTGCTGCGAGTGCGCTGCCGTCACCGCCCGCCGGATACCTGACGATCACGTTGCCGAACGGCCAACCGGCCAAGATCGCCTACTACAACTCCTGACGAGGCTGCCTTGGACGAGATGATGACCGCTGCGCTGCAGGGCGCCGGCGACAGCGGAGCGTTGCCTGACGCTGAAGCAAGGGGCGGCCGTGACCCGATCATGGTCGGGGGGCTGCTCACGCAAGTGCCGGGCCGAACGGACCTCATGGAGATCAGCGTCCCCGCGGACTCCTATGTGCTGCCAGCCGACATCGTTTCCGCCCTTGGGGAGGGCAACACTCTCGCCGGGGTCAAGGTGCTGGACGAGCTCTTCGGAGAGCCAGAGGTCGGCGCCGACGAACGGCCGCCAATCCAGATCATTGCGGCAGGCGGCGAGTTTGTCGTGACGCCTGCGCAGGTTCTTGAGCTCGGGCGCGGCGACATGGAAGCGGGCCACGATGAGCTCGATCGCTTCGTCAAGGGCGTCCGCAAGGAACTGGTCAAGACCCTTCAGAAACTGCCGGGGCCGGCACGATGACGCACGAAAGCGAGCAGACCGATATCCGCATGGCGACCCGTGCGGACGAGGAGGCCATCATGGAGCTCTGCCGGATGCTCCATGAGGAGAACGGCCAGTTCCCGATGAGCGACGAGAAGGTGCGTACCGAGGTGCGCCGCGGCTTGGACCACAATTTCGCAATCTGCGCCGTGATTTGTGGACCCAAGCGGATCGAGGCTGTGAGCCTGCTGACGATCGACCAGCCTTGGTACTCGGATACCTGGATGCTGCAGGAGTGCTTCATCTTCGTGCACCCCGACCACCGCCGCACCACGCACGCCAAGCGCCTGATCAACTATGCCCGCGAGTGCGCCGACCGGATGGAGATACCGCTCCTGATCGGCGTGCTGTCGAACCACAAGACCGAGGCGAAGGTGAAGCTCTACGAGCGCGTCTTCGGAGCCAAGGCGGGTGCCTATTTCCTCCACGACGGATCGCGAGAGGTCCACTGAAATGGGTGGCAAGAGCAAGACGCAGCAATCGTCCTCGACCACGAGCCCCCCGAGCTACCTGTCCGAAGCGTACGAGAAACTCGTTTCGCAGGCTCAGAGCACCGCCAACCAGGGCTACAAGGCGTATGATGGCCAGACTTATGCCGGATTGACGCCGGAGCAGGAAGCCGGGATCGCGGCCACAACGGCTGCAGCGGGGAAGGCCGACCCCTACTATGGGAAGGCCTCCGGCTATCTTGACCAGAGCGCACAGACGATCTCGCCGACGGCATATTCGCGAGAAGCGCTCCAGCAGTACATGAACCCGTATCAGCAGGACGTCATCGACTCGACGCTTGCTCAGACGGCGGAGAACGACCGACGCCAGCAGCAGGATTTGACCGGCAACGCGATCATGGCCGGCGCGTGGGGCGGCGATCGTGCCGGCGTGGCCAAGGCGGAGCTCGCGCGGCAGCAGAAGCTCGCCGGTGACCAGACGATTGCCGGCCTCAACTCGCAGAACTTCAGCCAGGCGCTTCAGACCTTTCAGCAGCAGCAGGGCGTCGACCTCGGGGCGCGACAGAACGATGCCCAGCGCCAGGCAAACGCCGGCTCGCAGTATATGAACCTCGGGCAGGCGGCGCAGGATTCGGCGCTGAAGGATGCTTACGCCCAGATCCAGGCCGGCTCCGTGCGCCAGAAGGCCAATCAGGGCCAGATGGATGCCGACTATCAGAAGTGGTTGGAGGAGCAGGCATCCCCGTATGCGAACCAGAGCTGGCTCGCGAACATGCTCACCGGCATCGGCTCTGCGGCTGGGTCGACCTCTACGGGCACAACCAAGGAAAAGGGCGGCAGCAATGCAGGCTCCTACCTTGGCGCTGGCATCTCGCTAGCTTCTGCCTTGTTCTCGGACGAGCGCTTGAAGGACGATATCGAGCAGATCGGCGAGACCTTCGATGGCCAGCCGATCTATCGGTACAAGTTCCGCGGCTCTCCGAAGACACAGATCGGCTTGATGGCTCAGGACGTCGAGGACGTTCACCCGGAGGCTGTGGGGCACTTCGGCGGCGTCAAGATGGTCGACTACGAGAAGGCCACGGACGATGCCGCGCGCCCAGCCTACGCGGAGGGCGGCGTCATTCCATACTCCGGCCGTGTCAAGAGCCGCATCCCCGACCTCTCGCCGATCAAGGGCGCTCGAGGTTTGCAGGCGGCAGCGATGCCCGGGTTCAAGGGCGACAGCGGCAGCGATAAGACCGACTACGGCAAGATGGGCAGTCAGCTCGGTGGCCTGTTCAAGGGCTTCGGGTCGAGCGGCGCAATGAACATCAGCCCGGTCGGTTTTGCGTCCTCAGGGGTGGGTTCAGTTTCCAACGCATTCTCCGGCGACCTGGGCGGCTTCGGCACCACCTACGCCGCCGGCGGCGTCGTTCCGGATATGGAGGAAGGACCCGACGGCGTGTTCCGCGTGCCGCGCGCCATGGGCGGCGACGTCCCGTATGCGGAAACCGACGAGGACGCGGCACGGCTCGAACGCGAGCTCGGCATGGTGACGGATGAGCCGCGCAAGCCGACATTCTTCGGCCGCGACTATGGGTATGTCGAAAGCAAGCCGGTGGTGCCGGTTTCGGGGCTCCGCAATGTTGACCCTGACCTCGCTGCCCGTGTGAGCGCATTGGTCGGCGCATCCGACGGCAACCTGCCGGGTGTGCGCTCGGGCTTCCGGTCGAGCGAGGAACAGGCCGCACTCCGTGACCGCTACCTGCGCGGGGAGGGCCCGGTTGCTGCGGCGCCGGGCTTCTCCAAGCATGAGAGCGGGAATGCGGTCGACATCGCCTTGGCCGGGCGCCCCGGATCTCCTGAGCGGGATGACGCTGTGTCGTTCATCGACAAGGTCGCGCCGGCATGGGGCCTGCGCCAGACCGTCGGATCAGAACCGTGGCATCTGGAGGTGGACCCGAACTGGCAAGGACCGGTGCAGGGTCGGAACAACTTCGGCGATTCGCCCACAATGATTGCGTCGACGCGGCCGCAGGCCCGTGGTGGCTTCGGGAATGTGGCCAAGGTAGCCGGCGAACTCGACGGTGTCATGCGCGGTCTCGACAACCCGCAGGCCTCTGCGACTGCCTATGCTCCCGAGGAAGAACCTGCCGTTCGGACCACGGCTTTCGATGCGGTCAAGCCGACTGGCGTGCTGCCGCTCAATGACCGTGCCGCTGTGCCTGCAGCAGAAGCCCCCGTCGACCCGAACAAGGGCTTCGGGCTGGGCTATCTGTCGAAGGACGTCCAGATGGCGTTGATTGCCGCGGGCCTCGGCATGATGGGCTCGCGCGGCCGTAGCGCGGGCCAACAGATCGGGGAGGGCGGTCTCGCTGGCCTGCAGTTCTACCTCAACTCGCAGCAGGCGAAGGCGAAGACAGCCGCCGACGAGCGCGACCGTCAGCGCAAAATTCTCACGGAAGACCGCGACTACGGTCTGCGTTCCCGTTCCGCCGATGTCGCCGACAAGAGCCTGTTGCAGCGCGCGCAGGAAGCGCGTGAGCGCCTCGGCTACGAGAAGGAACGCGTGGACCTCGCCAAGCGACAGACCGCAGAGACTGAGCGCAAGAACAAGGTCGACGAGGAGTCGGGAAACTATCAGTTCATGCCTGGTCACGGTGCTGATGCCGAGGGCAACACCGTCGCCGGCACCTACAAGGTCGACAAGAAAACCGGCAGCATGGAATTCCAGCCCGGCATCGTCACGGGCGCCAAGCCGCGCGACCCCGAAGCCGATCTCACCCGCAAGGCTGAATTCGAGCGGCTCAAGGGCATTGATGAAGCGGCGGAGGGCGCGCGCGGGGTTCGCCAGAGCGTCGCCAACCTGCGCGAGCTGCGCAAAGGCGTCAGCTATGAAGGAGTGCCTATGGCTGGCCCGCTGTCCAAAGCAGCTGGCTTCTTCGGCTATGGCGGTGGTCAGGCGCTCGAATCCGCCGCGACCAACTTCAAGCTCGACCTCTCGACGAAACTGAAAGGCGCGATCTCGGACAAGGAACAGGCCATGCTTTCGTCCGCGACGCCGGGCCTCGGGATGTCGGACGATGCGGCGAACCAGACGCTCGCGACCTATGAAGGTGTTGCCGAGCGCGCGATCGAGCGCCAGCGCTTCTTCCAGACGTGGCGAGCTCGCAACAAGTCGCTCACCGGCGCGGATGAAGCCTGGGATCGCTATGTGAACGACAACCCGGTAGTTCAGGCGGACAAGGACGGCAAGCTCGCGCTCAACCGCCAAAACCTCGGCAACTGGCAGAAGTATGTCGCTGCACCAGCCAAGCAGATCACCAGCAAGGCTGAGTTCGACAAGCTGCCCTCAGGTACACATTTCACGGGCCCTGACGGGCTTGAGAGGGTCAAGCCATGACCGAATGGTGGACCGACGCGCCTCTTGCTTCCGAGCAGCCGGCCAAGACGAACTGGTGGGATGAGGCGCCGCTTGCCAAGCCCGCAAAGGCTTCGCCCAACATGGGCTTCGCGACGCGCGAGCAGCGTGAACCTGTCGCCGAGACCAACAGTTGGGAGGATATCGCCAAATCGATCCCGAGTGGTCTCGCGCGCGGTGCTGCTGGCGTCGCTGGTATCCCAGGGCTGCTCAAGTCGATCCCGGATTATTTGCTCGACAAGGTGACCGGCACGTCGCCCGAGGAGAGTGCCGCTCTCCGCAAGAAGGTCGAGGAGGACCGCCGCAAGAACTCGATGTTCTACGTCCCGTCCGCCGGCGACGTCATGACGCCGGAGAATATCCAGTCAGCGATCGAGGTTGCGACCGGGCCGCTCTACAAGCCGAAGACTGACGCCGGCCGTTATGCTGGCGCCGTGGCCGAAATGGCCCCCGGCATGGTCATGGGCGGTGGCAGCCTGGTCGAGCGCGGTCTGTCTGCCATTGGCGCCGGCGTCGGCTCGGAAGGCCTGCATGACCTGACCAAGGGCACGTGGTTCGAGCCTTATGCAAAGCCCGTCGGAGCGATCGCGGGCGGCATCACAGGGGGCGCCGCGCCCGCCGCCGTTGAACGAGGTACCGCCAAGGTCAAGGACGCCGTCCGATCCGCGACCGCTCCACTCCGGGAGCAGGGGCGCCGCGATCTTGCCGCTCGCGAATTGCTGGAGAATGCCGAGAACCCGACGGCGCTTCGTGCCGCTCTGGAAGATCCGGCGACCATGTACCCGGGCGCTCAGGCCGGAGAGCTGATCCCCGGTTCAATCCCGACGACCTTCCAGCGCACCGGCGACATGGGCATCGGCTCGCTCGAACGGAAGGTTGCGACCGAGAACCCTGCGGATTTCATGACGCGCCGCGCCGAACAGAACGCGGCGCGCGTCGGCGCTCTGGAGGGTGTGCAGCCGCAGGGCTCCCCCGCTGACGTCTCCGCACTTCTTCGGCAGCAACTCCAGCATGTCGACGACCAGAGCCAAGCGATTGCGGACCGCATCGGCCGTCAAGTGCAGGATGCCGCCCATGCTATCCCGGCGCCGGGGGCGGAAGATGTCGGCGAGGCCATGCGTTCGGCTCTGGCGGCACGCAACGCCACCCTGAAGGCACAGGAGCGCGCGCTGTGGAACGCTGTCGACCCGGATGGCGCGCTGGCGTTGGACGTGAGCCCCCTGCGCACCGCGGCGAGGGGCATCGAGGAAGCCGTGGGGCGTTCGGCCAAGCCTATCGGCGGCGAAGAGCGAGCGATCCTTGATGCGGTCTCCTCCTACCAGCCTGTCATCCCCTTCAAGGAGCTCACGGACCTCCGCTCGCGGGTTTCGACGGCGATGCGCGAGGAAATGCGCGCCGCGGGGGAAACGCCATCCTACGCGCGCCTCGCCAATTTGCGCGGCCAGATCGAAAGGACTATAGATTCCGCTGTCGAACGGCGCGTCGCCCAGGAGGCTGAAGCCGTTGCGACCGGCGCGATGCGCGCTGAAGACACGCTTGAGGCAAATCTCCGTGCACAGGCCCAGCGCTGGAAAGCCGAACGAGATTCCGGGGCTATCGCTCTTTCGGGTACTGGAGGAATTGGACCCGCACGAGCGTCCTCTATTCCTTCAACATCTGGAACAGAAATCTCGAGCAGAGGGCGATCTGGCAGTCCTTCGGGAAATCAAGGCATATCGCCAGATGTCCCTCTCACAGCCAATCTCGATGAAGCAGCCGCAGAACGACTGAGGGCGGCAAGCGCTGCCACGCGCGAGCGCAAGGCGACGTTCAACCAGGGCCCGGTCGGCGAAACCCTCAAGACGAACGGCATGGCCGGTGACTTCCGCTCGCTGGATAGCTCCGTGCCGGGCAAGTTCTTCCGTGCCGGCGCCGAAGGGGCGGAAAGGGCGAACCTCTATCGAGAGGCGGTCGGTGACGCAGCGCGCGCCAATGCCGATCTCACGCAAGCTGCGGCTGCTTCTTTGCGCCAGTCGCGCGCCTTCCGTCCAGATGGGACGCTCGACCCGGCTCGGTTCTCAGCTTGGCAGCAGGCTCATGCGCCGGCCTTGGGCGCCGTCCCCGGTTTACGCGACCAATTCGCCACGGCTGCTCGCGCGAGTGAAGCGATGGCCACGGCGGCGGCGCTTCGCCGGGAGGCTCTTGACGCTGCTCAGACAGGCACCGTCGGTAAGCTCATCGGCGTGTCCGACCCGCAAGACGTCGTCAAGACCGTGGGCGGCATCTTCGGTCGGCAGAACGCGGTCCAGGAGATGCGCGACCTCGCGGCTCGTGCACGCTCCACCCCTGAAGGCATCGCGGGTCTCCGGAAGGCTGTTGCGGAGCACATCAATACGAAGCTGATGACCAATGCCGAGGCGGCAACCTCCGGGACGAACCTCATCAGCGCCAATGCCTTCCAGAACTTCGTCAAGCAGAACCGGGACACGCTGCGCCAAGTCTTCACGGCGCAAGAGGTCGAGATGATGGATCGGATCGCGCAGGACCTCACACGCGCGAACCGATCAATCACGGCGGTGAAGCTGCCTGGTGGGTCGAATACGCCGCAAGACCTGCTCGCGCAGGCCTCGAAGGGCGGCGAATCGTTGCTCTCGCGCATCCTCCGCTTGAAGCAGTCCGAAAGTGCTGGCGCCGGGGCTGCTGCCGGCTGGCTCATCGGTGGCATCCCGGGGGCGGTCGCTGGCGCTGGCGCTGGCTGGCTGAATTCGGCGCGGCAGGTCGGCTTGAACAAGGTTCAAGACCTCGTCAAAGAGGCGCTGCTCGACCCGGCGCTTGCCCGAACCCTGCTGAAGGAGGCACCGGCCAAGATGGATCGTGGTCCGTGGCTCGAGCTCGGTCGTCAACTCGGTCGACTTGGTACGTTCGGTGCCGAGGGGGCGGCCTCAGAGCGACTGGAGCGCAAGACCGGCGGTCGCGTCCAACCGACGGAAGCGCAGAAGGCCGCGGGCAACTACCCCAAGGAGCGCGTGTCGTTCCAAGGTCTCCCTATCTCGATCGAGACCAAGAAGGGCGAGACGAGAAGCGGTCGCGCGTTGAACGGCAAGAAATGGTCGGTGAAGCTGCCCGCTGACTACGGCTATATCCGCAGGACCGAAGGAGCCGACGGCGACCACGCTGACGCCTATATCGGGCCGATCGAAGATGCGCCGGTGGCGTTCGTGGTCGACCAGATCGATCCTGCCACCGGTGACTTCGACGAGCACAAGATCCTTCTGGGGTTCCGCAACCGCGGACACGCCAAGACGACCTATTGTGCTGGGTTCTCCGACGGGAGCGGGATCAAACGCATCGGCGCCATCGTCCCCCTGTCGATCGCCGCTCTGAAGGCGTGGCTTGCAGGTGATGGTGCCTTGAAGCCGATCGCCTACCAGGCGCGCCGGCGATGAGCCGCGACTCCTACAGACAGGTGATGATGCGCCGTTCAGCGATGTCCTTCCAATCGGGACCGAGTTGTTCACGCGCATCGAGCGCCTGCTCAGAGCCGGGTTCACCGTTCTTGAACATCATGACCGCCAATTGCCGGTCGTGTGTGCCTGCGACGATCGTCGGCCCGGGAGTGTAGGTTGTTGTGGCTAGATAGCCCCCGCCGCCGTAGCTGCCCTGCGTGTGGAAGGTCCCGGGCATCTGGCTGACGGATACGTTGTTCTGCGACTGTGCGCCGCCGATCAGGTAGCGGTCGTAGCCGGCTCTGATGGTTTCGATCGCCGCACTCTTCGCTGCAACGCGAGCCGCACCTCTCGCGCCGCAAACTGGAGCGGCCCCGGCTTCGATGATCATCGTGTTCTGAGAGGTCCGAGTGACCTCGGTCCCAGCGCAGCCGCTGACCAGTGCTGCGGCGACGAAAATAGTGGCTGATTTCATAGCGATCCCCCGCCGCATCGGTACACGTCCGGCGCGCAAAGTCTAGTCGATGATCTCGCCGGCGAAGAGCCGAGCGCCACGCCTTCAACCTGCCAGCAGGCCGTCCTCCGGGGCGGCTTTTTTCTTTGGGTGAGCCCAGATGGTCAGCACTTACACGCCGAACCGCGGTTACGAACTGCAGGGAACCGGCGACAATGTCGACGCGTGGGGGCCGCCCCTGAACGCCGATTTCACGCTGATCGACAAGAACCTGTCGGCGTCGCTCGCGGTATCGATGAGCTCGTCCAACGTCACGTTGAACTCGACGCAGGCTCAGAACCTGATCTTCGCTTTGAGCGGCACACTGCTCGCGAACGTCTCGCTGCTCTACCCGCAAGTTGGTGGCTTCTTCATCGTCGACAACCAGACGACCGGCAACTTCACGGTCAGCGTCTTCACGACGGCCGGCGGCTCGAGCGGTATTCGCCTGACGCAGGGGTCTCGCTACCTGCTGTATTCTGACGGGACGAACATCAAGACCGCGAACGATTTTACCACGGTCCCGACGGGGACAATTCTCGATTTTGGTGGTTCGACTGCCCCTCCAGGTTTCGCGCTTTGCTCTGGTCAGGCGTTGTCGAGAACGACCGATGCAGCACTCTTCGCGGTGATCGGCACGACATGGGGCGCCGGCGACGGCTCGACCACTTTCAACGTGCCCGATCTGCGCGGGCGCCTGAAGGCCACGCTCGACAATCTCGGTGGGAGCGCTGCGGGGCGTATCACGTTTGCCGGCTCTGGCATCACATCGCAAACGCTGGGCGGCTCCGGCGGCGTGCAGAACATCACTCTGACGTCGAGTGAGTTGCCCGCGTTCATTCCTAACTCCGCGGTATCATCGACCACGGTCTTTGCGCCCTCTGGCTACCAGCTGATGCTCAACGTTTCGGGGAACTTTCTCGCTTACGCGAACGGTGGTGCGCTGTCGCCCAATGCCGGCGGCCTGACGACTGCGTTGGCCGGCACGACCGACACCAACGTGCAGGTGAACCCATCGGGTGGCGCGTTCCACAACAACATGCCGCCGGTAGCCATGGTTACCTCGATGATCAAGCGCTGAGAGCAGTTGAGCGCAACCGTAGGGTAGTGTTAGTTTCCACCTCGGGTGTCAGAACCCAGCAGAGAGTAGGCGATCGTCGGGCCGGCTGGCTTGGCGGTCGCTGCTTCGCGTCATCGCGAATTTCCGGGCCAATGGCCGGGGTCGGGCGTGCTGTCCAGGGCGAAAGCCTAAAAGCGCTCGACACGTCTCTGCGTGTTCTGACCCCCCGGCTGCCGGCCCGATGCCGGCGCGGCTGTCAGAAGCCGTTTCAGAGAGCCACCCCATGCACCAGCTCACGCGGCTTCTGGTCGCTGGCGTGCTCGCATTCCTATGCGGAGATGCGAACGCTCAGGGATATCCCCCTTCATCGCCGGCCCTGACGCAGGCAATTGCACCCGAAGTCGTGGTGCGCCAGCAGGTCATGAAGAATTCTGCGGTGTTCTTCAACAACACCTACCCTGACACCTACCAGTCCTACCCCCCGAACACCTGGCACCGAGTAGATCTCAAACCTTGGGGCGTGCCGGCGAACTCGCCTTGGGCATTTCTCAGCGGCATCCTGATCATCACGCACAACGGCGATACGTCGATGACCGCGAACCTGATGGTTGGCGTTCGCCGCGTCGGTGACATCGAAACCGGGAACTGCGACACGACCGGGCGCTACAACGGACAAGCCGCAGCGACGGCGGCGAGCGGCGGCACGCGGTCGACCTACTCGACCTACGTTCCCCTTGTCGACGGCGCCTTTGAGGTCTGCTGGTCGCCGAATCCGAATGTCGGGCCCTACCCGAGCGTGCCGGCTGTTGGCGTCAATCTGCATGTGCAGGCATGGGGAGCGATGCCCTAGAGCGCAGACCCGCTCCGGATAGCCGAAAGCCAGCGGGCGACGCCGTCCATGAAACTAGGTGGCATCAATACCAGAACGATCAGGATGCTGAGCCCAAGGCGAGCAACGCGCTCGGTCGAATGCATCGTACCGAGCATCCCGAACGCCATGGCAAGCGACCAGCCCGAGATCGTCAGATAGGTTTGTAGCTGGAACAGGATCAGCGCCGTCGCGGCCAAGATAAGGCCGCGCGCCAACCGAACCAGTACCGCTCCTTCCCACTGAGGTGACATTCGCCCTCCAATGCCGTCGATGTGATTAATCCTTGAGCACGCTCTTTGCAACTTGAGCGTGGCGCATCATGGCTACTGCATCCTTTAGAGATACCGGTCATTCGCCGCCTTCGGGCGGCTTTTCCATTTCTGGAGCTTCCATGGACCTCGTCAGCAACTGGCGGCGCGTGCTGCGCCATGCCTGGTCGATCCGCCTAGTCGTCTTGGCGGGACTGCTCTCAGGAGCGGAGATCGCTCTGCCGCTGACCCGCGATCTCGTCGACGTGCCACGGGGCCTGTTCGCCGGCCTGTCCTTCGCGGCGACGGCCGGGGCCTTCATTGCGCGGCTGATCGCGCAGCAGTCGGTTTCTGGAGGCGAGCAATGAGCCGCGTCAGGAAGAGCGCTGCCATCGCCGCATTGGCCGCGGCGACGCTGGGCGGCTTTGAAGGCCTGCGGCAGGTCGCCTATCCCGATCCGGCGACCAAGGGATATCCCTGGACGGTCTGCTACGGCGAGACGCGAACCGAGACAGGCGCTCCGATCCGGCCGGGGATGCGCTTCAGCCTCGACCAGTGCAAGGCAATGCTGATCAGCCGGGCAGACGAGTTTGCCGATGGCGTCGAGCGCTGCGTCCCTTCCGCCAAGGAGATGCCGGCGCCACGCTACGTCGCCCACCTCTCGCTCGCCTACAACATCGGTACAGGAGCATATTGCAAGTCGAGCGTGGCGCGCCTGCAGAACGCTGGCCAGACCCGCGCCGCCTGCGGTGCCTTCTTGAAATGGGACAAGGCCGCGGGCATCCGGATGCCCGGGCTGACGCGCCGCCGGCAACAGGAGCAGGCGATGTGCCTGGAGGAGTTGTGATGCCGCTCCTTGCGCTGCTCAGGCTCGTACCGGCCAAGGTGTGGCTGATCCTCGCCGCCATCGTCGCGGTCGCGCTCTGGTACTGGCGCGCGACCGACGCCGCCTACGACCGCGGCAAGACCGAAACTATCCAACAGATCGAGAAGGGAACGCGCGATGCTGAAAAGCGCGCTGACACTGAGTTGCGTCGCCTTGATCGCGGCGATGATGGCGGCGTGCGCGCCTTCGATCGTGACGACTGACGGCTGCACGATCTTCCGGCCGATCTACGGCTCGAAGAACGACACGCCGAAGACACGCGACCAAGTCGACCAACACAACGCGCGCGGCATCGGAGCCTGCGGCTGGAAGCCTTGATGAAGCGGCACGAGGCGGCGCTTGCAACACCGCCCCGTGCCTAGCCCCAATGCCTGGATAAGAGGCCGTTGAGGATCGGAAGACGAGATGACGACGCCTAAGTCTGCGCAAGCGCGGCAACGCGATGAGGTTAACGAGATGGCTCACGGTTCTGGCCGAATGATGTCCGAAGAGGCGAGCATCAACATCGGGGCGCTCCAGCAGAAGATTTACGGGCTTGAGGGTAACCAACGGAGTTTGGCGGACGGCCTGTCGAATCTCGCTCAACGCGTAGAGACGCTGTTCGCTGGGCTGGCCACCAAGATCGAGGAGCGGTCGCGCCCTCAATACGCGCTGCTGATCTCGCTCGGGCTGCTCGGGCTGGCTGTCGTCAGTTCGGTGGGCTGGCTTGCCTACGCCCCAATTCGCGAGAACCAGACAGACCTAAAGGCGGCCCAGGTTGACGCCAGCAAGGCGATCGCGGCTCTGGCCGCGCAGGCCGCTCTAGGCTTCAAGGAGATCGGGGACAAGTACGTCACCATCCGCGAGATCGACGCCAGAGGCGGCAGGACACAGGCCGATATCGTTCGCCTCAATACCGACATGGGTGCGCAGGAAACGAACCTGCGCCGGTCAATCGAGCAAGGCGACGCGAACCTCCAGCGCCAGATCGACGAGCAGAAAAAGCAATATGGCGACACGTTCAGCTTGAGGGATGCGCTACTTCAGATGCGTCGCGAGATCGATGAGCTGAAGCGCGGTCGCCCCTCCTAGATCCAGGCTCCCGTCTGGATATCCGAGGGCTCCTGGCTCTCGGTTTGAATGCCTCCCTGTTGTACTGGCCGCTGTCTCCGAAAGGGGGGCAGCGGCCTTTTTGCATTTCAAGTGGGCTGCTTGTTCTGGTTCAGCAGGATCTTATCGCGCAGTTCCCAAAAGCCCATTTCCTGCCCAATGCAGAACCCTCGCATAGCTGGGTTCGAGCAGGGTGATAGGGCGCGCCGTTGCGCGTAACGCCAAGTCAGCTGCTCGAGCTCGGTGAGAGCATCGGGAGGAGGTCCGGGCTGGTGCGCAACCTGCTCCTGCTGTTCTTTGGGCCACAAATAGCCGACGCTCCACCCGGCGAAGAAGGTGGCAGACATCGCGAGCAGCACCAATGTAGGGAGCTTATTCACTTTGCTTCCTCTCTTCCTCATCGGTCAGCATTCGAGCTATCCGCTTGGCGATGGCTTCGGCTTCCTCTGGAGACCAGAGCTTTGCAACGCCTCGCCGTAACTGGTCCTCGTCACAGTGGATCTGGATAGATCGTCCTAGCCTGTCCCTGATGATGTAGGCCGTGATCTCGCCTAGGACGCCGCGGTAGGGCTTGATCGTGAGCGGGAGCGCTAGCTGCATCCCTCCTACTTATGGATTGTCCTCGTTGGGCGCGAGGATCTTTAGAACTTGATCTTTGAGAACGTCAGAGCCGCAAAGGCGAGCAACGCCGCGACGAGGACGACCACGCAGGCCAGTTCTATCCGAGAGCGAGTGAGCATCGTCATCCCTCCAGTCTATGGCGTCTCCTTGACGGAGGCGAGGGTGGTCAGCCTCGGGGATGCACTTGTCCGTCAACGCTATTCCGAGGTCCAAGCAAGGCATTGGCGGCCCGAATAGCTGTCGCGACGACGTACTCCAAATCTCGCAGATCGTCGTGGCGCAGCGACAGTTGTGCCTCGCCTCGTTTGATCGTGACGCGACATGGATAGGGACCGCTGATTTCGAGCTCGAATTCCCCGACAGTTTTCTGGATCATCCCTCTTTCCCCTCTGCGAGCGCGAGAAGCGAGGCATGGATGCGATCCTGCGCCTCGATATAGCCGTTGACGAAATCGACCGAGGGGCCACCGATTGTCGTCGGCTTCTTCGCCACCTCCGCCGCCTCTCTGATCCCGGCTAGGCGGCCGCCGGCGAAGCGATCTTGCGGCATCGTGGTGATGCCGAGACCATTCATCGTCGCGACCGGCACGACAGTCATGGGTTGGCACTGGCATCCCGCTGTCGTTTGGCAGCTAGGAAGCGTGCACATGATGAGGTGTGGCTTCATTTCTTCCCTCCGAAAGCGGCTGCCACGCGGGCGCGGCGGAAGTCCTCAGTCGTGAAATAGCCGCCGCCTTCCCAATCATCGGGCTTTGTCGTGGGCACGAACGCCTGATCCTTGTCGAACACGTACAGCGGCGGCCATGCAAAGGGTTGCAGCGCCTCCACCGCCTGCGCGAGCTTGGCTTCGGCCTCGTCACGGTGCTTCATGGCAAGCTCTGCCACGCCATTTGCGTAGTGCGCCTGCTCTCGCAACGCCTCGACCTCCTGCTGATGCCGGATCTGCTCGCAGGGCGTGCCCATCTGCTTGTCGAGCAGCATCACCAATTCGCGGATGCGCTGATCCTTCGCCTCGAACGCTGGGCGAAGGAGGGAGAGGATCGCGCGGGCTCCGCGAAAGGCGTCCGTGGAGCCTGAAAAGCCCTCGGCATAATCCGGGAACTTCCCTTCCAATTTGCGGAAGCTGGCGACCATTTGGCTCCAGATTTCGTCGGGGATGCGCTTTTGCCTCAGCGCTTCCGCCAGAGCCCGCGCGATCTCCTCCTCGCTCGGCAGCCCAACGTGTGGATCAGGGCTGGCGGTCATGGGTGTTCCTCCGCGAGGCCAGCCCAATACGCTCGGGCTCGGGCAAGGAAATCGGCGCGCTCGCTGGATTGGCGAGACTTGGCAAGGGCGAGCAGTTTGGCTTTCCGTGCCTCGGAGTAGGAGCGTTCCTTGTTCTCGGAGTGCCGCTTCTTGTGCTTGCGTTTCGCCTTCATGTGACGGTCGCGCTTCTCCAGCGCTGCCCGTTGCCACTGCGTCTTGCGCGGCAGTTCAACGAGACGATCGAACAGGCTCATCGTCCGTCTCCCGCCGCTGAGAGCATGGCGGCCAAGCGCTTGAACTCCGCAGCGGGCACGTCGCCATAGCAGCCGACAACCACCTTGCCGCTTACTCGGCCTGCTGCCAGCTTTGCGCCGGCCTTGACGATAGTCGGGCACGCTGCCGCCAGTTCCTTCAGCCCCTCCGCCTCCTTCGGCTTGGCGGATTCGACTGCTGAGCCGAGGGCGAAAGCGCAGATCCGATGCCAGTCTGCGGGGACGAGCTTCACCGCTTCTTTTGCCGGCAGCGTCCCGGCGTTTTCCATGGCGCGTTTCACGGCTCGCACCAGCGCCTTCTCATCGATCATTGCGAGACTCCTGGATGTCTGCATCGCGGGCCTCGTTTAGTGCGGCGAGCCTGCGCTGGCCCTTGACCGTCAGTTCAAAGCCAACGCAGTCTCGAGACTGCGCGAAGCCCTTCAGCGACAGCGACGCGGCATCGTGCCCGTTCAGCGTCCGCCTTATGACGCCGCCGATCGTCTTCAGCGCGATCTCTTCTGCGGGTGTCAGCTTCTTACGCATCCTTGCCTCCGTCGCTGGTGCGAAGGGCTTTTGGAGTGGCATCCGCTAGGGTCCGGCCAGAGCCTTCCAAGCTCTCACCCTTCATGACCTGTAGGCGCCTCAAGAAGGGCGGCAGTTCATCCCGATACGCCGGCCCGAATAGGCACACCGTTTTCGTGCCTGGGTCGATTTCCGAGCGGCCGGCATCGCTGACCACGTGACAGGGGATGTTGGCGATTTCTGCCTCACGCTCAACGCGCTCCAAATCGGCCAGCGAATTGACTTTGACGCATATTTTTGTGTGGGCGCCATCTTCATAAGCACGGAGAACTTCCGGCTTCCTGTCGATCAGATAGTCATGGAGCCCGAACGCGGCGTGCATAGCCTGAGCGGCGATCTTGCCGACTGACATGCCGAGATCGACTCGCACGGCGAGCCAGAGACGAAGCTCACGATCCTCGCGGATGCCACCACTCATTATTCACCCTCCCCATGGCCGGGGGCGGGGTTGGAGAGGATGGCGAGTTTCGACAACAAAATCGCCGCGTCGAGGAACATCTCTGTGTCGGAGCGGACCCGCATCATCGTGATGCGGTTTTCCTGCGCCGCCAGAAGATGGTCGTGATTGCGTTCGAGCAGCCAATCGCTGATGCGCTTGATCTCAGCCCGCTCCACCACCTCCCCATTCGCGGGAGCAGATACCGGGTCGGGTGTCGCGACGAGGATTTCGTCGGGGGCATCCACCCCCCGCCACGATGGCGATGAGAGTTCACCGCCGTCCGATCCGAGGGACAGCACGTCGCCGTGATCGTCTTGGCAGCAGAAGGCAATCCGGTCGCGGTCGGCACGCTCCTGACCCTGCTCGTCGTATTCTCGCCAGCGACCGAGGAAGGTGTTTACGTGCAGATAGCGTAGAGCCTCCTCGTAAGGCACCCACTTCATGTTCGTGAGGTGCTTCGGGTTCACGGGTTCGCCCATGCGCCAGTTCTTCGGCTCGGGTGTCGCGGGAGAGGACAGAGTGGCAGCTAACGCTCGGGCTCTGTAGATCAACTCGCGGCGATCCAAGAGGGCGCTGACATTGAAGACTTCGGTCCCGTCCTTGTGGGTCCAATCAGGTCCGATCTTGTCGTACTGCTGGATTGAGCCACCGAACTCGTCAGCAATCTCCGTCAGCAATGAGGCTGCCTCTCGGGCCGAGTTTAGGCGGTCGCTCAGATCAAAGATGCGATCGGCACGACGATCCATGCAGGTTCGCGCTCTAGCCAGATCCTTCACCAGCCATTCGATCTCACGGGCCGCCTCGCGAACCGTCTCACCCAACGGGATGTCAGTTCCGTCGATCCGCATACTGGCGTCCGCGATGTCCTCCAGCTTCCTTGCGATCTCCAACGCCTCCCTTACCCCGCCCGCAGGCGAAGAAGCAGACACGGGCGCTGGCGAGGGGGTGGCGAGGGCGATCTCGATTGCCGCTCTTGCTTCATTTAACTCTTTCCGAGCACCGTCCCGATAGGGTAAACCGCACTGCTCGTAATAGATCGCGGCGTCTATCAACCGTTCGGTCATTTCCGCCGCGTTAGTTGAGTTGATATCCATTCCAGACCTCATGGCGGTAAAAGCCCGGCTCAAATATTCGGGTGAGCCGGGCTTGAAGGCTACTTCTTGCTGCTAGCAAGCGCGTTTAACGCATTTGCCGCATTCACTGCCGCTTGCGAGAACTTCAGGGCATCGTCCGATTTACCGGCCTGCTCTGCCTTGCGGATCAGGCTTTTCACTTCGTTTTCCATTGGGTTCTAGCTCCAAGAGAAGGCCGGCGCTGAATTTGAATACAGCGGCGCGCCAGCAGGAAACCGCTGCAACTTAATGTCCTTCAGCTAGTCGGCTTCACATGCGCTCCATCCCCTTGCGTCGGGGCCGGGGTGAGGGAGGCGAGCGCGTTCAGTGCTTCAGCGGCCACCCGGCGAGCATCGTCCACAGAGTGGATGCGAACGACCTTTTCGAGCGCAATTCGCGCTAGCTTGTCCGCCTCCACGCTCGCGCTCGCGGTCGGCTGGACGGGCGTCGCGGGAGGGGTGGCGTAGAGGGGAGTCACATCAAAGCCCTGCCGAGCGAAAGCCTCGTTGTCGCAAACCAGCCATTGTCCGTTGTAGCGATACCGCCAAGCCACCGGCTCCCCCGCGCGCGGGCTGGACGCAAGGGCGGACCTGATGCGCGCCTCGTAGTCGGATTGGGCGGCGGCTTTGGCGTCGTCGAGTGTCGGACGATCCAAATCCCACAAAGCCTGTGACCACGAAAACTGAATACGAAAGCCGTTTCCGTCAGAGGCCTCGTAGATATCGTACAGCCCTCCGAACGCGACAGAAGCACGCCAGCGGCCCGGCAACGCCTCCCGCCACTCCAGCGCGCGAACCACCACCCCGCCCGCACCGGCCTGCGAGAGGCGGGCGCGGAGGGCTACATTGATCGCTTCGACGAAAGCCGGACCGGGGCCGAGCTTCCCACCGTGCCGATCGTGCCAAGTCTCCCAAGCTGCTGCGATCATCTCAGGCGTCGCGCTCTCCACCACATCAGCCATTGGCGGCGTTCTCCTCGTAGAGTTGGCCTTCTGCCCACGAATGCAGGACATCAGCGATTGTCCGGGAGTTCGACGCCTCTTCTCCGTCGCTGATGCGATCCCCGAGGATGTCGCGAATGGCGGCCGCCATGGCGATCATTTCGCCGTAGGTCAGGGCTTGGATAGCGAACGCAACCTTCTCGGTAGGGTCGGCTTCTCGATTGATGATCTCAGACATAGGTCTTCTCCGTGCTGGAGAGGGAGGCGCGGGGTCGGCGGGAGCCGCCATGAAATTCCCGCCAGCAGGGTTTGGCGAGCGCGCGGGGGCATTCCTCGGTCAGCTTCCCGCCGCAGGACTGACAAGGGTTACGCGCGATCTCCAGTTCCCACAGCAACCCCGCCTTATCCGCCTCCAGGGCGGTGACGCGGGCTTCTGCGACGCGCAACTGGTCGCGCCACATGAATTCTCGGCTTGCGTTCTCCGCCGCCTCTCGCTCGACCCTCTCGATGGTGGCGCGCTGGGATTCGATGAGGGCGGCGGCGCGGTTGCTCCGATCCCCGTCATTCGGGAACGGCGTTTTACGAGCATGCTCCCGCAGCTCCGCGACCAGCTTCTCCGCATCTGGAGTCGAATGAACCTCAGACATGGGGAGCCCTCCCGTCCGAGGAGGGGGTGGGGAGAGATGGGGTGGCATCCGCGCGCTGTCCGAGGCCTTCGGCTTTGGCCAGAGCGTCACGGATCGCGGAGAGCAAGATCATCTCGCGATTGGGGACGAACTCGGCCGGGTCACCTTCGCAGTCGGCATCAGCACGGTTGTCGAAATACACTTCGCATTCGTGCAAAACCTCCCGGAAGGCGTTCCGCTCATCGCGGAGAGCTCTGATCAAGTCATTGACGACCTTCTGCCAGCCGAGCCGTCTCTCCCCAGATCCGGGATTAGAGACGATCATGCAGACCAACGCGCAGTGTCCATCACTCGTATTCGTGGTCATGCTGCCTCTCCCGCGCAGGTCAGCCCGCACTCGGCGTCGAATTCCTCGTCGAGGAGGCCGGGCATGAAGGGTTGCGTCTCGACCTCGCGCTCAAGGTCGGCGTAGCTGTATTCGGTGACGAACCTCGTGCCGGCAGGATCAGAGCCGCGACCCGCGCTGGCCGTGGTTGACGCCTCCTGGGCCTTCCACCACTCAGCCATGCCGGGATTGTCGCGGATCAGCCGCTTCAGCGCGCCTCGCGATTTGAGCATGCAGAGGTCGCAGTTGCCCTCGTGGTCCTGAAGGCCGAGGTCGAAGGGCTGAGCAGCCCAAAACGCAAGCACGTCGCGCTTGGTCACGCGCGACCCGCCGAGCGCCATCGGGAAGGTGCTAGTCCAAGGCTCCTTGCCGCTTTCGTTGCGGGCCAATCCCTTGAGGACACGATGCCCCTCGTCGTAGCGGAGCCCGACAACATTGAGCCACTGGCGCCACCCGAGATAATGCTGGCAGAAGTCGCGCAGGACGCGGACCTTCAGCTCCTGGGTGCAGAAGCGCGTGACGGCGTTCGGGAGATACCGCTTCTTGGCGATGAGCCCGGCGAAAGGCTCGCCAGCCCGCGCGGCGGAATTGTAGCCCACCTCTTGGAAGCAGGGCTTGCCGTCTCGCCACTCCAGCCAATGAATGTGGACGCCCCAGCGGGCTTCGCACTCATGGACGAAGCGAAGCGTCGCCTCGCGCTCCTTGCCGGTGTTGGCGAAAGCGACAACGACGTCGTCCGGCAGCTTGCCGCCGTGCGCCTGGAGGATATTCCAGAGCATGAAGGCGCTTGTCCGGCCGCCGCTAAAGCTGATGAGCGCAGGGCCGGTGATGAGGTACGGGTTTGCCCGCTCACCCATGGCGGCCACCCTCCATCAGAGGGGTGGGGAGGGGGCTCAAGAAGGCGGAAGAGCGTTTTGCAACGTTCCCGCCGGTTCCGGCTTCGTCCCGGTCTGTTCCGGTGAGCCGTGAAAAAGGGTTTTGAGCAAAATCAACCGCCTTTGCGCGGTAGCGTTTACCAAAGGTTAAAGCTTCGCTTTCGCAAGGGCTGCCCTTGCGCCATGCTTCGCCGGCATTCGCTGGAAGCCACGCTCGTGACGCTCGAACCCTCCGCCGTCGAGGCTCTGAAATCTCTGGTCCTCGGCTTCGCCTTCGCCGGCCTGCTGGCGAGCGCCTTCGAATTGTTCACGCAGAAGCGCGCCGGCTTCGAATTGCTGCAGGGCGGCGGCGTCGGCGCGGTGGCGAGCGTGCCGGTGGTGGTGTTCAGCGCGCCCTTCCTGATCCTGCGCAACACGGTGCGTGGCCGGCGGATCGAGGGGCGGCCGTTCTTCTTCGTGATGGCGGCGAGCATGGTCGCCTCGCTCTGGAGCCTGATCAGCGGCCGGGTCGTGCTCGATCTCCTGATGATGTTCGGCGCCGCTTGACGGCGAGGGCGCCCGCCCTGCAATCCTCGGGCTGAAAAGCCCCGGAGAACACGCCATGCCGCTCTACTCGCTCGACGGAACCGCGCCAGAGACGCCGCCGGAAGGGCAATGGTGGCTGGCACCCGACGCCCATGTCATCGGCCGCGTCCGGCTCGCCCGCGATGTCGGGATCTGGTTCGGCGCGGTGCTGCGCGGCGACAATGAGTGGATCGAGATCGGCGAGGGCAGCAACATCCAGGAAGGCTGCGTGCTCCACACCGACATGGGCGCGCCGCTCAAGGTCGGCGCCGGCTGCACCATCGGCCATCGCGCCATCCTGCATGGCTGCATCATCGGCGAGAACAGCCTGGTCGGCATGGGCGCGACCGTGCTCAACCATGCCAAGATCGGCCGCAACTGCCTGATCGGCGCCAATGCGCTGGTGACCGAGGGCAAGGAATTCCCGGACAATTCGCTGATCGTCGGCTCGCCGGCGCGGGCGCTGCGCACGCTCGACGAGGCGGCCATCGCAGGCCTGCGCGCCTCGGCCGCCAGCTATTCCGAGCGCTGGAAGCAATTCGCCAAGGGCATGAAGCGGATCGATTAAGCCTGGGTGCTGCCTTCGCGATAGGCCCTCGTCGCTCCAACCCCGTGGGTCAGCGCCGGCACAGGGCTTTATCGCTATCGGCCAGGAAACGCGAAATTGCGATCCCGAGAACCGCGCGTTCCAAGCCCCGCGGCATGTCGGGGGACGCGGGGTCGAGGCTCCGGAAGCGCTCCAAGGCCTGCTGAAATTGCGCCGGGGTCGATATCTCGATCGCCGGCAGCTTTGCGAGCGGAGCTTTGGCGCCCATTGGCAGACCTCCCACCCCCGGGGCGGATACTAGAGGTCTGGTGTGTTCCGGCACAAACATGAGCTTAGTCCGTAGCGAAATTCTGCACGATCAACGAAGCGGGCCGGCTCCCGGGGAAGGAGCCGGCCCTGGACGTGCCCGGTCGGGGACGGGTGGGTGGGGACGTGACCGGACTCGTCGTCTGGTGGCGAAGCCCGAGACTTCGCCGATCTGGTATTCGCGCCGGGTTTCGTCCCCGCCCGGCGCGTTCTTGTGGTTCAGCGCAGCGAGGCCACCGTCGAGGTCGAGAGCCCGCCGAGCGAGGCCCAGCCGGTGCGGGCCTGGGATTCACGCTTCACATAGGTGTAGCCGGTCTGGCTCCACGGCAGGATCGCGTTGCGCTTGTTGTCGAGGATGAAGTCGCCGCGGTCGGTGCGGATCATCAGCACGGCATGGCCGGCATTCTCCTCGTCGATCACCACGGTGACGCGCATGGCCCGGCGCGGCAGGCCGGCTTCGGCCAGGCGCTGGCGCTTCAGCAGGACATAGTCCTCGCAATCGCCCTTGCCGTCGGTCGGGATGTCCCAGCGGTCGACCACGCCCCAATGATCCTGGTCGGTGATCGCCTCGATCTCGCGATTGGCCTTGAGATTGGCCGCGACGATCAGCTTCCAGGTCTTGGCGGTCAGCTCGATCTGCTCGGCCTCGCGGGTGTCGACGGCGCATTCGCTCGGCATGCGCTTGCAGAAGTCGACCCAGGCATAAGGCGCGCGGGCCTCGCCGCCGGCGGTGATCGGTGCGCTGGCGACCGGCAGGCCGCCGGTCTGCTGCGCCTCGGCGCCCGTCACGCCGGCCAGAACGATGATCGTAGCAGCGGCAACGCCGCGAAATCCCCGGAAACTCGAAAACATGTCGTCCCCTTTCCTGTCCCGGGATCGACCATGCTCTTGGGCTGTAGAGATCGCTTGAAATGAAAGCGGACAATTTTACTGAAATCGAGCCTATTGAAGATCAAAGTACTTGTAGAAAATCAGGTATAAAATCGAGAGTAAGAATTCTCAGCGCTCGTATCAGGAAGCCTTAACCATGGATTTCCTTAACCATCCAGTCTCTTAACCATGGCGGGGAGGCGCGTAGGGAAATGGTAATTCCCTGCGGACGAGGGGTGAGGCGCTGAGGGAAGCGCTTTGTCGCCTTCGAGGGGGCGGGCGTCGATCGGCGGGACTTTACCCGTCATGGCGGCGCTGTTCCGACCATCCATATATTTGCTGGACGGCGGTGCCTACTGCGTGAAGGCTCGCCGCGGGGTGAGCGGGCCGGAACCTCGGAAAGCGAATATGCGGCGCAGCTCCGGTGCGAATGCCGTCGCGTTCAGCGGGAAGAAGGAGCGCGCTTGTCCGCGCTCAGAGCTCGAGATTCTCGTCGAGCGCGTCGGCCGAGAGCGGCATGCGGAACTGGGCGGCGTAGCCGCCGTCGAAGCGCCGCACGATCATCGCCGCGGTGCCGCCGAGCCTGACCGCCGTGCCCATCTCGAACTGGTGGTCGCTGGCGAAGGCCGCGCCCGACAGCGAGATGTCGATCAGCCGCACGGCCTGCTCGCTGCCGTCCTCGAAGGTGATGATGCAACGGGGGTTGCGCGGCACGATGCGTTCGTGGCGCCGGTCCTCGGGCAGGCCGAGCTCGTCGCGATTGGCGAGCCAGGTCAGCTGCGCGGTGAATTTCTCGCGCTTGCGGCTCGTCGCGGTGATGGTCATCGCGAAGCCGGCGGGCGTGGTGCGCACCGCCGTGCCTTC